>Ga0209514_10003701_pt1 | contig 21463 bp, 22 predicted proteins | sample Subgrocontami58m_FD_187452 | JGI IMG/M metagenome (GOLD analysis project Ga0209514, IMG submission 187452) | Subsurface groundwater microbial communities from S. Glens Falls, New York, USA - GMW37 contaminated, 5.8 m (SPAdes) (version 3) | ecosystem: Environmental > Aquatic > Deep subsurface >...
AGAATTGTTAGCTTGTATAAAGTCGGCCAAAGAACCTGAGACAAATATTATGGGGCTGTAGCTCAATAGGGAGAGCGCCTCCTTTGCAAGGAGGAGGTCAGGAGTTCGAATCTCCTCAGCTCCACCACAACTCCACCCTCACCCAACCAAACCATAAATACCAATTATCAGGCACCAAAGTGGCCGTAATTCATGGATTATTTTTGTAGAATCACCGGGAGAGCGTCCCGATGCAATCGGGAAGGTCAGGAGTTCGAATCTCCTCAGCTCCACCAGAGGGGACGATACCTGGAACTCCCCGGCAATCCAAGAATGAACCGCCGGGGAGAGTCTTTTCGATAACATTCCCGTGGTTTTCTCAGAAGGGCTAACTTCTGAGAAACCGCAGGCCATCAACCATACCTACGAGCGCGATTCCCTCGTTAAGCAGTAACCCAAACCACAGACTTATTTTGTCGATCCGTGCCAACGTGACTACCAGGGCTACAATAACCAAAGAGGCTACCACATTTCATTTTATAGTCTCCATTACCTTCCGGCTTACAATCAGGGCATAGGGAATCTTGTACGGGTCATCAGACATAAGTGCCAGGTCAGCAGTCTCCAATGCTATGTCTATGTATTTACTTTTTAATGGATATGGAATACTATCTAGTGGGGATTAACGAAGCTAGGAGTTGTTAAGGGAGATCCCCGATAAAATATGGGGGTAACACGTCATGGCAGAGAAATCTTTGTACGAACGGCTCGGTGGTGTGTTTGCGATTGCGGCGGTAGTAAACTATTTCAGTGACGAGGTCGTGAAAGACCCGGTAGCCGGACAAAAATCCAAGAACCCCGACTTGAGGGAATGGCACACCAAGCAGTTAGGCAGATTGCCAGGCCTAAAGTTCATGAGAACGCTATGGGTCTGCGCCGCAACCGGAGGACCATTCACATATGCAGGCACCAAACCCGGCCGAACCGTGATGGGTCTGGAGAGCGCACACCAGAACCTTCACATATCGCCCGAGGAATTTGACGCAGTTGCAGGCGTGTTGTCACGCACCCTCGACCACTTCCATGTACCAGCACAGGAAAAGGGCGAAGTCTTGGCCGCCTTCGCGGCACACAAGGCCGAGGTGAACACCGGCTATTTTGCTAAGGCTAAGTGACGTCGTCCTGGGCTTGATGAAACAACGGAACAACGACGACTATTCTCGCGCCAATTAAACTGGGGTGTCGTCGCTTTCGGTGAAGATAAGAAGTTTGAGGTGGACTTTTCTATAAGGTCACTGAATCCTGTCTCTAAGTATTAAGAAAATTTTTTACATTTAGTGACCAAATCAAAATGTGTATCAAAGGTAAATATTTCGCAGTCGTTTTCAATTGCGATAGCGGCCACGATAAGGTCTGTAAGGGGAATTTTATTTCCTTTCTCTGATAGTTCCCTCGCGATTCTGCCGGCTAATATCCAGCTTTGGCGGGAAGTTTCAATATAGGGGAGCGCATCCAGAGCATCTATTATTATATGCTCGTCTTTTTGCCTCCTGATTCCGGCAATAAGCTCGGAGAGAATTATACCGCATAATACAGTTCTTTCATTCTCAATCAGGCTCTTTACTTTAGTTACTATTTCCTGATTCTTGCCTTTAAAAAATTCTATCCATACTGAGGTATCAATTATTACCTTCACCCAGTTCAATCTCCTCAAGCTTTTTTGTCATATCAATGATCTCTATTTTGCCAGGCATGGATAAAAGCCGTTCCAATTTTTTCCTCTTGATATAGTCTTCCAGGGCTATCCTGAGAGCCTCTTTCTTTTTCTTCGCTCCGGAAAGTCTCAGGACTTCTTCCAGTAACCCGGGAGGAAATTCAACAGTTGTGCGCATTTTAGACTCACTTATTTAGCATAAATTCAATACATATTTATTATATACTGTATTTATACATCTTTCAACGGTTATTATTTGCCATTTGACTTCACTACAAACACCGCCTGATAATATAGCCAGGGAGTTGTTGCTATAAAATCAGCGCGAAGGCATCAGGTGTTCAAACGGAGGTGGTGGTAAGGTGAAAAAACAATACAAAACAATAGATGAATACATCAATACTTTTCCGTCGGATATTCAGGATATTCTTGAAAAAATGAGGCAGACTGTACGAAAAGCGGCGCCCGGAGCTGTAGAAGTAATTAGCTATCAGATGCCCACATTCAAACTAAATGGCAAAAATCTGGTACATTTCGCCGCCTGGAAAAATCACATTGGATTTTATCCGACGCCCTCCGGCACTGAAGCTTTTCAAAAAGAATTATCACTGTATAAAGGCGCAAAGGGTTCTGTGCAATTTCCAATGGATAGGCCTATTCCATTCGACTTGGTGAAAAAGGTTGTTGTTTTTCGAGTTAAAGAAAATTTGAAGAAAAAACCATTACCGGCAAGGAGTAACACTATGAAGACTATAAAACAAAAAATCACACCGAATCTATGGTTTGACAGTCAGGCCGGAGAGGCGGCGAATTTTTATATCGCCACCTTCAGGAACTCGAAGCTCGGGAACATCACCCGCTATGGAGATGCAGGAGCAAAGATCTCTGGAAGACCAAAAGATAGCATTATGACGGTGACATTCGAGCTTGAGGGGCAAAACTTCGTTGCGCTTAATGGCGGGCCGCTGTTCAAATTCACTCCGTCTGTATCATTTCTTGTTGCCTGTAGTACAAAGGGAGAAGTAGATGCTATCTGGACAAGACTGGCTGAAGGCGGTACGGCGCTTATGGAACTTGGCGAATATCCATTCAGCGAAAGATATGGATGGACGCAGGACAGATACGGTCTTTCGTGGCAGGTGATGTTCATGGGAGACCGTGAGATAAAGCAAAAAATCACGCCGACGCTGTTGTTTGTCGGCGAGCAGTGCGGGAAAGCAGAAACGGCTATCAATTTTTACGCATCCATGTTCCACAATTCAAAAGTAGGCGATATAGACCGCTACAGCAAAGGCGAGGGACCCGATAAAGATGGAACAGTAAAGCATGCCGCCTTCACGCTTGAGGGGCAGGAGTTTGCGGCCATGGAAAGCGCTTATGAACACCACTTTACCTTTAATGAGGCCATTTCGTTTATGGTTGAATGCCAGACCCAGGAAGAAATTGATTACTACTGGGAAAAACTCGCTGCCAGTGGGCAAGAAAGTGTATGCGGCTGGCTAAAAGATAAGTTCGGTGTCTCATGGCAGGTCACCCCCACCATCCTCGATGAGATGCTCCGGGACCGTGATAAAAAGAAGGTGGAACGCGTTACCAGGGCGTTCCTGGGAATGAAAAAGTTTGACATCGCGGAATTAGAGAAAGCCTTCAAGGGGGACAAACTAAAGGAGAAAAAACGAATGGCAAAAATGGACCCGGTGGTGCATTTTGAAATGCCGTATGAAAATGGCGAACGCCTGGTGAAATTTTACCGGAAGGTGTTTGGCTGGCAGATGCAGAAGCTCGGTAAAGATATGGGCGATTATGTTGTTGCCGCTACGACGGAAACCGATGAGAACATGATGATAAAAAAGCCCGGCGCCATCAATGGAGGTTTTTTCCCCAGGAAACCCGATTGGCCTGCCCAGTACCCTTCCGTCGTTATTGCAGTGGGTGATATCAAACAGGCAATGAAGAAGATCGCCGATGCGGGCGGAAAAGTTCTTGGCGAACCGGTGGAAATCCCCGGAATCGGGCAATATGTATCATTCGTGGACACGGAAGGCAATCGCGTGAGTGTCTTACAACCGGTTATGGAAAAAAAAGAATGAAACCTATGACAACAAAATAAACAGGAGTAACTCATTAATATGAGGAGAAAACACCATGATAAAATTAAACATCTATCTCAATTTTGCGGGCAACACGGAAAAAGCCTTTAACTTCTATAAAGCAGTTTTTGGCGGGGAGTTTATGTCTGTAGTCCGGTTCAAGGATATGCCCATGCCGGGCGTAAATATCCCCAAAAAGGACGAAAACAAAATCATGCACATAGGCTTGCCTGTCGGTAAAGACGAGGTGTTGATGGCAAGTGATTCCCTTGAGTCGCTTGGTCACAAACTAATCCAGGGCAACAATGTTCACATTTCAGTTCACCCGGATAGCAAAGAAGAGGCGGACAGGATATTTAAGGCGCTTTCTGCTGGCGGCACGATAGAGATGCCGATTGCCGACCAGGTATGGGGCGACTATTTTGGCAGTTTAATGGATAAGTTCGGGGTGCTATGGATGGTGATCTACTCATACCCGAAAGCGAAATGAGGACCGTACTTTACCCACAGGCTTCTCATACTAATACCAGTGTACTTAATACCGGGGAATGGTTCTAAAGAATCGTATCAAGCCATTGCGAGTCAAGCGAAGCAATCTCAAGCCGTAAGGACAACCACTCCTCCTAAAGCGGAGATTGCTTCGGTGTCCCGTTGAAACGGGAGGTCTCGCAATGACGTATTATGCAGCATTACTTAAGGCGTTTGTATTAAGCGTCTTAAAATAGAACGGACTCAATTACTGGATATAATTAGATTAAAAATCAAATCTGCCGTATGAGTGAAAAGAATCGGCGCTCAAAAACCCAAACTAAAGATAAAAAATAGCTTTCAGCATTCATCCGCCAGTATTTTGGCTTATGATAGGTGACGGATTGACCGATAAGCTAACTACGGATTGCTATCTTTGATTTTTTCTCTGTGGCTTTGATATTTGAGATTATTTGGTGCTTGTTTTTTGTCAGACAGGTAGTGATTCAATTGAGGGTCTAAGGTAAGCCCATGGCCGGCAACTGGTTTGTTGATTTCTAACCGGAAATCAGACCGAGTTCCTGCATCGCTTTTTGCTCATCCTGGTGAGCGATGAACATTATGATTTTCGGCTCGGTACCGGTCTTTTGTACAATATACGAAACATCAAACTCGATCATCCTTTGGCCTGTCTTTTTGAACTTCACTCCCCAATGGACTTTGACCATCGAATATTCATTGCTGATGGGCGTTTCACCTGCCGAAAGTATTTTAGCCGAGGTCTGGCCGATCTTCCTGTAAAATTCGGCTGCCTGGTTGGCCATCTTGGCAAATTCATCCCGGCTTTGTGCGATACTTCCTCCTGGCCCGGCCGAAATAAAATGTTCGGCGAAGAATGGGACCTGTTTCTCTACCTCGAGTACATTGAATGCTTTCTCGTATTCATCAAACAGCTTCTTTACAGACTTGTCTTTGATCACGAAGTCACCTCCTCTTTTACCCCCAATTCGAGTCGCTCTTCCATCGTCAGGTTCGGATTGACTTGACTTGCTTATTCACCTGTCAAACCCCGGGCTGATTTGATATGGCTACTATATCCCGATGCTGGACAAGACTCAATGTTCTACAAATTCATCTACTGTCATAAGTCTATTATACCTCCATGAACAGTTGAAGAGGGGTTGACTCTGACGCTACGTCATAGTTTATGATATAACCAGAATGTTTTACACAGTTAAGAAACTGGCTGACCTTGCAGGTGTAAGCGTGCGCACACTGCATTACTATGATGAGGTGGGGCTTCTCAAACCTCAGTCCCGCAGTATAAGCGGATACCGGTGCTATGGCGAGGAAGCAGTCGTGCGCCTGCAGCAAATCATGTTCTTCCGGGAGCTGGGTTTCAGCCTGGAGGAAATAAAGAATATCGTATCACGGCCTGACTTTGATGTACTTGAAGCACTGCAATCCCATCAAACCTTGCTCACGAAAAAAGCTGAACGCATCAACGAACTTCTGGCTACGGTAGAAAAGTCCATCAAAGAATTAAAAGGAAAGATAAGAATGCAAATTAAAGAATATTATCAGGGTTTCAGTGACGAACAGATAGAGAAATACAGGGAAGAAGTTCGCCGGCGCTGGGGAGCAAAAACCCTCCAGGATAGCGAAGCGCGTGTCATAAAGATGGGTAGGGAGAAGTTTGCCACGCTTCAGGCCGAAGGTGGAAAGATATTTCAAACCATCAGCGACAACATGTCTAAAGGATATGACAGCGATTTAATACAGGCGCAGGTGGCTAACTGGCGGCAGTGGCTGGAGAATTTTCACCATTATTCGGGTGAGGCGGTATCAGGACTGGGTCGAGAATATAGCCGGAACCCGGAATTTGCCAAATTCTTTCAAAAATACCACAAAGACTTGCCTGATTTCCTCACGAGAGCCATCGAGTACCATTGCGCTCAAAAGAAATAGCATGACCGGGATGGAGCCAGTTTCTGAAAAGTTTCTTTTGCTCCTTTGTTATCCTCCCGTGCATTTTGAAGTTTTTCAGGAATCTGGTAAGATTCTTGGCCTGGTGTCGAGCTTTATCTGCAAATGGATAATGTCACCGACGCTAACTCCTGCTTTCCTGCGCATGTCCCCGTTGATATACAGGCGGTGTGCTCCTTCTCCAACTGGCGCCAGAGTCCCCTTTATCAGTATCTCGTTCAGAGTGCCCTTTATCGGAATTTAACCCCGTTTCCCGAAAAAACGACTGGTTTCTAAGGGGACAGAAACGTACGGATTAATCCCGGTTTTTTCTATTCTGGCAGAAAATTTCTGCATTGAACTCTTACTCATGCGGTAACTAATATTATCAAGATAAGTTGTATCTCATAATAACAGTTCTGCCTCTTGTTTCCTCTAATTTTTACGACGCAATTACCCTTGACTGAAGTCGCTGGAGGAAGTAACCTTTTGCTGTACGTCCAGGAATAGTCGTTTTCCACCCGGTAATTTGCAGATTTAAGAGGGATAAGAATGAAATATGAAAACATAGTCTTTGAAACCAGGGAGAGAATATCTCAAATAACTTTAAACCGCCCGAAGTCTTTCAATGCGCTTAATGGTCCTTTGCTTCTTGAATTGGGGTCAGCTTTAAAACATTTAGAGGATAAAGACGAAGCAGATGTCGTCATTTTAACCGGCGCTGGTAAGGCCTTTTGCGCTGGAATGGACCTTAATGCCCTGGCCGATATGCAAAAAAGTGGTAATAATGACCTCCTGCAGCTAGTGGGAGACGTTATCGAGAAATTACGTAGCCTGAAATTGCCTGTTATCGCTGCTGTAAATGGCCCGGCTCTTACCGGCGGTCTGGAACTGGTACTGGCCTGCGATATCGTCCTGGCTGCTGAGGAGGCTATATTTGGCGACACTCATGCCAGAGTGGGTATAATGCCCGGTGGAGGGGACTCTCAGCTTCTACCCAGACTTGTCGGGACTGTAAAGGCAAAAGAGATGCTCCTTGCCTCAAGATTGGTATCTGCCGCTGAGGCCGAGCGTATCGGTCTGGCAACCCGCACAGTCCCCAACGATAAACTCGCCCTGGAGTCGTGGGGTCTGGCACAAAGCATACGGGATAACGACCGCAATATAGTCCGCCGCTTGAAGGCTCTTATCAACCAGGGGATGAGGTTAGATCTGAATAGCGCCCTGGCGCTGGAGCGTCAAGAATTCCAGGTGTATTTAAAGGAAGGCCTGCCGCCGGATTTTGTGGAGCGTGTCAAAAATATCCTGACTAAGAAGAACCGTTCCTGATTAATCACATTGGATAAGAGGCTTTCCGGTTGAGCATACAGCGTAAACAGACAGGCGTATTTTATGGCTGGTGGGTCGTAATTGCGGGTGTGGTAGTATATGCTACCCTCCTGGGTAGCCACCAGACCTTCGGGGTATTCTTCAAACCCATCCAAACCGAGTTTGGATGGAGCCGCGCTGTAACTGCTATCGCTTTCTTCGTCGGTGGTTTAACCCAGTCCGCACTGTCTCCAGTCACAGGTATATTAAGCGACCGCTACGGCCCACGTATTGTAATCACCGGCCTTGGCATTATTGCCAGCACAGGCTATTTTCTGGCATCGCAAGTTCAGTCTCAATGGCAACTTTATAGCTATTTCATCCTTATGGCTTCCGGAATGAGTTTCTGGGTCCCTATACAGGCAATGGTTAGCCGGTGGTTCACAAAACGGCGGGGTCTTGTACTGGGTCTTACCGGAATAGGGGGTGGCCTGGGCCAGGCTGTCTGGCCTCCTTTAGCCCAGGTTCTTATTGACCAATTCGGATGGCGCAGTGCTTACATGATTATGGCCGTCATCCTGGCGGTAGTGGTTATCTCCGCAGCGCAAATTCTGAAAGGCACCCCCAAAGAAAGGGGGCTTGTTCCCTACGGTGAGGAAGACAAAGACAACGATAAAGACAGAGACAAAGTTGCTAACACCCGAGAAAACACCCAAGCCTCTCTACCTGCTTTTAAACTTCGTCAGGCATTACGGACGAAAGCCTTCTGGATGATATTGGTAGGCATCAGTACGGGGAGTTTTACCCTCCAGATGACATGGATACATCTGGTGCCCTATGTTACAGACCCGGGCATCGGGCTATCAGCGGTAGTCGGAGCTACACTGCTTTCCACAATTGGTTGGAGCAACGTGGTGGGCAAGGTAATATTGGGAAATTTGTCAGATAGGATAGGTTCCCACGCTACTCTTGGTATGTGTTATGGTATGGCGGGATTATCAATGGTTTGGCTTATATTTGCTAAAGATTTGTGGGCGCTTTATTTATTTGCTGCTGCTCTGGGCTTCTTTTACGGAGGTTGGATACCTATGCAGGCAGCTTTTGTCGGCAGCGTTTTTGGATTGAGCTCTATGGGCGCAATATTAGGCGCACTTCAAATGGGTACCTCCATCGCCGGCCCTACCGGCGCCATAGTGGCAGGCCACATATACGACGTTACGGGTAGCTACTACTATGCATTTATTATAGGCGCTGTCCTCTTTTTTACAGCCTCGACTTTAGTGTTTTTAGTGAGAAAACCTGACAATTCAAGCATAGCTGTAACTTCTATTCAACCGAATCGCGACAAGTGATTGCTTTGCGAGTATAAAATATGCTACTATTTAAGTCTAGTGAAAAAATTACGTGGGGAGGCGCCAATTGGCAAATATAACCGTTTACTCAACACCTACATGTCCGTGGTGTAAAAAGGTCAAGATGTTTTTAGACACTAATAAAGTTGCTTATAAAGATTTAAACGTAGCCTCCGATGTGGCTGCCCGAAAAGAGATGGTTAAAAAATCCGGTCAGATGGGAGTTCCTGTTCTGGATATAGATGGGCAGATTGTCATTGGATACGACGAGCCTAAACTCAAAGAGCTTCTCAAGATATAATAATTTCGGGGAACTTTTGAATATAATTAACTGGCTGTGCCTATGTATGACCTTATCATAATCGGCGGTGGGCCGGCTGGTTTAACCGCTGCCGTCTACGCTGCCCGCAAATTAATAAAGACCCTGCTGATTAGCCAGGATTTAGGCGGGCAGGTCAATGAGACGTTGCGAATAGAAAATTATATGGGATACCAGTTTGTTGAGGGTCCCGAATTAATAGAAAAATTCAATAAACAGGTAACCCAGTATCCCCTGGAGCAGAAGGTCGGTTCCAAAGTCAGCAGTGTGAGCCGCCTGGATTGCCACTTTGAAGTAAATACTGAATCGGGAGAGACTTTTCAAAGCAAAGCAGTAATATTGGCCACTGGAAAGCGCTCCCGCTCTTTAAATGTACCGGGAGAGGCGGAATATCGGGGCAAGGGTGTTAGCTATTGCGCCATCTGCGATGCCCCTGTGTTCACGGGGATGAAAGTAGCTGTAGTAGGAGGTGGGAATTCAGCCCTCGAGGCAAGTTATGACTTGATAAAAATGGCTGAACATGTTTACATAGTATCTCTTACACCTCTTACCGGCGACCCTATAACAATCAACAGAATTAAGGATGCCCGCAATTTGACTATCCTTTTAGAATACCAGGTGGAGAAAATCGAGGGGGATAAGTTCGTAGAGGCAGTACACATAAAAAATATAAAAACTGGTGAAAGAAAACGGCTGGAAGTAGCCGGGATATTCGTGGAGATTGGCCTGGTTCCTAATTCTGAACCCGTAAAAGAGATCGCGGTGTTAAATCAATGGGGAGAGGTAAAAGTTTCTACAACCTGTGAAACAGGCGTACCGGGGTTATTTGCTGCCGGTGATGTTACCGATACCCCTGAAAAGCAAATAGTGATAGCAGCGGGAGAAGGAGCTAAAGCTGCGCTCCAGGCCGACCGATATATTAGAAATTTAGGGGGCTAAAATGTCAGTCCTTTTTTCAGGTCAGGACATGTTGGAAGTTGCCATAAATATTGAACGTAATGGCGAAGCATTCTACTTGGCAGCCATGAATACGGCCCGGGATACCTCTTCGAGGGCTGCATTTGAAAACCTGGCAGGTGAAGAAAAAAAGCACCTGAAAACTTTTCAATCTATCCTTAACTCTATACCTGCCAACCCGGTATCGGAGACCTACACCGGAGAATACGCACTTTATGTCAAAACATTATCTGACGGCCTGGTCTTCAAGGATGATAAAACAGCTCGAAGCATGGCTGCCAGGGCTGCTAACGATGCAGAGATAGTCCATCTTGCCTTGGCGGTGGAAAAAGATTCCCTCCTCTTTTACTGGGAGATGAAAAGTCTATTACGCCAGGAGGACCTACCTGTAATCGACCGTATAATGGACGAGGAACGAGCCCACGTTCGCCGTCTGACTGCGTTAGAAAGAAAATTAGAGAAATAGAGAAGGCAGGTGAAATAGTTATAAAGTGAAAGAAATCCGAGTCCACGCCCGCGCCGGCCAGGGGGCTATAACAACGGCTATGCTGCTGGCTACTGCTGCTTTTGAAGAAGGCAAATACGCTTTAGCCTTTCCCAATTTTGGCGCCGAAAGACTGGGCGCACCGATGAATGCCTTTATCCGCATGGATTCACAGCCAATCCGTAAACGAAGCCAGGTGCGTAACCCGGATTATGTCATTGTCCAGGACCCCACTCTGGTAAAGGACTTTGATGTTACTGAGGGTGTGCCAGACAATGGCATTGTTATTATAAACACTCCAACAGTAACGTCTCAGATAAAACCCCGAACGCAGAAGATTGTTACCGTTCCCGCATCCCTCATCGCTGAGGATGTCATGGGGCGGGCCGATAGAGCTAATACCGCTTTATTGGGGGCTTTTGCTGCTGCCACCGGGGAAATAAAAATGGAGTCATTAATTGCCGCGATAAGACAACGTTTCCCGGGGCCAATGGGTGAGAAAAATGTAATAGCTCTCCAGCGTGCCTACGAATTTATTAAAAACGATGGGGAGAAAGACGCAAAATGAAACTAACAATAGGTGGAGTATCTCAACCGGGCACCAGTCGTGAGAACAGGACAGGGAGCTGGCGCGTTAATTCTCGTCCCAGTCACCTGCATAAAACCTGCACCGCTTGCGATCTATGTGCTCTTTCATGTCCCGAAGGATGCATCTATGGCAAGGGCCGCAATACATACTACTCGGACCTGACATATTGTAAAGGCTGCGGCAATTGCGCTGACGTTTGTCCGGTAGATGATATTGTTATGGTGCCAGAGGAAAAATCACTACCCCAGGAATGGATGGTATTCAGCGATAACCAGGAATACAAAAGCATGGCCACATCATAATTAAAAAAGTGATCACTCACTAGAAACAGGGGAAAGATAATGAAGCGGGGAGAAGACCCAATTGACTAAGAAATTACTCGAAGGTTCTCAAGGTATAGCCGAGGCAGTTGCCCTGTGCCGGCCCCAGGTTATTGCAGCCTATCCCATTACTCCTCAGACCCACATTCCCCAGGAACTGGCTGATATGGTTGCCAATGGCAAACTTAAAGCGGAATGGGTGAATGTGGAAAGCGAACATTCGGCGGCATCGGTCGTCCTGGGGGCCAGCGCCACCGGAGTAAGGGTTTTTACGGCCTCATCCTCGCAGGGTATTCTCTTAATGAACGAAGTCCTGTTCAACATTGCCGGTATGAGGCTACCGGTTGTGCTTGTCTGTGTTAACCGGGCTATCTCGGCTCCACTGAACATCTGGAATGACCAACAGGATTCTATCTCCCAGCGGGATACCGGTGTAATTCAACTTTACGCCGAAGATAATCAAGAGGCGGCTGACTTAGTCTATCAGGCCTACCGTATCGCTGAAGATCATAGAGTGCAATTGCCCGTTATGGTGTGTCTGGATGGTTACGTTCTGTCTCATGCCTGGGAAACCGTAGACATCCCTTCCCAGGCACAGGTCGACTCTTTTCTGCCGCCATTTAAGCCTTTATATAAGTTAGACCCGGAAAATCCCTTGAGTTTTGGTATGTACATGGAGCCTGATAAATATCTGGAGACTCGCTACATGATACAGCATACTATGGAGCAATCCATCGGCATTATCCAGGATGTGGCCCACGACTTCGAGAAGATATTCGGGCGTCCGGCTACAGCGATCATAGAAGAGTACCAAACTCACGACGCTACTACTATTCTGGTGGGCATGGGATCTATGGTTTCCCTGTTTAAAGAGGAAGTTGACCAGCTACGTTCCCAGGGGCAAAAAGTAGGGGTATTAAAACTTGTTTGTTATCGCCCATTTCCCAAGGAAGAGCTTTACCAATCACTTAAAAGGGCGAAGCATGTAGTAGTAATCGAGAAAGCGACATCGTTAGGTTTTGGGGGGCCAGTTGCAAGCGAACTCCGTTCGGTTTTCTATGGCTGTCCCCATCAACCAGCTATCAGCGGTTTTATTGCCGGTCTGGGAGGCCGGGATATCACAGCCGAAACTGTGAAAACTGCATTGAATAAAGCCCACCGGCACCCGGTAGACACTGAATATCTCGATTTGCGGACGGACCTGGAACTGGAGGGTATTTCCAACCCTGCCGGGCAGCATAAGAAATAGTTTAAGGAAGATTATGGTAAGCAAAACTACAGAGGACTTAAGTCATTTATTCGCTTCAGGGCATAGCGCTTGCGCCGGTTGCGGCCAGTCCCTATCCGTCCGTCTGGTGCTGCGGGCAGCGGGCCGCAATATCATTACAACTAACTCAACAGGCTGCCTGGAGGTTTTCAGCTCCAATTATCCCCGCTCGGCCTGGCAGGTGCCCTGGATTCACTCCTTGTTTGAAAACGCGGCATCCGTAGCCGCCGGGGTGGAGGCTGCGTTACGGGCAACTGGCCGTATAGACCAAATCCGGGTTATCGGGCAGGGTGGGGATGGGGGCACTGGTGATATTGGTTTCGGCGCTCTATCAGGCATGTGGGAACGCGGCCACGATATACTGTTTATCTGCTATGATAACGAGAACTACGCCAATACCGGGGTACAGCGCAGCGGCCTTACCCCATATGGCTCATCCACCACCACGTCCCCGGCTGGTAAGGTTAGCTGGGGGAATCCGCGGCCCAAGAAAAACTTACCTGAGATAGCCCTGGCCCACGGGCTACCCTATGTGGCAACCACCTCCGTCGGATACCCGTTTGACCTGGATAAAAAGGTTAAAAAAGCCCTTTCTATCCGTGGCCCAAAGTACCTCCAGATTTTCGCCAACTGCCCCCTGGGCTGGCGACACGATACCGCTTTTACTATCTCCATTTCCAAGCTGGTGGTAGAGACTGGCCTTTATCCTCTCCTGGAATGGGAGAACGGACAACTGATATCTGCCCGTAAAATAGGCAAGAAAAAGTCGGTAGATGAATATCTCCGCCTCCAGGGGCGTTTCAGCCACCTGTTCGGGCCGGGTGGGGATAAAGAGATTGCGAAAATCCAGGCTATAGCTGATGCTAATATAGCAAAATACGGGCTTATGTCAAAGTCAGCAACAGGGGTAGAACCTCCTGATGAAACGGTTGAAGCTGCACGAGCGTCAGTAACTGCGCCCCCGTCGTCTCCGACCAAACCGGCAGTCCGCACATTTACCCTTGGTGAATTAGCTGCCTACAATGGCCGTAACGGGCAGCCAGCCTATGTTGCTTACAAGGGTAAGGTCTATGACGTTACCAGTTCCAGCCTGTGGGAAGATGGAGAACATCAGTTGGAGCACAAGGCAGGCAGGGATTTGACCGAGGATATGAATAACGCCCCGCATAGCGATGATACGCTGGATAGGGTGGCGATGGTGGGAGTACTAAAAAATTAGCCAAAGTTAATGTCGATTTCACTTTTGCCCCTGGCTCAAGCCAGGGGCGTTTGTTTTCCTTTTTTCTATGGCTACCCCATAGTGACAGAGTGCTATTTTTAATTGAAAGAGGCAATCAAAAAGGCAAGTCCTCTTCGCTTTGTAAAGGAGGTAATGGAGTAAAGGCTTCTTGAAAACTGCTAAAAGCGTCAGCTAGAGATGTCTTCCAGAATTCCACTTTAGAACGCATTGCGGCGTTCGCGAGATCGTAAAATCGGCGGTCACCTGTTTTGAGCCCTTCAGTGATCAATTCCTTTGCCCATTCCTTCATCCAATTATCGTCTGGATATGTGTTCAAAATCCGAAATAACGGGTAACTGAAGAATTGGAAACAATAATCCTGTTCGTTGACATTTGAAGCCAGCTTATTTAGCAATGCAAATGCAAAATCTTCTTTCATCAAGAATTGATGTAATGTGGCTTGGCACCATGTACCAAACGCTCCTTTGGTGCATTTATGGGAACTGGCGATGTATTGGCCCTCCGTAACAGATTGGAGGAACTTATTCTCGCCCCTCAGTCTCGCGGATTCGTCTAGACGTACTAAAAATTCACTGGGGAAAATATTGTATGTGATCCTCACCGCCTCTTCGCCCTCTGTAAGCTTCTCTTCTTCGGATACTATCTCCACAAGTCTTGAAATGGCATCATCATCCAATTTACGCATTAGTGCAGGACAAAACAGCTTCAAGACTTCAATTTTTGCTTCCCCTTTTTTTTTAAAGACATCAACCATTACGTCAAATCTATGTTTGGCAGGTATTTCATCGACAAGTACGTTAGCATATCTTTCAGTCGGAACAAACGAAGGGTCAAAGACTCTGTCCAAGAAATGGGTCTTTGAGAACGTCCCTTTGGATGCTCCTATAATACCCATCAGGTAGTCAATGAACAAGATAATAGCATCAGCTTCTTGTTCTGTATCTTCATACTTACTATGGCTTCTTGGGTTACGAATACTATGATAAAGTCCTGCTCCAAGAAAATAAATCCCTTGCTGCACATTGCGATCCGATTCAGTCTGCAAGGGATTTACTCTTAGTTTTGGCGACTTCCCTCCAAAAGCGTCTCCCATGAGTTGCACCCCGTCGCTTTGTGAGTCAGTTTTCTCCCTAACAAAATCGCCTAGATAGTACATCGCATTCTGAATTGCGCCCGTAAAATTACGTGCCTCATAGGTATCCTTAATCGCGTTCCAAAGATATTCAGATAATCTTGTCTGAAGGTCCATTTTGTGATCGGCCTCCCCCGGTCATAAGACTTGTGCCAGGTCTGACCGTTATAAGTGTGAACCAGCAATTGTGTAGGTATTATGCCATGAATGATAGAACAGTTCAAGAATTAAGAAGCGTAGATACAAGTTTAGGACTAAGCCGAATACTCATTCAAGGTTGGTGAGTATGCTCATTGGTAGCCGCACAAAGGCTTATCACCGCACAAACGTTGGAATATACCTACAGCGGTATATACTTTGTAATCGTAGGATATTATAGCTAAGAAATAAGGTATGTGATACAATCTGATTAAAGGTGTTTTACTCATTCATCATAGTAAGAAAGGTCAATTTTGCTCACAGTTTTAGGGCTCGCCGGTAGCCCTCGAAGGGGGGGTAATACCAGTTTACTTCTGGACCAGGCGCTGGCCGGAGCGGCTTCAGCCGGGGCCGCCACTGAACTCATTGTTCTCAATGATCTGGATATAAGCCCCTGCCAGCACTGCGATGGCTGCCTGGGTAGCGGTATCTGTGTTATCGGAGACGAAATGCAGCCTATCCATAAAAAACTCCGGGAGGTGGACAGGCTTATCCTGGCATGTCCTATTTTCTTTATGGGGCCGGCGGCCCAGGCAAAGGCGGCCATTGACAGATGCCAGGCGCTGTGGGTGGCTAAATATCTACTCAATGAGCGACATCAATTCGCCAGCGACGGCAGCCGCAGGCGCGGGCTGTTTATTGCGGTTGGTGGAATGAAACGCCCCGACCTCTTTAACGGGGCCAGGGCAACGGTAAAAGCCTTTTTTGCCACCTGTGACGCTGCCTATGGCGAGGAGCTACTTTACCCGGGTGTAGACCTCTATCAGGAAATCAGAAGACATCCTACCGCTCTCCGGGAAGCTTACGAGGCCGGAGCCAGGCTGGTAGCACCAGCATAGACTCAGTAATTTCTTGCGCCAGGCATATCAATCTAGTCCATCTACAAAAAAGCCCCCGGCTCAGGCCGGGGGCTTTTTAACCACAATCTTCAAACTACCTCTCCCCGTTCTCGGTCCTTCTGTTGCATAACGGTCGCCTCCTGTTAAAATTTACTGAACCGGTCTCTGGGAGCGCCACATAGAGGACAACGGTCGGGGGGGGTGCCCTCTACGGTATAACCACACTCATCACAAATATAGACATCGCCTAAAAATACATCACTCCCTGCATCTACCGACTGTTTTGCCCGCTGATACATACCGGCATGGACCTTCTCCGCAACTAAAGCCCATTCGGTGGTCCGCAACGCACCCCGCTCACCCTGGAGCTCCGCCACTGCCCGGAAAGAGGGATACATGTCCTCCACTTCATAGGTTTCGCCGTCAATGGCTGCCTGTAGATTCTGAGATAGATTTTTAATCAGGCCCAACTCTTTATAGTGATTTATCCCGTGGACTTGCTCGGCATAAGCAATAGCTTTAAAAAGCCTGGCAACGTTCGGGCGGTGCTCCTTTTCCGCTGTTTTAGCAAAGGCGACGTAGCGCAGATGGGCCTGGCTTTCTCCCTCGAAAGCAGCGCTGAGGTTCTGTTCGGTCATCTTCCTCATCAGGGTCCCTCTCCAAATCTGCGGAATCTATTAGCGATTTTACAACATTATCAAATATATAACAAGAGGTACAAGTCTCAGCCGCCCTATCTGTTCACCCCCTTGACCAGCTTTGCAGAATACCCTAATATGTCATCACAGTTTATGTGGAGGTATCATGAGCGAATCCCTTCTGTCGCCTTATAAAGTGCTTGACCTGACCGTTGAAAACGGCCACTTCTGCGGCAAAATCCTGGCTGATATGGGTGCTGACGTTATTCAAATAGAGCCCTTAGGGGGCGACCCGGCCAGAAAAAGCGGCCCCTTTTTCCGCGATATCCCCCATCCGGAAAGAAGCCTTTACTGGTGGGGTTTTAATTCGAGCAAGCGTGGTATAACACTGGATATTACAAGCCGAAAAGGTCAGGAGACGTTCAAAAGGCTGGTGGTCAGCGCAAATTTTGTTATAGAATCATTTCCTCCCGGCTATTTAGACCGCCTGGGGTTGGGATATACTATCTTGAGTGAGCTTAACCCCGGCCTCATCCTTATCTCAATTACACCGTTCGGCCAGACTGGCCCATATAAAGACTTTAAAGCTTCCGATATTGTATTGATGGCCATGGGAGGCCAGATGTTCAGCGCTGGTTATCCCGACCGTCCGCCAGTCCGGCTCAGTGTTCCCCAGGCTTACATACTGGCAGGCGCCCATGGCGCTGCGGCTGGTATGACAGCCTTATATCATCGCCTGAAGACAGGATTAGGACAACATGTGGATATTTCTGCTCAGGCAAGTGTTGCCCGGTTTCTGTCCATGGAGCACGGCCTCTGGGAATTCAACCACGAGCTAAGCTACCGTGAGGGGGCTTTGCGCCCCGCGGGGAAGGGTCTTCATGTCCAGATTGTTTGGACCTGTAAGGATGGGGCTGTCACCTTCCGTCCCGGCGTAGGTGGCTATCTAAGGGGTTTACGGCCCCTGGTGGCGTGGATGGAAGAAGAAGGAGTAGCCGGCAAACTGAAAGATGTGGACTGGGCCTCTTTAAGCCCTCTGGCTACCTTCGACGAGGAAGTGGAATCATGGCAGAAGCTCTTCGCCGCTTTCTTTATGCGCCATACCAAGGCTGAATTATACGAGGGAGCTCTCCGTCGGCATATACCTCTCTTCCCTGTATTTACAACACGGGAGATAGTACAGGACCATCAGCTTGCTATCAGGCAGGCATGGGTGTCGGTGGAACATGCGGAGCTGGGGGCTTCGTTTACCTATCCGGGAGCGCCGATTAAGATACCGCTTACTCCGTGGCAAATCAGCCGGCGCGCTCCGTTGCTCGGCGAACACAATAAGGAAGTCCTTGCGGAACTGGAAGCCACGACTCTGCAACGTAACAAACATGGTAAACCCAATGAAATCCATAAATCCAACAAGCCGAACGAACCCACTCCGAAAGCGCTGGAGGGACTAAAGGTACTGGACTTCACCTGGTTTTTAGCCGGACCTCTTGTTACCAAGTATATGGCGGATTTTGGTGCCCAGGTCATTAAGATAGAATCGAACAATAATTTTGATATGACCCGCGCTAGCCTGCCGTTCAAGGACGGTATACCGGGGCTTGACCGTTCCGCTACGTTCCGCCTGTATAACACCAGTAAAATCAGCATGGCGCTAAAGCTCTCTACGCCGCAGGGACAGGCCGTAGCCAAAAAGCTGGCCGCCTGGGCGGATGTGGTAGTGGAAAACTTTACCCCCGGCGTCCTGGCCAGATGGGGACTGGACTATGAAAACCTCCGCCAGGTCAACCCGGACCTGGTAATGCTCAGCACCAGCAATCAAGGACAATCCGGACCCCACTCCCGGCATCCTGGCTTCGGCTGGAACCTCAGCGGCCTGGGAGGGTTCAATCACCTGACTGGCTGGCCGGACAGGGAGGGTGTGGAGCCGGTTTCAGCCTATAATGATTTCGCTTCCCCCTGGTTCGGGGTGGTGTCTATTCTGGGGGCCTTGGGCTACCGCGACCGGACAGGGAAGGGACAATACATAGACCTGTCCCAGTATGAAGCGGGCCTGTGTTATCTTTCCGTGCCGCTACTCGATTTTGCAGTGAATGGCAGGGAGTGGAACCGCCGTGGCAACGAGTCCGACGAAGCATGTCCGCATGGCGCATTCCCTTGCCGGGGTGAAGACCGCTGGTGCGTTATAGCTATACATACTGAAACGGAGTGGCATACTTTATGTCAAATTATGGGGAAGCCAGATCTGGCTGGCGATTCGCGTTTCGCTATGTTCAAGGACAGGAAGCAGAATGAGGAGGAGTTAGACAGGCTTATTGGACTGTGGACGCAGGAGCGTTCCGCCGAAGAGGTGATGGCAATACTTCAGCGCGCAGGGATCGCAGCAGGTTTAGTGGAAAATATGCAAGACGTCCTGGAGAAGGACCCACAGCTCCGCCACCGGAATTACTTTCAGCTACTGGAGCATCCCACAGCAGGGACGCTCTACCATACGGGCTGGTCAGCCGCCTTATCCCGCACCCCGTATAAACTCCGCTATGCCCCCTCTCTGGGAGAGCACACCGATATGGTCTGCCGGGACGTCCTTAAGCTTTCAGAAAAGGAGATTGAGGAGCTAAAGAAGGCGGGGGTGCTGGAATAAATAAAATTTCGAGTTTGGAGACCGCCGAAATAATCAGGGCACTATAGATACGGACAGGCAGTTTTACGGGGCAGAGGCTGGATGGCAGACTGGTTTATATTACTATTGGGCGAGGTACTATTATTCCAATATTGGGATGTCTATTTTAGTTCTCTCTAGCTCCGTCGGTAGACTCCCTTGAAAGTTCCCATGTCTTGCCCATTCTGACGGATCGTGCAATGTCACCGATTTAGACTATCGTGGCAATTAGCTCAATGACTACCCCAAATCAGCACCTTAGAAAAGCAAGCTGAAAACGCACTATTGGTTAAACACGATCGCAATCATCGCGATGTATATCGGCGCGGTTACATTAGACGCCGGTATATGGTATGATAATATTTTAGAAAGTCCAGCTTAGTAAAACAGGAGGTAAACATGAAAGGGGACCCGAAAGTCATTGCAACTCTTAATTCTCTATTAGCCCGTGAGTTAACGGTGGTCAGTCAATATATGGTGCATGCGGAAATTTGCGATAATTGGGGATACAACAGGCTTCATGAAGCTATCCAGAAGCGCGCCGTAGTTGAGATGAAACACGCGGAAAAACTCATCGGACGCATACTATTTCTTGAAGGCATTCCTGTAGTCAGCGAGCTACAGAAGATGCATATCGGCGCAGACGTGCCGAAAATGTTTGCCAATGACCATGAGGCCGAAATTGATGCCTCCAAGCAATACAACACAGGTATCCTGGTATGTGGCGCCGCTAAAGACTATGCGACGCGCGAGATCCTGGAGCATATCCTCTCTGATGAGGACGGCCATATCGACGATATTGAAACGGTCCAGGACCAAATCACTCAAATGGGCATCCAAATTTTCCTTTCCGCCCAGGTGAAATAAAGACCATCGCTTCTATCGATTAATTTGGCTCCACCAACGACGCAGGTTGTAAAGTAAGCAATCTTTATCTCGCACGTTCGTCTAAATTGTTTCTAAGATGACCTGTTTAGACAGAATGCTCAATGACTGTAGTTTGAACAGCAAAATTAAATAAGGAATGGCTTATTTAACAAAGGCCAAGGTAACTACAGAAACAGATCAATCGCTGAAAAGTGGAATGTAATGTAACTCCAAGTATTAGGCGGAAAAAGAATACCTGCATTTTGAGGCAAGCCAAATGGAAACTCAACCAAGGTTCTTCACACAAAACGAATTGAAGCAGTTTAATGGGAAAAAGAGTAAGCCTGCGAATGTAGCTTTTTGAGGAAAGGTCTATGATGTCTCGGATAGCCATCTTTGACAAGATGGTGACCATCGAGATCGCCACTTTGCCGGACATGTTTTAACTGAAGGCATTATAAACGCACCGCATGATGAGTCAGTAAGCGCCTTAAATGCTATGAGAAATGTCCCTGTTGTTTTTTTACCCCCGCACCACCTTCACCGCCGCCTCAGGGCAGTTCTCCTGGCACAAAAGACATTCGGTGCAATCCTCTATATTAAAGGGGAAGGCAAAGTCGCCTTCTATATCCAGTACGCCGGGGTCGCAGACATCCACGCACAGGCCGCATCCGACACACTTCTCTTTATCAACGATTACTTGAGCCATAATATATCTAATCCTTCTTATTTACTTTTTTGTTTAGCCAGCCATTGTTGAGCCGGCTCATTGAAGCCCCGTCCTACCGAGATGAGACCACTGAAGACATCGGGTATCTCCTCAACAGCTTTATCAATCAATTTTTCCGAGCTTACCATATCCAGGAAGGTAGGCGTGGCCTCGGCCCAGGCAATCATGGACTTGCCGATGGTAGCCCTCCACTTATCTTCGTATATTTGCAGTCCCTGGCTGGATACATCGCCCTTCTTGATCGCCCGTGCTGCCTCCTCACCGGCTATATGCCCTGCGGTCATGGCCATAGTTACACCGGCCCCGGTATGCGCCCAGATATGTCCCGCCGAGTTGCCTGCCAGAAGCAGG
>Ga0209514_10003705_pt1 | contig 21452 bp, 14 predicted proteins | sample Subgrocontami58m_FD_187452 | JGI IMG/M metagenome (GOLD analysis project Ga0209514, IMG submission 187452) | Subsurface groundwater microbial communities from S. Glens Falls, New York, USA - GMW37 contaminated, 5.8 m (SPAdes) (version 3) | ecosystem: Environmental > Aquatic > Deep subsurface >...
CGATGACGTCCGGCGGGAAGCTTGCCGGGTTTTTTGGATTTGACTCGGTGCGTATCGAGAAGACCTGGACGGAAGAAGACGTCACCCTCCTGAAAATGATCGGAGAAATATTTGTAAATGCATTAGAGCGTAAAAAATCATGGGAAATGCTGCAGAAGGCGCACGATCAGTTGGAAATGCGCGTCAGGGAACGCACGAACGAACTTTCAAAAGCCAATGTACTTTTGAAAGATGAGATAACTGAGCATAAAAAGGCAAAGGCAGAATTGCAAAAGTACGAAATATTGATTTCTGAGATCAGCGACCTTCCGTACATCTGTGACACGAAAGGAAATATCGTCTTTGTAAATTACATGTTTAATAAACTAACCGGTCACAAAAGAGAAGAATTCCTGGGAAAATCATTTGCGCCTCTTTTTGATGAAGAAAGTCAGAAAATAGCCATTGATGTTTACAAAAGGACACTGCAGGGAGAGAGCCCCCAGTATGAGCTTTATTTTAAGGAGACGGGGGTACTATGCGAATACAAAAATCATCCCCTAAAGGATGAGTCCGGAAAAATAATCGGTATTATCGGCACGGCTAGAGATATCACCGAAAGGAAGCGGATGGAGGAGTCGTTGCGCAAAACGAACCAAACCCTGCGCGCAATGATTCTTGCGTCCCCGCTGGCAATCGTAGTATTTGATTCCTACGGGAACGTGAAAATGTGGAATCCTTCAGCAGGACGTATCTTTGGCTGGACTGAGGATGAAGTGCTTGGGCAGCCGCTTCCCATTATACCGGAACAAGACCAGAGCGAATTCCGCATGTTGTTCAATAGGGTGCTGAAAGGGGAGTCCTACATGGGAAAGGAAGTGCTGGGCAGGAAGCGCAACAACTCGCCAATAGACATAAGCATTTCCACCGCCCCCCTCTGCGATGCGAAAGGCGAGGTTGTTGGCGTCGTTTGCATCATGGACGACGTTACCGACCGGAAACGAATGATAGAGGCGTTGCGTCAGGCCAAGGAATACGCAGAAAATCTTATAGAAACAGCGACGGTAATGGTCGTGGGGTTCGACAGGAATGGGGATATTCAGGTCTTCAACAGATCGGCTGAAGTAACTACAGGATACAAAAAAACTGAATTGATGGGAAAGAACTGGTTTGAAATAGTGGCGCCGAAAGACGCGTTCCCCACTGTCTGGCAAGAGTTCCAGCATTGGCAGGCAGGGGGGCATTTTCCAAACAGTTATGAAAATCCCATTATAACGAAGTCCGGCAAGAGACGGTATATTTCATGGCAAAACACTGAAGTGCGGGATATGGGCAAGGTTGTTGGAATAATCTCTTTTGGAAACGATATTACTGAACATAAACGGAAAAAGGCGCTGATAGAGAGACTGCGCTTAACGTCATTTGTAAACGAGATAGGCACCGCTATCAATGAAGGCAATACCATGCGCGAAATTTTACAACGGTGCGCCACGGCCATTGTCCACAACCTCGACGCCGCCTTTGCGCGTATCTGGACACTCAATGAAAAGGAGAACGTCCTGGAACTCCAGGCCAGCGCCGGCATGTACACCAACATTGACGGCGCACACGGCAGGATACCGGTTGGAAAATTAGAAATCGGGCTTATTGCGCAGGATCGCACACCTTATCAGACAAACAATTTCGGCAATGATATGCGTATTAGTGATAAAGACTGGGCAAAACAGGAAAAAATAGTTGCATTTGCCGGTTATCCACTTATCGTTAATGATCACCTGGTAGGCGTTGCGGCAATGTTTTCGCGTAAGCCGCTTACAGAATTCACCCATAAGGCATTTGCGTCCGCCGCGAACATAATTGCACTGGGAATTGGCCGTAAATGCACAGAAGAAGCCCTCCGCGTGAGCGAAAACAGATATAGAAGACTCCTTGAGAATCTCCCCCAAAGGATATTTCATAAAGATAGAAACTCTGTATACGTGTCCTGCAACGAAAATTACGCAATGGATTTAAGGATTAAACCTGAGGAAATCTTCGGAAAGACCGATTACGATTTTCATCCGACCGAATTGGCCGATAAGTATAGGTCTGATGACAAAAGGGTCATGGAAACGGAAAAAACGGAGGATATTGAAGAGAAATACATGAAAGACGGCAGAGAGCTTATCATACACACCGTTAAAACACCATTAAAAGACGAAGAGGGAAACATCGTTGGTATCCTGGGTATTTTCTGGGATATTACAGAAAAAATCACCCTGCAGATTGAGACCGTGCGGACAAGGCACCTTGCATCACTGGGTGAGCTGGCAGCGGGCGTCGCTCACGAAATCAACAATCCTATCACCGGCATTATCAACTACTCTCAAATAATAATAAACAAATGCGATAAAGGAAGCAGGGAAAGCGACATCGCAAAAAGAATTTTAAAAGAAGGAGACCGAATTGCCGTTATAGTCAGAGGATTGCTTTCCTTTGCCAGGGCAGACGGTAAAAAAGAGAAAAAGAGTCCGGTCAGCATCCACGATATCTTATCCGACACGTTTACACTGACGGAGGCGCAAATGCGAAAAGATAACATAATCCTGCAATTGCACGTCCCTCCTGAACTGCCACAAATAATTGCCAACCATCACCAAATACAGCAGGTATTTTTAAATATCGTAAGTAATGCCAGATACGCCCTAAATCAAAGATATCAGGAGGCGCACGATAACAAGATTCTTAATGTTTCCTGCGAAAAAATAATTGTTGATAATTGCCCCTATGTGAAGATTGTATTTCACGATCACGGAACCGGTATACCCACAGACATAATGAGTAAAATAATGAGCCCGTTCTTCACAACAAAACCCACCGGCAAGGGCACGGGTCTGGGTTTAAGCATCAGTCATGGCATTGTGAGTGACCATGGCGGCAAACTTGTTATTGATAGTACAGAGGGAGGCTATACAAAAGTCTCAATTACCTTACCAGCCATAGCGTAGTATAAAAAAATCATCTGCTGTAAAAATAGTACCTTTGATATTTGGTATACTATTTGTTGTTTAGTTCCAGAGATTTTTTATAAAACTGACGGAATACATCAGATCGGTCAGTGAGTTCCAGCGTTTGATAAACTTTACTAATTGGATGTGAACATGGGATCGAAAATTCTTGTAATAGACGACGAAGAAAGTATTCGGTATACCTTTGAAAGCTTTCTATTGGATGAAGGATATGAGGTGGCAACCGCAGAGAATTACAGTGAGGCATTATCGAAAATTGAAACGTCAGAATTTGATTTAGTATTCGCGGATATTATTCTGGAAGGAAAAACCGGCATCGAAGTCTTAAGGGCGATCAGAGAAAGAGATATGCAATGTCCGGTTGTTATGGTCACCGGAGAACCCAATATAGATTCTGCTTCAGAAGCGCTTCGGCTGGGTGCCTTTGATTATATACCGAAACCAATAAGGCAGGATACCCTTTTGCGCGTCACGAAAGTGGCTTTAAAACATAAAGCGCTGGCTGACGAAAAAGAAAGGTATCGCTCGAATCTGGAGGCCATCTTCAGCAGCGTAAAAGATGCAATCATCGCGGTTGACAAGGAACTGCTATTGCTTGAGATTAATGATGCAGCCAAAAATATTTGCAACGCCTCTCACGAGTATATTGGCAAGTCATTTAGTTCTATGCCAAAATACTGTAATGGAAAATGCCTTGATGTCCTCGATGAAACCATTAAGAAAAAACAGCCCGTCGAAGTCTATCGTTTAGAATGCCAGCATAAACAGCGGCCACAACAGGTCGTAAATGTTACCACATACCCTCTCCTGAGTAAAAAATCCAAACCAGCAGAGGCCTTTTCACCCCTTATAAAAGAACCCGGTGGGGCTTATCAGGGCAACAACGGTATATTCTCCGGCGCTATCCTTGTGGTGAGGGACGAGACACGTTTGGCCAGCCTCGAGCAGGATATGATGGAACGCCAGCAATTCCACAATATTATCGGGAAAAGCGAAAAAATGCAGAAGATTTACTCGCTCCTGGATAACCTGACCGGTGTAGAAACCACCGTCCTGATCACCGGTGAAACCGGCACAGGCAAGGAATTGATTGCTGAGGCGCTGCATGCCAGGGGCGGACGCTCCAATAAACAGCTCGTTAAGGTAAATTGCTCTGCGCTATCGGAAAATCTGCTTGAGAGCGAACTCTTTGGACACGTCAGAGGCTCATTTTCAGGCGCTGTCAGTGATAGAATCGGCAGGTTTCAGAGGGCAAATGGAGGAACTATATTTTTAGATGAAATTGGCGATATATCTCCCCGAACGCAACTACAACTGCTGAGGGTGGTTCAGGAAAAAGAATTCGAAAGGGTGGGCGACTCGGTTCCGATTAAAGTTGACGTCCGAATTGTCACCGCCACAAACCAGAGTCTCCTGGAAAAGGTAAGGCGTGGTGAATTTCGGGAGGACCTCTATTATCGTTTGAAGGTTGTTGAAGTGTTCATGCCGCCGCTAAGGGAAAGAAAAGAAGATATCCCACTTCTCGTAAGCCATTTTCTTAATAAATATAACAAAAAATTAAGCAGAGAAATCGTCGCTGTTTCTGACGACGTTCAAAGGATATTTATGGATTATTCCTGGCCAGGCAACGTAAGAGAGCTTGAACATACCCTGGAACATGCGTTTATACTCTGCCGGCAGAATACTATCACCCTTGAGTGCCTGCCACTGGATTTTAAAGGTTTTTCTGAAACGTCCCTTTGTTCTCATGGAACACCAGAAGTTAATGAACCCCACACAATTCTTCATGCGCTGGAAAAGACATCCTGGAACAAGGCCAGGGCTGCCCGTCTCTTAGGTATGAGCCGGCGAACGATTTATAGAAAAATTAAGGAATTCAAAATCAAGATGCAGAGCACGTAATACAGGATAACCATCTCTTAGCTATTCCCCCTCACCTTTGTATTCTCATTTCCACCATTAAAAGTGTGCCATGTCACACTTTTGTGCTGGCACACTTGTGTGTCAGCACACATTTTACCCACCCTATTTATTTCACTTAATTTTCCATATCACAGTCAACTGAGCTTTTGAAACATCATGTATTGTCTGATTTATTTAAAATTCCACCATTCATCATTAATCATTCAATCAAAAGAAGACAAAAATGAACTTTCTGTCATACTAACACGCCAAAAAATACATTTATTCTAAAAGCGGCGTTCGTGGCATTAGTTTTGATAATGTCTTGGCATCAATTGTAACCAGGATCGTGTTAGCTATTAAGAAGGGAGGAGTGTATGAGCATTATTATACTATTAGGTGTCAGTGCTCTGATTTCATTGTGCTTGGTAGCGATATCGTAGACGATACAATGGCATATTCCCCTGTTCGGTTTAGTAACCAGCAGTTACTGAAACCTTATGAGAGTTGGAGGACTACAGATTGGAAATATCAAAAGTTGTATATAAGCTGATGGAAGAAGAAACGATGAGGTTGTTACTAGCCGACGTTACCGACCTCACGTACATTTATGACACGCAGGGAAACATCTTGTTTGTAAACAAAATATTTGAAAAATTTACCGGACAAAGGCCGGAAACCTTTTATGGAAAACCTTTTGTATCTCTTTTCAATGAAGAAGATCACAGGCAGGTAAGGAACGCACATGCAAAGGCATTGAAGGGAGAAAGCGCACAATATGAATTATGCTTTAAAAATACAGGCATATTATGCGAGTATAAAAATTTCCCTTTACGGGATGAAAAGGGACACATTATCGGTGTAACGGGCATCGCCAGGGACGTCAGCGCACGGAAACAAGTCGAAGAAGGACTCAGGGTGCTGAACGAATCTTTGGAAAAACGCGTAATTGAACATACCGCTAAGTTGGTGGAAGTAAATGAAGAGTTGATGGAAGAAATTAACAATCGCACCCGGCTGGAAGAAGATTTTAAGCAAAGCACTGCAAAGCTACAGAAGGCAATGAGGGGCATCATACAGACATTATCAATGGCCATTGAGTCTAAAGATCCTTATGCAATGGGACATCAGAAACGGGTTACGAAGATTGCACGCTCCATAGCCCAGGAGATGGGCATATCAAACGACAGGGTAGAGGGCATCTGCATGGCTGCCATGCTTCATGATATAGGCAAAATTTCCGTGTCTGCCGAAATTCTGAACAAATCAGATACGCTTTCAGAGAATGAACTGAATGCGATAAAAACCCACCCGCAGGCAGGCTACGATATATTGAATGAAATAGAATTCCCGTATCCAATTGCTCAAATCGTACTCCAGCATCATGAAAGGATTGACGGATCGGGGTATCCCTTTGGCATATCGGGAAAGGATATTCTTCTGGAAGCAAGAATCCTGGGTGTCGCAGACGCTATTGATGAAATGCTGACTCCCCAGCAGGGTAGGCTTGCGCTTAGTTTGGATAAGGCGCTGGATGAAATTTCCAGAAACAGGGGCGTCCTCTATGACTTTAATGTAGTGTATGCCTGTATGACCATCATTAACGAAAGGGGTTTTAAGCATACGGACGGGTCACGCGCCAATTTAAAAATGTTTGAGGATGTGTTGTTGGGTGTTTAGCGCCCATCTGTGTTGTTTTGGCTATCCCTTTACACTCTCATATTAAGGTACTTTCTCCTCCCGGCTATCTCCCCTTAGTATGAGAGTAAAGGGGTCTTTGTTTAACCTGAATGACGTTATTATTTAAGTGAACTGCGAAATGTCGGTAATAATTGTAGGAGGCGACCATCTCGGGTGTATTCCGAAGGAACTCGATAGGCTCGGCATATCAAAAATCCAGCATCTGAATGGCAGGAGTGGGCAGAAAATTCGCGGAAGAATTCCGGATAAAATTGATTTTATTATTCTCCTGTATGATTTTGTAAATCACAATCTGGCGTACAAGATAAAAAAGTTGGCCAACAACCGGGATATACCGATTATATACGCAAAGAGGTCGTGGCCTTCCATCTATACCGGCATACAGGAACAACGACAGCAATTAAGGAAAGCAGGGTTCGTCATTGTTGGGTGAAAAAAAGCAGTATATCTCAAAACCTGGCATTACGAAGCTATTTCATTTACGGCGCGGAACTATTGAAGAAAAACACTTACGGAGGCGATGACAGGCAAAATGAACGGAAGCATCTTCCTGGTATGTCCAAACTGTGGCGACTTTAAAAAGTTCAGAATATTCACGAGTAATTTTCAAGTTGCCGAACAATCTCCCGAATTAGGGATACGCACCTTCGAAAGCGGGGTTTTACCCAATTTACGGGTAAATGATAATTATATCGAATGCCAGTCGTGCTTTAAGAAATCGGAGTATGACATTGCAGCAGACGTTGGTAAAAAATATATCCGCCGGAACAAAAACGTAAAAAGTTAAAAAATACCCCAAAAGGGCGCTCCGTCCTCTGTCAAGAGACGAAGCGCCCTCTCCTCCTCACTGCCAACAATCACTCGATTTAACCTGCTTTGCCTTAATTTTACTGGAAATAGTCATTGACATTAATTTTGTAAATCTGTAAAATGCCAAATATTTCTGTGACAAATACTTGCATTATAGTAATACTTTATAATCCTGAAAGCAAAAGTGGCCATTCATGTACGTTGGAATTGATATTATCGAGATAAAACGCATTGAGAGATTGTTCTCTGCCAATGAGGGTTTTTTACGAAAAATTTACACGGAAAAGGAAGTGGAATACTGTAAACCCAAAAAGAACAGATATCAGCATTATGCAGCCCGTTTTGCCACAAAAGAAGCCATGTTTAAGGCGCTGGGGACCGGATGGGTCGGCAAAATGAAATGGACGGACATTGAACTATTAAACGATGAAAACGGCAGGCCTTATGTAAATCTGTATGGAAGCGTAAAAGAATTGGCAGACAAAAAACATATCAACAACATCGCTGTATCATTATCACACTGTCAGGATTATGCCATTGCACAGGTACTTTTGGTGTCAAATAAAGAGGAACATTCATGAAAAAACTTGTACTGATTAATCCTCATCCGGTTGGAAACGTCGGCGAGGAAAACGTCTCCGTATTAAACCAGATGCCGGTAAATCTCGGATATCTAAAGGTATTAACCCCAAAACACTGGCAGGTTGACATCCTGGACGAAACGCAGGAACCTGCAATTGACGATGCAGGAAACGTTACTTTTAGTGGAGCAGACCTCGTTGGCATCACATCGGTAAGTTATCAGGCGCACCGGGCGTATCAGATCGCCACAGCCTGTAAGAAACGGGGCATCCCTGTGATCATGGGCGGCATACATGCCACCAGTTATCCTGAAGAGGCGGCAAAGTATGTTGATTGCGTAGTAACAAGGGAAGCCGTGACTACGTGGGAGAAAATTATTAGCGATTTTGAAAATGGATGTCTTCAGAAAAAATACGAGGGCGTCCTGACTCCTATGGAATTATATCAGGGTCTGCGCCCCGATAGAAAATATTTAAAGGATAAATACAAGTACCGGTACTCCGGCATTATTACCACTGCGGGATGTCCATTTAGCTGCGAGTTCTGCTCTGTGCCGCAATTTCAAGGCAGGAAATACCGAGAAAGACCCATAGAAGACGTCCTCGACGAATTTGAATCCATCAAAGGTCAATACCGCGGCTTGATATTAACGGATGAAAATTTTTACGGACACAGTAAGAAATCCAATGAACGCGTCAGAGACCTTTTCAAGGGAATGGTTGAAAGGGGTATCTACCAGAACTGGTTTGGCTTCACGTCCCTGAACATTTACCAGGACGACGAAACCCTCGAGTACATGAAGAAAAGCGGATGCGTTGGGGTGCTCATTGGCATTGAATCCATCAACGAAGAAGCCTTAAAAACAATGAATAAAAACGTGAACCTGCGCATCTCGATTGAGAATTATTTTGAGGCCATTGCCAATATCCGGAAACACGGCTTGGCCGTCTGGGGAACGATGGTGTTTGGAAACGACGCCGATACCACGGAAACCTTTAAACAGGTCGCGGATTTTGTATTAAATTCTCACGTTGACATTATGACCTGCGGCATCCTGTGCCCGTTCATTAATACCCCGCTGTACCACCGACTAAACGGCGACGGAAGACTCTTCAGGACGGACTTCCCTGAAGACTGGAAGTATTACACGTCGCACCACCTCACCTACATTCTCAAAGGTGTATCCCTCCAGGAATTTATTGACGGCTTCCAGTATCTGTACGACAAAATTTACGCCACCGAGGTGTTGCGCCAAAGGTTCCAGAATGCGAAAGAGGTGCTCAGGGACAACATGAACGCCGCCATGTTCGCGTTCAGGGTCAATCTGGACTGGCAGAACGTCTATCAGCACCTGATACAAAATTTAAAAGATTTGCAGACATCAGGATATTACGATGAGGCGCTGAAGAAATACAACCAGTTGCAAAAATCAGGAAAAAAGGTGAAACTGACGCCGGTTGAGGCGTAATCGTAAGCAGCAAGAACCTGAAGTTGCAACCTTATCTCTACTTATAACAGGTCAACTCATTTGCTTAATACAGTGAAGAGTTGACCTCTCTTGTTTTAAAGACTGAAGCTATGTCAAAAGTCGTCATTACAGGATTAGGATTGGTCACACCCGTCGGGGTTGGCGTCAAACAGAGCTGGGAATCATTCCTTCAGGGCAGGAACGGCGCTAACGACATGAAGTCATTTGACACCTCCAAATACAAGGTGCATCGTTCCTGCGAGGTAAAGAATTTCCAGTGGGATTTTGAATTGGAAAATCAGATACGGGAAAACACCATCCACAAATACGTCTACTACGCCGCCAGAGAGGCATTGCAAGAGAGCGGTTTGCTAAACGACACCACGTGCGATACGGAGCGATTCGGTATCGCCATTGGAACACTGGCAGCCGAGTTGACGCCTTTTGAAAGGCTTTTGCGGTTGGATACCACGAAGAAAGATAACGGCTTTGACAAAACTGTCGCCGCCGTTTATCCCCCCAATTCCATTACAAACATCCTTGCTCAATACTTCAACTTCGAAGGCCCGGCCATGATCTCACTGAACGCCTGCTCATCGGGCAATCATGCCATCGCCTGGGCTTATGAGCTGCTTATGGAAAACAAGGTAGACGTAATGATGGTAGGCGGCGGGGACATGATACCTCAGACGGAATTTACCCACTTTCACAACCTCAAGGCGTTAGCGCCTGAACGCTGCCAGCCCTTTGACAAGAATCGCCAGGGTCTTATGATTGGCGAGGGAGCGGGTATATTGATTATGGAACGCCATGAATTTGCAAAAAAACGTGGCGCAAAGATTATCGCCGAAATGGCGGGTTACGGGCTGAGCTGCGATGGATTTCACATGACGGCGCCGCATCCCGAAGGCGACGGCGCGGTAAAGTGCATGAGTGACGCGCTCAAAATGGCGAACCTTTCTCAAACAGATATTGGTTACATCAATGCGCATGGCACGGGAACACCCCATAACGATAAAACAGAAACCACCGCCATAAAACGCGTCTTTGGTGAGCATGCCCATAAAATACCGTGCAGTTCCACAAAATCTATGATTGGCCATCTCATGGGCGCAGCAAGCGCCGTAGAATCGGTCATCTGCTGTCTGGTACTGAGATATGGGATAGCGCCCCCAACAATCAATTACGAAACGCCCGATCCGGAATGCGACCTCGACTATATACCAAATAAGGCGCGAGAAGTAAAAACGAGACACGTGCTCAACAACTCATTCGCCTTCGGCGGCAATAACGCCACGACAATATTCAGTAGGGTGGATTAGCCTGTCCTGAGTGTGCGAAGGGCAAAGCGAACCCATCATTTAAATACCTTGTCCTCGTAAAAACGAGGATGAGTTGAGTTTTATGGATAACAGCAGAAAACACAGATTGCACAGATTTTATAACAACGAATTCCACAGATTATTGGCGTTTTTTCTGTGTAATCTGTGGAATCAGTGGTTAAAAATATTATGAAAAAACGAATCGTCATTACCGGTTTAGGCGTTGTCTCCCCGCTAGGCTGCGGCAAAGAGGCGTTCTGGAACAACCTCGTTGAGGGAAGGTCAGGCATTGCACCCATGACCTCTCTTGACCTCTCTCCGTATAAATGCAAACTGGGCGGAGAGGTGAGAGACCTGAAACCCGAAGTATACCTCGGCAGCAAGGGTCTAAAATATTTAAACAAAGGCACGCGCTTCCTGGGTTCCGCATCGAAGATGGCGCTGGACGACGCGAAATTACCGCAAGACGGGACGATGTCTAATCAGATGGGCATCATCATTGGCTCTTCTCTAGGTAATTTTTCGGAGACAACCGATTATTTCTATGAGATCATCAGGAGCAGCCCATCAGAACTCTCGCCCATGCTCAGCTACGACGTCGCATTAAATTCATCCATCAACTACGTATCCGTCACCTTCAAGATGAAGGGGCTTGCGCGCACCACGTCTGCAGGCTTCACGTCAAGCGCCGATGCCATTGGCGACGCTTATAAAATGATTCAACGAGACATGGCAAAGGTAATCGTAGCAGGGGGGGTAGAGCAGATATCCATTGATTTGTATCTCATATTTTACCTGCGCGGCCTGCTGTCCGGCATTGACGGCGCACACGAGGCATGTTTACCCTTTGACAAGGCAAGAAACGGCTTTGTCATGTCAGAAGGCAGTTACGTAGTTATCCTGGAAGAACTCCAGCACGCCCTGGATAGAGGAGCGCATATTTACGCCGAACTGAAAGGTTTTGGAAGCACGTTTGTGGGAGGCAAGAAACACGCGGAAGACGTAAGGATGCGACGCGTCGAAAAGGCCATGCACGAAGCGCTGGATGGCGCAGGAGTAAAGAAGGAAGATATTGATTTTATCAGTGCAAACGCAAACGGATGCAAGATGCAGGATAAAGTCGAGGCAAAGGCAATCCAGTCTTATTTTGGCGCAGGGGGCAGTCAAATTCCAGTCTCCGCAATCAAATCGAATGTGGGGGAATCTTACGGCGCTTCGGGCGCTACACAGTTCATTTCAACAACCATGTCCATCAATACAGGTCAAATACCCCACATCATCAATCACAACAATAAAGATCAGGAAATTAATCTGAATCTAATCATAGAGAAGCCACTCAAAAAAGAAATCCAGAACGCGTTGATAAATACCATGGATTATGATGGGAATAATTCATGTTTGGTAATAAGTAGGTTTGGCAAATAGTATAATACTTGTTGAGTGTTTTATCTGAAATATATAAATAAGTTTTTGATAATTATTTGCATGTGTATAAAAATGGCAGGCAATACAATAAAATTGTAAGATAGGAGATGTCATGGCTAAAGTACCTCTAACCTTCTCAGAAGAAGAGCTACAAAAATTGTTTGGTCACGAAGCTGCAGAGGACGAAGATATAAGTAGACTACGCGAGTATTACTTTAAAACAAGTACTTATGATCAAATTTCAACCGATTTGCCATTACGGATATTGGTCGGTCACAAGGGTATTGGAAAATCTGCATTGTTTCAAGTTGCAATTGCTGAAGAACGCGAGCGAGAACAGATTGCCGTTCTTATCCGTCCAGATGACATAGTTGGTCTCGGAACAGATACGACTGACTTTTTAAAGACGATTAGAGAATGGAAGACTGGTTTATCAGAGATTATTGCTCGCAAAGTCCTTACAACAGTTACCGAATCAAATGAAAACTGGCAAATGAAGTTCAAACGTTATGTCGGACCAATCTTGGGCTTTCTTGAGGACACGTTTAGAGAACAATTGAAAATCTCTACGGCACCGACTAAAAAAGCACTCATAAATCATTTCATCCAATCGGGGCGCATATCTGTATATATTGATGATCTCGATCGAGGATGGCAGGGGCGAAAAGAAGACATTAATCGAATTTCAGCTCTTATCAATGCTATTCGTGATATCTCATCTGAATGTCGTGGAATTAACTTCAGGATAAGCCTCAGATCTGATGTCTATTATTTAGTGCGAACATCAGATGAATCAACTGATAAGATAGAAGGATCGGTAATTTGGCAGTCATGGACTAATCATGGAATTTTAGTGTTATTGATCAAAAGAATCGAGCGCTTTTTTGGTAATGATATCGATGAACGAGAACTACTTGCCACACCACAGTACAAGCTTGCACACTATCTCGAACCCGTAATGGAAAAGAAATTTCGTGGTATGGGTCATTGGGAAAATGCGCCAATGTACCGTGTACTGATGTCTTTAGTCAGAAAAAGACCGCGTGACCTCGTTAAGCTCTGTACTTTGGCAGGGCGTAAAGCTCGTGAAAAGAATGACAATCTGATACGAACCAATCATTTCGAACAGATATTTGAAGAGTATTCACAAGGGAGACTTCAGGATACAATCAACGAATTTCGTTCAGAACTCCCGGAAATAGGAAGACTTTTATTATCTATGAAACCAAGCAGAAAAGAAAAGACTGCTAGAGAAGGATATGTATATTCAACAAATACCCTTTTCGCAAAGATCAAAAACATATACGAACAAGGCGACTTTCGTTTAGTAAATGGTGAGGTCGCCAACGCTAAAAGGCTTGCTTCCTTTATGTACAAAATAAACTTTTTGACCGCAAGAAAAGTAACTACGCATGGAATCGTAAGAAAGTATTTTGAGGAGAACAGATATCTTTCCAATGAGTTTGTTGATTTTGGATTTGAATGGGAAATTCATCCTGCATATCGCTGGGCGCTTCAACCAGATAATATCAAGGACATTTATAGTAACCTTATATTAAGTGCCGATGAATAACACTGTGGGAGGAGACGAGGTCACACCTTGATTAGTGATTATTTTATTAACAATATTTGCAATTATGGTTGGTATAATAATCGAGAAATCGGTAATTTGTTTGGCCTTGGTTATTTTTCTATAAATCGGCGAGTATCTATTTTGGAATCACTGGTATCGTTAGAAAATAAAATGAATAACTGACTAAAGAAATTAAATCACTAATCAAGCTGTGATCCTGTTTCCTGTTTCTGTTTCCTAGACGTCAGGCATATAAATTATAGGGTGAAAAACCAGTGTATTTTGAGATAATAGGAAAAATTAAGGATATTGAAACCATTGCCATAGGGGGAAGGATACGAGATATAATGCGGATTCAGAAACAATTCGGGTATGGTCACTGGCGCAAGCTTAAAGGCATTGGACAAGTTCGTCTTGAAGACGGAAGGATATGTAATGCCGAGTTACACTGGTACGAAGCACATGGCATTGGCAGAAAGAAAATGAAAATCAAGAGGTTTTTGGGTTAAAAATATGGAAAGAGAAAAGGGAAATCAAACATTTGCGCTTTGTATTGGAAATAAGGATTGTGAGGATTTAGAAATACGCAAGATTTATCAAGTCCTCCCGGACGACGACGACGAAAAGGAAGGATATATAAGAGTTATTGATGAATCCGGCGAAGACTATCTTTACCCCCAGTCCTATTTCATTTTTGTCCAGCTACCGCGCGAAGCACAAGAAGCTCTTATTGTAACAAGATAGAGTAGTCAACCTGACATGTCGCTCCATCTGACCGATATTCCAAACCACTCCATGGCGGCAGGCAAGCTTTGTCGTTGTACAAATTGATACACCATGACCAAAAAGAACTTCTCAACTTCATCAGCAACGGCAAGGAAGGCGTCCGGCAGCAATTGCTTGATTTACTCGGGTTTCCTGGGTTCACACAGTTAACACAAGAAACTCAAAATACGCAGAAACCGCCACCGTCTGTGTAATCTACGCAATCTGTGGTTCCGTACCTTTTACGAATATATACTCCCACCTCGCCAATAGCTATCGGGTAAGTCCCACTGCTACTTATTGGCACAGAATTTGAGAGATTATCAGACAGTTTAGGAATCGGCTTTTTATTTCGCATTTGTTCAACACTGCGAACAAAGGGTAAAGGTGTATGCTGGAAACTGATGATATAACCCACTTATTTTCCATCAGGGTTTCTGACGACCACATGAAGGTCTATTTGTCAGTAAAACCCTTTGCCCGGAAGGATATTGACGTTAGTACAGACGACGTACTCAAAATCCTGCAGTCAAAGAATGTCTCCTTTGGCATAAATGAGGAGGCTATAAAGGGCGCCCTCAACAAGGCCAAACAGGAAAATATTTCCCTCGAAAACGTGCTTATTGCAGAAGGAAGCCCTGCAAATAATGGTGAAGACGGCATCCTTGAATATTTATTCAACATAAATAAAAAAATGAGTCCCCACGAGGATGATCACGGTAGGGTGGATTTTCACAACCTGAGCATAGCTGAAAATGTCGAGAAAGAACAACCCCTGGTTAAGTTGATAGACCCTACACCGGGAAGGCCGGGAAAAAATGTCTACGGCAACCCACTCAACCCAAAGACGGGAAAGCCATGCAAACTCCCGATTGGAGAGAATACTAAAGTATCGAATAAAGACACAAAATTATTGGTTTCATGCATTGATGGAATAGTAAAATACGCAGGCGGTGTTGTTTCTGTAAAGTCTTGTTATGCCGTTGAAAAAGACGTTGATTTTGGCGTGGGAAATATCACCAGCAAAGGAGCAATTATCGTTAAAGGAAATGTAAGGAGCGGATTTGTTTTAGATGCGGCGGGAGATGTAGAGGTATGGGGTATGGTAGAAGATTCCATAATAAGATCAAAGGGCAGCGTTCTGGTGAAGGGCGGTTTTATCGGCTCCGGCAAGGGGACGATAGAGGCAGAGAAGGACGTGACTGTTAACTTTGCCAGAAACCAAACCATCGTGGCAAATAATGTGGAGATATTGCGGGAAGCGGTGGATTGTACCATTCATGCAAGAAATGCCGTCAAGGTACACGGCGACAAAATATCCATCGGAGGCGGCATAACGACTGCCGGCGCAACGATTGAAGTCGAGTCGCTGGGAAGCAGAAACGAAGTTCACACCGATATAGAGGCAGGAATTAACTACGCAGAACACCAAAGCCACATGAGCGCAAGAAAAGAAATAAGTCAGTTAAAAATCCTTTTAAAGGACATTGATAAAGAACTCAAAACGCTGGATGAAATTAAGGCATCAAAAGGAGAACTTCCTGCACAACACCAGAATCGCCAGGGTCAGCTTCTTTCACAAAAGGAAGATATACTCAAGAAACTCCATGGAATTACGATGGAAGAGGTGTTGTCTGTCAACAACGACGCCAGAATAGCGGTACATAAAGTCGTACATCCCGGCGTGGTAATTAAAATCTGGGAATCTGCGATGACCATTCTCGATGAATGCAGCAATGTAACCTTTTATCTGGCTGACAATGAGATTAAAATGAAGAAAGCATAGGTTGCCTTGTGGTCAATATAAATATTCGGAACGCAAACAATGAGGATTTGAACGGTTGCCATGCCGTAGAAGCTGTTTGTTACACCACCGATGCCGCGACACGGGAAAATATTCAAAAACGCCTACAGTTGTTTCCCGAAGGATTTCTGGTCGCTGAACTGAACGAAAGGGTCATTGGAATAATCAACAGCGCGTCAACAAACAAGGATGATATAACGGACGAGGCATTCAAGGACATGGTCGGCCATGTGAAGGAAGGGAAAAACATCGTCATCTTTTCTCTGGCCGTTTTGCCTGAATTCCAAGGAAGTGGGGTATCGAAGAAACTCATGTCAAAATTTATAGAGGTCTCAAAAACCCTGAGAAAAGAGAAGATACTCCTGATCTGCAAATCACGCTTAATCCCATACTATCGGAAGTACGGTTTCAGCTACGGCGGGAAGTCTACGTCAACGCTCGGCGGCTTTGAGTGGCATGAAATGTATTTGCCATTATAGACATTTAATGTAACGCCGAGTCGCCGTACCCCGCTATCTTTTTTACCACAGAACCGATCGAAACAATACCGGAAGCATCTTTGAAATGAGACACATCTTGCCTGTTATCCGCCAGCCACTCTACAGAAACAGCGTCATCCGATTGGTTGAACGCCACATTCGCATACTGCGCCGTTGGGTTAAACAGGTATTTTATCTGCGCCAGGCTTACCCCGGCGTCATACAACTGATCAACAATCGTTTCAAGGCTCTCCGTGTGGGTGGCTATGATAACGAATTGCAGCGCTCTTAATTGAGATGGATATATATCGTAGTGTTGTATTTTTTTCAGCAATTCGCCCAGAAAACTTGTTTTACTTTCCCATAGCACTGACAGATATTTTTCAAGAAAAGAGTTACGGTAAATTTCATCAGTTGGGCCAATATGGGCAAGATAACCAAATTTCTTCGGATAGTAAATAATCAGGGACGTGCACGGCCCGACTCCTTTTGTCTCAAGCACTTCCCCTGATCTCGCCGTACGGAACTCGTTCATATCAACCCTCTTTCCTCCAGGAGAAATCTTCGCGTCTGCCCGTGCAATACGATTTTCAGAAACCAGTGCGGCGCACTGTTCTGCAATCTTTGGAAGATAGTACTTTTTGTACTTTTGATAATGTTCGGATACAACTTCATCCTCATCAATTTCCACGATAATAATCCACGAATGCCCAAACACATCAAATTGTTCAAAAGAACTGAACACCCTGACGCCCCGATAATCGTCTATTATCGTCCTTCCCGATTTGTTAGCAAACGCCAGTCTGACGGCGTCCGTATCAACCCTGAGTTTTAGAATAGAACTGTCTTCAACAAATCTCGAATCAGTCAGCATGAGTTTGTTTTTGTTCACAAGATAGACCTCGCCCGTCCTTCCAAGCCCCTTATGGTCGGACAGAAGCGCGTTAATTTTGTTGATGGGAAACTGAAGCACAAACCAACCGGCTATCATGTTGCCTTCCCGTACCGGGATAACAAAAAATGCCGCAGGCTCATCTGAAGGCGGGTAAAACTCATAATCCACAAACTCTCTTTCAGGGTTATTTTTTACGTGCTTCGCCAACTGGGTGTTGGAAAACGTACCGGTAAAAAGGTTGGTATGGTAATCAGCTTCGTGTTTGACCGTGTGGAAAATAAAACCGCTGCAGTCAACAAATAATATGTCATAAAAATCTCCGTATTTTTCCACGAAATGCACGTCCATTTCATACTCCAGCCTGAAAAGAGAGGTGTTTTCTGGCTCTGCCGTGTGATTTGAAGTATGGTATTCCCTCATGACCCTGAAACATTGCAACATCTTTTCGTCGCTGTTAGCTTCATTTACAATTCGTTTTATTTTGCTGAAATAATCAACGATTTGATTTTTCTTGGATGCCTTAATCTTGTCCAGTATCTTTAAATACTTGTGTATGGAGTCATGCCGTGGCATTTTCGCACAGCCACAAGACACTAAAAGCAGCATACAACACAACACCGAATACGAGATTGTTTTAAAGACCGGAAAACGATTACATCGTATAGATTTCAAGGGTATCCTCCTTAAAATATTTTGAGTCAGATTAAACGGCCTTGCACATGCGCCGATTTCCCTTCTTGACGATTAGTATCAGTTTAGCTTTTTGAAAATTCGCATCAATGCTTCATTCAAAACTCCGCTTGGAAACCGGTATTAAACACACCCCCGGCCCCTCTTGATAGAGGGGAGGTTTGAAGTCCCCTCTAAAAAGAGGGGATTTAAGGAGTGTGTATACGGTGTTTCAAAAAGCTAAATTGCTATGACGATTATTTTATCAAAGAATCAATATCTTCGCCATATTCAGTAGTATAAATTTACGCAATACAGACAAAAACCCGGCTATAACACATTTGTTTGCAGGTTAAACTTGACAAAGATTATCCTGAAACTTATAATTCCAACATGCCTAAAACAAGGAGAATTGCAGGAAACGCTAAAGTTCACATCATAGCATCGTTTGCCTCGCCATAGGCATTCTCGTTGTTGAATGAACACTAAATAATGACCAGCCTTATTAAATTCCACCGGTACATATTTCCAGACAAACTATGAGCAAACTATTTAACGAAATAACTATTGGTCAGACGACGCTGAAAAACAGGATCATCATGTCTGCCATGGACCTTGGGTTTACTTCAGACGGCACCATTAACGACCAGATTATCAACTTTTATATTGAACGCGCAAAAGGAGGAGTCGGTCTTATTGTTGTTGGCGGTTGTTATCCCGAGATGAATGGCAAGGTATGGAAGAGCATCATCGGGCTGGATAAGGACGAATTTATCCCCGGATTAAAAAGATTAACCGACGCCGTCCATCGGTATGACGTTCGCGTGGCGGCGCAACTCCTTCATGCCGGCAGAAGCGCCTCGTCTTTTTTCACAAAAATGCAACCAGTCGCACCCTCCGCAGTAACATACCGAAGCATTAAGCAAGAACCCCGCGCCCTGACAATTCCGGAGATCAAAACAGTCATTGATAATTATGTCAGCGCCACACTCCGCGCGAAGAAGGCCGGTTTTGATGCCGTCGAGCTTCATGGCGGGATGGGGTATCTTATCAATCAGTTCCTCTCCAGGACAACGAACAAACGCGACGATGAATACGGCGGAAGTCTTGAGAACAGAACCCGTTTTGCAAAGGAAATGATTCTATCAATAAGAGAAACTGTTGGGAAGGATTATCCCATCATCTTTAGAATGTCAGGCGATGACCTCGTAGAGGAAGGGCTCAAGATAAATGAAAGTATTGAAATTGCTAAAATACTGGAACAGGCGGGCGCCGACGCCTTTAACATTTCTCCCGGCTGGCATGAAAGCAAGACCCCCATCATGTTGATGTCCATTCCAAGGATGGCTTATGCATATCTTTCCGCAAAGGTTAAATCGCAGGTAACAGTCCCCGTAATTGCCTCGGTGAGAATAAACAATCTTAGATTAGCCGAAGAAATATTAGATAATGAACAGGCAGACCTGGTGTCAATCGGCAGACCCTTGATTGTTGATCCCGAACTGCCGAATAAATTTAAAAACGGGCAGTATGATGATATCAGGACGTGTATTGCCTGCAATCAGGGGTGTTTTGATTCCCTGCTTAATTTTAAACCGGTAGCCTGCACTTATAATGCGATGGTGGGGCATGAAGGTAAATACAAGATAACCAAAGCGGGTAAATCGAAAAAAATCGTGGTTGTAGGCGGCGGACCAGGTGGTATGGAGGCCGCCCGTGTCCTGGCATTGAGGGGGCACAACGTGACGCTGTACGAAAAGAGTCATCAACTGGGTGGTCAGTTACGATACGCCTTTATTCCACCGGGACGGGAAGAAATACAAAATATCATATCGTATCTGGAAAGACAAATTTCGAAACTCGGCGTAAATATAAAAATGGGAAGAGAGGCAAATTTACAGGCATTGGAGGAAGAACACCCTGACGCGGTAATCATCGCCACTGGCGGGCGTCCGATAACGCTCGATCTCCCGGGAATAAACGGAGAAAATGTTTCTATCGCCAGTAGTGTGTTGGAAGGGAAAGTAATGACAGGGAGGAACATCGTCATTATTGGCGGCGGAACGGTTGGGTGTGAGGTGGCGCTGTACCTGGCAAAACGGGGGGCGATGAGCCCGGAAGTCGCCTGTTTTCTGCTTAAACACAAGGTGCTCGACGCCAAAGATATTGTTGAATACACCTCGAAGGGGAACAGGAATATCACCCTGCTGGAAATGAAGAAAAAGGTGGGGGGCGGGTTTGGCTTTTCCACACGATGGGTTATCCTTAATGAGCTAAAAGATGCAGGGATAAAAGAAATAACGGAAGTAAAGGTGAAAGAAATTATAAATAACGGCTTTGTAAACCGCGCTGAGAAAAGGGGGGTAGTATACGAGAAAGACGGACAGGAACACTTTATCAAGGCGGATACCGTTATCGTAGCCGTGGGATACAGCCCCAATAACGAACTCCAGAAGCAGGTGGAGGGGAAATTCCCGGAGACGTACTTTATCGGCGATTGTGTCAAAGTACGCACGGCGCTTGAGGCTATCCATGAAGGTTTTCAGATAGCATTAAAGATATAAATAATAGCTTACCGCAGAGTGCGCAGAGAAAACCATTTGAGAGATATGATGTTGGGAAATTGAGAGGTTGTGAAGTTGTGAGTCATTACCCTTTAACGTTGCTGCACAATTTGGCGATTTAGTAATTACTGTCTCCGCGACCTTCGCGTCCTCTGCGGCGAGACAGGCTGTTAAAGGTAATACAAATTAGGTTTAAAGCATGAAAGACATCCGCATGAATCGTGGAGATAACTCCGGTTATAACCACATCGAGTATGAAGAAATTTCCGGAGAACACGGCAAGGCCGTTGGCATTATCTACATGAAGAAACCGCCGCGAAACTCCATAGGCTCGTGGCTGCTCGACGCCATCTACGACAAAATGGATCAGTACGAGGGCGATGATAAAATCGGTGCTATTATTATCGCCAGCAAACTGAGGGGGGTCTTCAGCGACGGCGCCGACCGCGATGAACTCTTCGGCTCGTGGATATCGGGTCTGGTCGCCGAAAAAAACTACGAACGTT
>Ga0209514_10003706_pt1 | contig 21451 bp, 18 predicted proteins | sample Subgrocontami58m_FD_187452 | JGI IMG/M metagenome (GOLD analysis project Ga0209514, IMG submission 187452) | Subsurface groundwater microbial communities from S. Glens Falls, New York, USA - GMW37 contaminated, 5.8 m (SPAdes) (version 3) | ecosystem: Environmental > Aquatic > Deep subsurface >...
CTGATTTGTCTCACCCTGAACGAAGAGATGGCGGAGCGGCTTAGCCTGAGGCCGATGGTGCGGGACAATCAATCGCGCTTCGGCACGGCTTTCACGGTTTCCATTGAGGCGAGAAAAGGCGTCACCACGGGGATCTCTGCGGCAGACAGGGCCGTAACGATCACGACCGCCGTCGCCGATGGCGCCCAGCGGGACGATCTGGTCAGCCCCGGGCATATTTTCCCCATCATCGCCAAGAAGGGGGGCGTTTTGTTTCGCTCCGGCCAAACGGAAGGTTCGGTGGACCTGGCCCGGCTGGCAGGCCTGAAACCCAGCGGCGTTATCTGCGAAATAATGAAGGATGACGGTACGATGGCCCGGATGCCCGACCTGGAGATCTTTGCCCGGGAGCATGAGCTGAAGATTGCGACCATTGCCGATCTGATAGATTTCCGGATGCAGCATGAATCGCTGATCAGAAGGGAGGCGTCGGCCATTGTGCCTACCCGTTATGGCGGTGATTTTAAGGTTATCGTTTATGAAAATGACGTAGACGACGTTAAACATGTCGCCCTGGTCAAGGGTGAGATTACGCCGGAGGACGAAGTGCTGGTGCGGGTGCATTCGGAGTGCCTGACCGGCGATGTTTTCGGCTCCCAGCGCTGCGACTGCGGCGACCAGTTGCGCACCGCCATGGAAATGGTCAATCAGGAGGGCAAGGGGGTCATTGTATACATGCACCAGGAAGGCCGGGGCATCGGCCTGACCAATAAAATCAAGGCCTACGCCCTGCAGGAGGAAGGCCAAGATACGGTGGAAGCCAACCTGGCCCTTGGTTTCAAGGACGATCTGCGGGATTACGGCATCGGGGCCCAGATACTGGTAGACGTGGGCGTCAGAAAGATGCGCCTCCTGACCAATAACCCGCGAAAACTCGTCGGCCTGGACGGCTACGGGATAACCATCACCGAGCGTGTTTCCATAGAAACGAAACCCTGTGAGAATAATATCCATTACCTGAAGACGAAGAAGAAGAAGATGGGGCACATGCTGGAAGTCTAACGGCTGAAGGTGAGAGCAAAACTTTTTACCTGGGAGAAGGAAAAATGGCGAAGACAATTGAAGGAAAGCTGTTAGCCAAAGGGATGAAGTTCGGCATCGCGGCCAGCCGGTTCAATGATTTTATTTGCGGCCGGCTGATTGAGGGCGCCGTTGACGCCCTGACGAGAGCGGGAGCAGAGGAAAAGGACATCACCGTATATAAGGTGCCCGGCGCCTTTGAGCTGCCGCTGACGGCCAAGAAGCTCGCCAAGAGCGGGCGCTTTGATGCCGTTATCTGTTTAGGGGCGGTCATCCGGGGGGCGACGCCCCATTTCGAGTACATCAGCGCCGAGGTTTCAAAAGGCATTGCCTCCGTGGGCCTGGAAACGGAAGTCCCGGTGGCTTTCGGCGTGCTCACAACGGACACCATTGAGCAGGCCATTGAACGGGCGGGTACCAAGGCCGGCAATAAAGGCTGGGACGCCGCCATGACCGCCATCGAAATGGTTGATCTTTTCAAGAAATTATAACAGATGAGAGAAAGAAGAAAAGCCAGGGAAGTTGCCTTGCAGGTACTCTATGGGCTGGACGTTTCGTTGGGGACAGATTTGCAATCTGCCCCCAACCCGCAGGAGGCGATTGAGCTTTTTTGGAAGAACTTTGAAGCTCCGGAAAAGGTCAAGGCTTTTTCATCAGTTTTACTGGAAGGAACTTGGAACAACAGGGAAAAAATAGACGCGCTCATCGGCAGCTGTGCAGAAAACTGGTCCATCGATAGGATGTCTAAAGTTGACCGGAGCATCCTCCGGATGGCGGTCTATGAGCTGCTGCATTGCCAGGAAATCCCTCCCAAAGTGGCCATCAACGAGGCCATCGAACTGGGCAAACTTTTCGGGTCCGAGAATTCCGGCGCTTTCATCAACGGCGTGCTCGACGCCCTTTACGCCAAGCTATATGCAAAAGATGCGAACTCATAATGTCAAAGAAATATCACCCGCAAATAATTGAAGAAAAGTGGCAAAAGCGCTGGGACGAGGAGCAGTCCTTCAAGGTTGCGGAGGACCCGGACCGGGAAAAATATTATCTTTTGGAGATGTTTCCCTACCCTTCCGGCAAGATCCATATGGGCCATGTGCGCAACTATTCCATCGGCGATGTGGTGGCCCGCTACAAGCGGATGCGGGGCTATAATGTGCTCCACCCCATGGGATGGGATGCCTTCGGGATGCCGGCGGAAAATGCCGCCATCGCCCGGGGCGTTCATCCTGCTGCCTGGACCCGGGAAAACATCGCCCATATGAAAATGCAGTTGCAGCGGATGGGGTTCAGTTACGACTGGAACCGTGAACTGGCAACCTGCGATCCGTCCTATTACCGCTGGGAACAGCTCTTTTTCCTCTGGATGTACGAAAAAGGTCTTGCCTATAAGAAAAGGGCCGCCGTCAACTGGTGCCCCGAATGCCGGACCGTCCTCGCCAACGAGCAGGTGGAAGCCGGCGAGTGCTGGCGGTGTTCCGCCCCCGTGGAAGAACAGGTGCTGGAGCAGTGGTTTTTCCGCATCACCGCTTACGTGGAAGAGCTGCTCGCTCATTGCGACCGCCTGCCCGGTTGGCCGGAACGGGTCATTGCCATGCAGAAGAACTGGATCGGAAAAAGCCACGGCTGTGAGGTCGAGTTCCCCCGCGCCGACGGCCGGGGAACGATCAAGGTCTTTACGACCAGACAGGATACCTTGTACGGCGCCACATTCATGCTCGTGGCCGCCGAGCACCCGCTGGTTATGGAATTGGCCCAGGGCACGGCGCGGGAAGCGGAAGTCCGCATCTTCGTGGAAAAAGTAAAAAAGCAGGACCGGGCCCTCCGGACGTCGGAAGCCTATGAAAAGGAAGGGGTCTTTCTGGATGCCTTCTGTATCAATCCCCTCACGGACAGAAGAATGCCCATCTATGCGGCCAATTTTGTCCTGGCGGATTACGGTACCGGTTGCGTCATGGCGGTGCCGACCCACGATCAGCGGGATTTCGATTTTGCGCGGAAATTCAGCCTGCCCCTGGTCGTCGTAATCCAACCGCAGGACCAGACGCTCGATCCGGCAACGATGACGGAAGCTTATGTGGATGAGGGCATGCTGGTCAATTCCGGGCCTTTCGACGGGATGGAAAATTTCAAAGCCCTGGATGCCATTGCCGATTACCTGGAAACCGCCGGCAAAGGACAAAAAACCGTGCAATACCGCCTGCGTGACTGGGGCATCTCCCGCCAGCGTTACTGGGGGGCGCCGATCCCCATGATCAGTTGTAAGGCCTGCGGCACCGTGCCGGTCCCCGCAAGTGACCTGCCGGTAGTTTTGCCCGGGGACGTGGAACTGACCGGGGAAGGAGGTTCACCCCTGGCCAAACACCGGGCCTTTGTGGAAACGACCTGCCCCCTCTGCGCCGGCCCGGCGCAGAGGGAAACGGATACGATGGATACCTTTGTCGAATCGTCCTGGTATTTCAACCGGTACTGCTGCGCCGATTATGCCGAAACGCCGGGACTGGACAGGAAGAAGGTCGACTACTGGATGCCCGTGGACCAGTACATCGGCGGCATCGAACATGCCATTCTCCACCTGCTCTATGCGCGTTTTTACACCAAGATGCTCCGTGACTTCGGCGTGCTTAGCGTCGATGAACCTTTCAAGAAACTGCTGACCCAGGGCATGGTCTGCAAAGAGACCATGCGTTGCCCGGAGCACGGCTATCTCTTCCCGCAGGAAGCAAAGGAAGATGCCTGTGTCTACTGCAACCACGCCGTCACCGTAGGGAAGACGGAAAAGATGTCAAAATCATTGAAGAATGTCGTCGATCCCGATTACCTCATCCGTGAATACGGCGCCGATACGGTCCGGATTTTTTGCCTTTTTGCGGCACCGCCGGAAAAGGACCTGGAATGGAGCGATCAGGGCGTGGAAGGAGGCTATCGCTTTCTGAGCCGGACCTGGCGTATCGTTATGGACTACCTGGAGGACATCCGCGGGGTCGAACCCTATGCCGGGCCCGCAGAGCTGGAGGGAGAGTTCAAGACCCTCCGGCGGAAAACCCATCAGACGATCAAGAAAGTGACCGGCGACATTGAGGAGCGGTTCCATTTCAATACGGCGATCAGCGCCGTCATGGAGCTGATAAACGCCCTCTATCAAGTCCCCCGTCCGGGGCGGGGGGACAGGCTCGCCCTCTCGGTGATCCGGGAAACACTGGAAGCCGCCATTCTGCTCCTGGCACCCATTGTTCCCCATTTTGCCGAGGAAATATGGCAGGAACTCGGCCATGGGCAAGGCCTGGCTCATGCTTCCTGGCCTGCTTACGATCCCGTCGTCGCGGCGGAAGAAGAAATCACCATCGTCATCCAGGTGAATGGCAAGGTGAGGAGCCGGCTGGTCGTTTCGGCGGAAGAAGACCATGAGATCATTAAGGCCCGGGCAATGACGGATGAGAAGGCCGCCAAATTCATTGCCGGCAACAAGGTCCTGCGTGTCGTGTATGTCCCACGGAAGCTGGTGAACATCGTGGTTGCGGAATAGCCATGGATAAATTAGATCTAATTAATAATAAAAAGGCCCGGCGGCAAACCCGCGCCGCGTTATTAGGACTGTCACTTCTCTTAATCGTTGGTTGCGGATACCGCCTCTACCCGACATCCGGAAAGATCGGACCGGAAATCAAAACAGTTTATGTGGCGGTTTTTGCAAATAATACGCCGGAGGCGAACATCGAAACCGGCTTTCGGAATGCCTTTATCGATCAATTCATCAAAGGACGGAGATTCAAAGTGGTCGACAGCGAGGGATCGGCCGACGCCGTTTTGAAAGGAGACATCAGGAACCTGATCCTGGCGCCCCTTTCCTACCGCGGCGACAGCAATATTGCCGTGGAAAAACGGATCACCGTAACCCTCTCGCTGGCCCTGGAAGTCAAAGGCACCGCCTCGCCCCTCTGGCGTGAGGCAAGCTTCTCGCAATGGGGGGATTTTACCCTCGACAGCGCCAATCTCCTGGCCGGGCAGGCCAGCCAGAAGAGGGCCCTGGCCAAACTGGCCGATGATGTCGCCGAAAAGGCCTACCGGAGAATGATCGCTGATTTTTAAAGATGCCGCCGGGACAGGGTTTGCCCCTGCCGCTCAGTGTAAGGCTAAGGCATTAACTTTCTTGGTGAGTCTCGAGATGCGGCGGGACGCTGTCTTCTTATGAAAAGCGCCGCGGGCCGCTGCCTGGGCGATAGCCGGTGCGGCCATTTGCAGAGACTTGGCTGCTCCTTCCTTGTCCTTGGCCGTTACTGCCTCGAGCACCGATTTGATCCGGGTCTTGATGCCGGAACGTAAGGAGGCATTCCTTATATTCCGCTTTTCATTTTGCCTGGCCCTTTTTTCTGCCGAATGATGTGTTGCCAATATCCAACCTCCTGTTTCTATCTGGTGTAAGCCGTCTTACTACCCGAAATTCCTGAGTACGTCAAGCCCAAAGTAGCGCCAAAATCCAGCACCTGCTTTATAGATTACCTCATCCCCCGGGCCGGCCGGGCATAACTTACAGAATCGTCACACCGTTGCGGCAATAATCGCGGAAATTATTCACGGCGATAAAGAACTCCCGCATCATGATGACCCACAGATAGTGACCGCGGGGCGTCAGGTGCAGGCACGCCCCTTCGGCAGGCTCAGGACAGGTCTGGTAGCGCAGGCCGCCCAGGAGAAAAAAAGCGAGAATATCCGGCCAGAGGTTGCGGTAGAGCCCGCCGTGATATTTCTTCTGCAAGTCTTTAAGATTCAATTTCGTGGCGAAGAGCTTCATGAGGAAGTCATAACGCATCTTTTCCTTGCGGTTGAAATTGCGGGAAGCCCAAAGCGGCAGTTCGCCACGGTTGATCCGCTCGATATAACTGCCGATATCAAAAGTATTGGCATAACAGGCCCCGTGCAAATAGCCTATTGCCCCGCTCCCCAGCCCGGCATATTCATCGTAATCAACGATATATTCATCGATGATCGCGGTATTTTGCCGGCGGGAAAAGCACCAGGCGGAGGAAAAGCTGTAGATCGGCGTGAGCCTTTTGACGATCTGCCGGTAAAGCGTCTCCTCCCGGCCGTAATCCACCGGTCCCAGGGTATTGCTGACCGACTGCCTGGTGGAGTCGGATACCATGAGCGGATAATAGGTAATCTGGTCCAGCTCCAGACCCAGGAGGACATCGAGGTCCCGGTCCAGTACCTTTAAGTCCTGGGACGGGAAATTAAAGATCATATCGGCATTCAGGGTGGCAAAATTCCCCAAGGTGTTTCTCATCCTGGCCGCAATCGCCTCGCCGCTGCCATACTTGTCATAACGGTCCATGGCCTTCAGCAAACCATTGTCGAAGCTTTGAATCCCCACGGAAAGACGGCTGACGCCGGCCCTTTTCAGGGCGGCAAGGTTATTGTCCGTCAGATGGTTAGGGTTGGTTTCCACCGAAATTTCCTGCAAGGGAAAGCAGTCCCGGGCGCAGGCCAGTGTCTCCTCCAACTCTTCGATCATGATCGTCGGCGTGCCGCCCCCCACATAAAGGCCGCGGAAGACATATCCCCTCTCCCAGTACATCCTGATTTCCTTCCTCAGGGCGGCAAAATAGTCGCGGCCCAAAGCCTCCCGGAAGGGCAGGCGGTGAAAAGAACAATAGGGGCATAGTTTTTCACAAAAGGGAATGTGCAGATAGAGGAGACGGGGCATGGCATCGCCCGGCAGGAGTTGGGGATTTCCGCCTTCCTCGAATTTCATGGACCGGGCAAATTCCCGGCGGACTATCTTGGTGATTAAACTGTTAAGCAACGGCTTACCTCAGGCCAATCTCACAGGCATGATTTTGGCGAAGCACTAACAAAGACCGGAGAAATTAGCAAGCTTTTATCCGCCCGTCCGGTCGGTGAAGTTGCCCCCGAGAAGAAATTTACCCTGCGGCAGAGGGGCGGATCTTGAAACGACGGTTCGTTAATGCTATAAGCTTACAAACAGTGAGCAACTCTTGGCAGGAGGGGGAAAAGGATGCCGAAAAAAAAGGTTTTGACGCTTTGGAATGGGGAGAGCATGAACGAGGAGGAGGCCCGCATCTTGCGGACTTCCTGCGCAGAACTCCCTTTTCCCTTAGACAAGGAAGGCAGGCGAGAGCTGGAAACACTGGTCGAAGCCTTCCTGGACCGTGACGATGCCCTGGGGTTGGCGGCACCGCAAATTGGCATCAGTAAGAGGATCGTTATCTTCCGGAACAAGGGGTTTGACGATAAAAGCACCTGGACAAAGAGCGAAAAGGACTATGATCTACTGATCAACCCCCGGATTACACAGGTCAGGGGAGAGCTGGTTTATATGGAAGAAGGCTGCCTGTCCTGTCCGGAAATCCATGTGGAGGTGGGACGTGCTCCCGAAATCAAGGTCCGGGGCCTGGACATCAGCGGTCGGAAAGTCAATAAACGTTATTTTGACTTTCCGGCCCGCGTCGTGCAGCACGAACTCGATCATCTGGACGGCAAGCTGATCGTGGATTACGAAGGCTCCGTCACCTTTCCTAAAAAAAGGTGCGCCTTTTTCGAAAAGCTGTTTAAAGGTTGACCCTTCGACAGGCTCAGGACAGGGCAGGCTCCTTCATCCTTTGTTTTCCTGGGCCAATTTACCCCTGATGTCCTCCTGAAGCGTTTTCTTCGAAACCTTGCCCACATTGGTATAGGGAAAGGAATCCACAATTTCCAGCCGCTCCGGGAACTTGAACCTGGCTATCTTTTTCTCCTCCAAATGGGCGATCAGGTCCCGGAGTGTGACCTCCTCCCCTTCCCTGCCGATCACATAAGCGCACGCCTTCTCGCCCAGATCCGGGTCCGGCATGGGAACCACGGCAATACTTCTGATTTTGGGATGATCGATCAGCAGGCCTTCGACTTCCTCGGCGCTGATCTTCTCTCCCCCCCGGTTGATCAGGTCTTTTGTGCGTCCCTCGATGATGACATTGCCCCCGCTGTCTAACCGCACGACATCGCCCGTCCAGTAGAACCCCTCGGAATCAAAGACCCGGCCGTTATGTTCCTCCGCCTTGTAATAGCCCCGAATGGTGTAGGGACCCCGGCAGATCAGCTCTCCCATCTCCCCCGGCCCCACTTCCCTGCCCTCCTCGTCCACAACCCTGATTTCGTCCCAGGGGGAAACCGGTTTGCCTACGGACTCGTAGCGCACCCATTCGGGATCATCAGGCGCAGGGGCCATCACTACGCCCTCCGACATGCCAAAGACCTGGAGGAAGACGCCCGGCAATTTGCTGCCGATCCTGGCGGCCTGGCTCGCATGCATCTTCTGGGCGCCGGTCGCACTGAGTCTCAGGGAAGAATAATCATACCGCTCAAAGTCGGCAAACTCCAGCCAGCGATAAAAAAGAGTGGGCACCAGAAAGATGTGCGTCACTCTTTCCTTTTCGATGGCGCGGCTGATCGCCTCCGGTTCATGGGCGCAGACAACCGCCGTCCCCCCCCGAAAAAGGGCCGGGTGAACCATGTGATGGATGCAGGCATTATGGGCGAAGGGCATGGGGGCCATGAACACTTCATCATTGGCAAACTCCAGGCGAATGTTTTGGGCGGCAGTGTTATAGATGTAGTCATTGTGGGTACGCGGGATCACCTTGGGCACGCCCGTTGTCCCCCCGGAAAGCTGCAAAACCGCCACCTCCCGCGGGTCGGGCTGCGGCCAGCGCCAATCCCCGGGGGCCTCCGTACCGCTAAGTTTATCTATCGAGTGATTGCCCTCCTGCGCCTGCCCGCGGACGATGATATGTTTCAGGGCGGGGCAACGGACCTGGATATCTTTTGCCATCTGCTGGTAATCGTGGCCCCGCTGGGAATCGGGAATAAAATAGGCGGTGGCCTCCGTCAGGTCGGCCAGGTACGTGAGCTCCCGGTCCCGGTGAGGGGGAAGACACATCACACTGATCAGCCCGGCCAACTGACAGGCCCAATAGGCGTAGAAAAACTCCAGGGAGTTGGGCAGCTGCAAGAGGACCCGATCGGCGGGTTTCAATCCCAGCTGCATCAGCCCGTAGGCTAATCCCTTAACCTTCTCGCCCAGTTCGCCGAATGTGACCCGCTGGTCGCCTTCCACCAAGGCGACGCGGGTGGCGTTCCTGGCCACGGATTCCAGAAAAACTTGCCCAAAGTTCTTGTTAGGCCAGCAGTCGCGGAGATATTTCTCTTCCCACTCTTTAGGCCAAGGTACGGCTCCCGGTATCATCCCTCCCCCTCCTTTTGATTGCTGATGGTTTTGATTATGACATCACCAATATGGACAGCGAGAATCTCTCACATTTTTCCCCATCCGTCAATTGACGAATCGCGGCGGCAGGCGGTGGGGGACGGGAAACTTGAAAATACCACAGAGCGTGACTATACTACTCCCCGAAAGTCGGCAAGCCGCAGGGCGAGGTTGATGATCCGTAAGAAAGCAAAAAAAAATGGCAATTTTACGGTAAATTTAGTAGAGGTTAGGGCTCAATGAAGAGCGGGTCGAATAAACTGCACCGCAGTTTATTAAAATCACCAAAAGGCCCCGCTGCGGGTCTTTTATTATTAGGAAGTAGAAATTATTTTCTGCGCCTTTCTACCCCTCAAGGGGGTACTGAAAAGAGTGACAGAGAATAATTTCGTCACGCACTTATCCCGTTTATCGGGGTTAGGAAGTTAGAAGTAAGAAATTGCTTTCCAGTGGAAAGCAATTTCGTAAACGCATTTATCCTGCTTGCAGGACTTATCCCGTTTATCGGGGCTTAGGGGGTTGTAAATATGAACCAAGAGAACAAAATTCACAAATTCGAAGGGGCGTCCCGGTATGTCCTGGATGAGGAACTGGCGCAGATTGTCAATGTCTCGATCGCCCTGGAAATGCCCTTGCTGCTTAAAGGCGAGCCGGGAACCGGCAAAACCATGCTGGCCCATGCCATTGCGGAAAGCTTGAAGATGCCGCTCATTATCCTGAATGTCAAGTCCAGCATGAAACTTCTGGAAGCGCTTTATCAGTACGACACGTTGACCCGCCTCAATGACAGCCGTTTCGGCGACTCGCGCCGCGACGTGAGCGACATCGAGGAATATATCAAGATGGGCAAAATCGGCCAGGCCTTTGTCTCCGACATTCGCAGCGTCCTGCTGATCGACGAAATAGACAAGGCCGATACGGATTTCCAGGACGACATGCTGGATGTGCTGGATCAAATGCAGTTTGACATTATCGAAATCGACAAGACCATCACGGCCAAACAGCGTCCGGTAATCGTCATTACCTCCAACGCCAAGAAGGACCTTTCCGACCCCTTTCTGGGAAGATGCAATTTTCATCACATCGCCTTTCCGGAAGCGGAGGTCATGCGGCGCATCATCGACGTGCATTTTCCCGGTCTGAGTAAAGACCTGGTGGATGCCAGCCTGAATACCTTTTATCGCCTCCGTGAACTGCGGGGCGTGGAAAAGAAACCGGCCACCAGGGAATTGATCAATTGGATCAGGGCCCTGAAGTCAGATCCCGATTTCAAGGTCAAAAACCTCCATCTTGGCCACGTACCCCACCTGGGCGTGCTCTTCAAGAGAAGCGGCGACCTCAATATCGCCGGCCAGCAGGCGGCCCGGTTCCGCATTTAGTAAGTTAGAAATTGCTTCCGGTGGAAGCAATTTCGTTAACGCATTTATCCTGTTTGCAGGACTTATCCCGGTTATCGGGATTAGGAGCTGCCATTGTTTTTAGAATTCTTTTATACTTTGCGGGACAAGGGCATACCCGTTACGCCCACCTCCTTCCTGAAACTGCAGAAGGCCTTGAGCATGGGGCTCATCAACTCGGTGGAGGATTTCTATACCGCCGCCCGTTCGATTCTGGTCAAAAGCGAAAGGTATTTCGATATTTACGACCGAGTTTTTGCCCACCTTTTCAAAGGGGTAGCCATTTCCGAACCGACAGAAATCGAACTTACGGAAATTGTGCAATCGCTCCTCCAGGAATGGCTGAATAACCCGGCCGCCCTGGCCCGCGCCTTGGGGTTGGACGAAAAAGAGGTGGAGCAGATGACGCCGGAAGAGCTGCTCAAGTATTTTCTGGATCGGCTCAAGGAACAGACGGAGGAGCATCACGGCGGCAGCAAATGGATCGGCACCGGCGGCACCTCGCCGGTGGGACATTCCGGTTACCACCCCGGCGGGATGCGGGTCGGCGGCCAGTCAAGGAACAAATCGGCCGTCAAAGTGGCCATGGAAAGGCGCTACAAGGACTATTCCCAGGACGGTCCCCTGACGGAGGCCCAGATCGGCGAGGCCTTGAAAAGGTTGCGGCGGATGGTGCCCACCGGCCCCAAGGACGTCGTCAATATCGACAAGACCATTTATGAAACCATGCGGAACGCCGGAGAGATAGAGATCATTTTCGACCGCCGGCTTACCGATCGTCTGAAGGTCCTCTTGCTCATCGACAACGGCGGCTGGTCCATGGAACCATACATCAACCTGGTCAAGACCCTTTTCAACTATGCCCGCTCTCAGTTCAAGGACCTGCAGATCGGTTATTTTCACAATACCGTTTACGACCAAATCTGGCTCGATCCGCAGCGCGTTTACAGGCCCGAGCCCGTGGAGGAATTTGTCCGCCGCGATCCGGAAACCAGGATCGTTTTTGTCGGCGACGCGAGCATGGCGCCTTACGAACTGACCCATCCCCACGGCGCCATCTATATCGACCAGCGGCAGGACCTGCCGAGCATCGACCGCTTGAGATTTCTGGCCAAAACTTTCCGCCACGCCGTCTGGCTCAATCCCCAGTCCGATGAGATATGGGGTTCCACCTGGACCATCGGCATGATCAAGGAGATTTTCCCCATGTATGAGCTTTCGCTTGATGGTTTGGAAAAAGCGGTAGTGCATCTGATGGCCAAGAATTGACGACTTCGTTAGAAGTCGTCAATCCCGCGCAGCGGGAATCCAGGAAGTACATAAGCATTCAAAAACACTGGATTACCGTTTTCACGGGAATGACAGATTTGAGCTGATTTCGACTTATTACGAGTCCATCTAGAATTGGAGGACGTAAAAATGAGAATCCGGGTAGTCGCTCTGTACTGCCTTTTCCTGGCCAGCTTCACAGCACCTGCCACTGCCGCGCCCCTGGAGGTGGAACCTTTCGACAGTGTCAATCAGAGCCCCCTGCTGCGCATTTTCGGCCTGCCCGGTCCCGGTAATTTTCTCCTTTTGGCACCCGGACAGACGGAAGTGAGCCTGAATAACGTCTTATCCAACAATTTTTCCGTCCAGGACAATCCCCGGGAAGAGATCACCCTGGACGGTGAAACAACGGTCACCACGCTGAAGGTGCGGCACGGCTTGTCCCGCCGCTTCGAAGTCGGAGTGAAGATCCCCTATGTCACTCACAGCGGGGGTTTCCTGGACGGCTTTATCGACGGTTATCACCGGACATTCGGCTTTCGTGAGGGTGGCAGAAATCAGGCGCCCCATAACCGCCTGCTCTACCACTACCGGCGTGACGGCGTCGACCGCGTCCTGGTAAGTAACGCCGGCTCCGGAATCGGCGATCTTGCCTTGACCGCCGCCTGGCAGCTTTACCAGGTGCGGGGCCCCGAAAAAGAAGGCCTGACTCTGAATATGAGCCTGAAGCCGCCCACCGGAGACAGCGATGAACTCCGGGGCAGCGGCAGCACCGACCTGGCCCTGTGGCTGACGGGAGGCGCCGAGGGCAAGTTCGAATTCGGCACCTGGACGTCATACGGCTCCCTGGGGATGCTGCTCATGACGGAGGGCAGGGTCTTGCCGGAACAACAAAGAAACTGGGCCGCCTTCGGCACCCTGGGGATCGGCTGGCGCCCCCTCAACTGGCTGGCTTTCAAAATCCAGGCCGACGCTCATACGCCCTTCTACAGCCCGAGCGACCTGAAGGAAGTAAGCGCCTATTCCGTGCAATTGATTCCCGGCGGCACTCTTTATCTATCGGACAATACCTGCCTGGACATCGGCGTCGGGGAAGACCTGGTGGTCAATACCGCGCCGGATGTCAGTTTTTACCTCACCTTGCGAAGCCGCTTCTGACACAGCACGTCGTCGAAGTTATCGTCTTACGAAGCAGTCTATTTTCTTGACTGCCGACCAAAGTATTTTCTCAGTCGCTTTTCTCTGCGGCCCCTCACTCCTTAACCGCCGCCCAAGCAAGCTCCCGCACACCAATTTCCCGTTGTAGGACTAAGGTCCAATATGTTTTTGCTCACCAAACGCTATGATGTGACAGTTAAAGACGCATCCTACTTTAAGGAGGACAAAAATGAAAAAATATTCGGCCATCTTAATTATTTTTTTGTGCGCCCTCATTGCCCGGCCCACGGCAATCATGGCCGCCCCCTTTTATGAGGGTAAAGTGGTCACATTAATTGTCGGCTCCAAGCCCGGAGGCGGCTATGACCGCATGGCCAGACTGGTGGCCAAGTACCTTCCCAAGTACACCCCCGGCAAGCCTACGGTCATCGTCCAAAACATGGATGGGGCAGACAGCATTATTTCCGCCAATCACGTTTACAATATTGCGAAGCCCGACGGCCTTACCATTGGCGCCTTTAATCAGGCGATGCCTCTCAACCAGTTGTGCAATCTGCCCGGCATTAAGCTCGATGTGCGTAAATTCGCCTGGTTGGGGTCAATGACCGTCACCAGTACGGTGATGGTGGTAAGGACGAATCTCCCCTATAAAACAGTCAATGACCTGATCAAAGCAAAGTATACACTGATGGTGGGCGCGCAGGGCCAGGCGGCCAACAGCGCGCAAATCCCTTCCATGCTGCGGGCCTATGGCGGTATCGACATCAAGCTCGTCATGTATCCTTCCAGTTCCGATATCATGCTGGCCATCGAACGCAACGAGGTGGACGCCCGGGCGGGGTCCTACGACAGCATGAAATCTTTTGTTGACCGAGGTCTTGTTCGCCCCTTCGTCCGCGGTTATGTGACTTCACCGGAAACCGTATCCGTACCCTTTAATGAAGATCTGACGAATGATAAGAGAGGAAAAGCCGCGATGCGCATGCTTTCCCTGAGCGACCTGATCGGCCGTCCTTATGTCCTTCCCCCGAAAACACCGGCGGGAGTGGTGAATGCCATGCGAGAAACCTTTGCCAAGATGTCAGCCGATCCGGAGCTTAGGGCCGAGGCACTGAAAGCGGGGACGGAGGTCCAGTATACTCCGGGCAAGGAAATTGAGAAAACGATCCAAACGCTCTTCAATCAGCCGCCCGAGGTCATGACGGAATTCTTTAAACACGTACCAAAGTACTGACAAGCCCTGATCCCGATAAACGGGATAAGTCCCGCTGACGGGGATAAGCGCGTTAACGAATTTGTTTACTCGTAAACATATTCTAACTTGCTAATAAGTTAACGAAATTATTTTTTGCCTGAAAGACGCAAAAAATAATTTCTTACTTACTAAAAGAATTACAGGTGCCCAAAATGTGAAGTGGGCAAAACTTCTCTAAATCAGAGGTTTTGCCCACTTCTTTTTTTATTGGATGTTAAGTTCTGCGACTAAGACTTCTTGACCTCTTGGCCTTCCTTCATCAAGCCCTGGTATTTCTCCACGGTGGGGTAACCTTCCTTGAGAATATATTCCATGTACTTGGCAGATCCCATGGGCTTCAGGACCATCCTCCTCTTCTTGGCCCATTCCATGTAAGCCGGGTCTTTGATTGCCTTCGCACAGGCATCCTCTAATATCTTTACAATTGCCGGCGGAGTCTTGGGCGGCGCCTGAATGCCGCGGACGGTGATCACGGTCGGAATGTCGAGTCCCCGTTCCTTGGCCGTGGGAACGTCCCGGAAAAGCGCGTCGCGTTCATCACTGAACATCAGGAGAGGCCGGAGTTTTCCCGCATTAATGAGCTGGATGGCGTTTGTGGAGGTGACGATACTGAAATCGAGATGCTTTCCCGCCAACGCGGCCAGGCTTCCGGCCATACCCTCAAAGGGCACCCAGTTGGCCTTGATCCCCAATTCCTTCGCTACAGCCAGGGAACCCAGATGCGTAGTGCCGCCTATTGCCGAGAGCCCACCGGAGAGGGGCTTCGCCTTGGCTGCCTTCCAGAACTCTTCGAAGGTTTTCCATGTTTCGGCATTCACCACCAGGAGGTTATAGGAAACAGACCACGCGAAGACAGGAGAATACTCCTTGGTCTTGAAGTCGACCTTGAACATGTGCTCGTAAATGATGCTTTTGGGGAGATTGTTGCAGATAAGGGTGTAGCCATCCGGGGTCGTCTTTTGAAACCTCTCCAGGGCGATCTTGCCGCCCGCCCCCGGCTGATTCTCTATCGTCACACTGACCCCCAGGATCTGTTGGAGAAAAGGTGCTATCCCTCGCGCCTCAGAATCCTCGCCGGAGCCGGCATCGGCAGGGATGATGATCTTGATCGGCTTTTGCGGAAAATCAGCGCCTCTTGCCGCCGGGGTGAACCAGAAGAGAGATATCCCACTGACCAGTAAGAAAACGAACAATTTCTGATACTTTCTAAACATGTTTTCAACCTCCTTTAATTTTTTTCACAAACCATTGCCAGACCGATCCCAAATAAGGGGACGCAAGTGAAAGTATGGTTAAGAAAATTAAGATCTTACAAATCACTGAGGAGTAGAATATGCTGTGAGATCCACCGGCGATCATCAAGGCGCGCTGGTAATTGCGTTCCACCATCTCCCCAAGCACGAGGCCCAGGAGGAGCGGCACCAGAGGCACGCCGGTTTTCAGCATCACATAGCCCAGGACAGCGAAGGACAGGCTGATCAGAATATCTTCCATCATATTACGAATAGCGAAGCTGCCAAGTAAGCTGATCACCAGGATGAGGGGCGTGATGATATGGTTCGGTAAGAGCGTGACACTCGCAAAGTACCCGGAGACGGTCACGGTGAATATAAAGATGAGAAAAGAGGTCAAGATCAGGGCGATAAAGAGGCTATAGATGGCGTTGCCGCTGTCTCTAAAGACCAGGGGGCCGGGTATGATTCCAAAGAGGATCATTATTCCCAGGAAGACGGCTGCTCCCACGCTCCCTGGAATCCCCAGGGCTATGGTACAGACAAGATCTCCCGGCATACAGGCATTGGTGGAAGTCTCGGAGGCAATCACTCCTTCGGGTTCGCCCCTGCCAAAGGTCTCGGGGTGTTTGGATTCGCGTTTTGCTTCCGCCCAGGCAATCAGTCCGGCAGAGGTCTGTCCTACACCGGGAAGTACTCCGATGATCAGGCCCAGTACCGAGGAACGGATGATGTTGTAAGGGTATTTGAAATAAGTGACGACGCCTTCCCATATGCCGCCCTCAAGTTTTCCGATACGGGAGATCGATCTGGCACTTTCAGCCAGGACCAAAGCCTGCGTGACGGCAAAAAGTCCGACCAGGGCCTGAATCACGGGGATTCCATCTTCAATGGGAGCCCAACCAAAGGTGAAACGAAGCTGGCCGACAATGGTATCAAAACCGACGGTCGCGAGGATCAGCCCCAGCCCGGCCGCGAAGAGTCCTTTGAGCGTCGCACCCTTTACCACTGCCGCAATAATCGACAGGGCAAAGACGGCGGTCATGCAGTACTCCGCCGGCCCGAATCGGAGCGCGAATTCGGCGAGCAGGGGGGCGCTTATAATGAGGCAGACCATGCCGATGGTTCCTCCGACCATCGCCGAGGCACCGCTCAACACCATGGCTACTGCGCCCTTGCCTTTCTCACACATGGGGTAACCATCCAGGATGGTGGCGGCATTGGAGGCATCTCCAGGTGTGTTTACCAGGATAGCGGTAAGCGACCCTCCGTAATTACAGCATTTGTACAGAGAACCCATGAAGATCAGGGCAGTAGCGGGAGGCCATTTCAAGGTCAAAGGAAGGGCCAGGGCCATACCCGCCGATGGACCAAGTCCGGGGAGAGCCCCCACGATGATGCCGTAAATCGAACCGCCGATGAGGGCGGCGAGATTCTGCCACTGGAAAACAGTATAGATCGCTTGAATTACCACGTCAGAAGAATCCATTTGCTAACTCCTGCTGATATCACTTACCACAAAACGCCGTTCAGTAACGGAACAGCCATCATGTACTGGAAGATGAAATAAATAGCGATCGTCAAGATCACGGCGATGGCGCTGTTCTTGAATCGATCTTTTATTCCCCCGAAGAACAAGGCAAAACCGAGAAGCAGGAAAAAGGTAGCAAAGAGAAATCCCCCCAGAAAACCCGCCGCAGCGGAAAACAGAAGAATCGCCCACGCCTTGGCAAACCTCTTTCTCCTCGTGTTCCTGGCTGCTTCATCTATGTCTTCCAACTCAGTGCCATCGACGTCGCCGATTTGTGTCGCCTTGGCGTCTTTCTTGGTAAAATCAGAAACCAGGGAGAAGAAAAGCATGAGCAGGCTGAAAACAGCGATGAGTTGCGGAAACTGTTTGGATTTAGCGGGATAGGGAATAGCCAGGATGTAAAGGGCACAGAAGAAGGCAACCAGCAGTAACTTAAACCAAACTTCCAACCGCTTCAGCTTATCTTTCATATCATTCTACCTAACTTTGGACTGATCCTTGCCCTTTCCGTGGCGAAACTGCTGACCAATAAGCGGATCAGACGCGTCGGATGTGTTCTCATACTTATCAATAATCTTTGTCGTACTGCGACCTTTCGCCCGCTGAACCGTTCGACAAGCTCACGGCTCACGGTCAAGGTGATACCCGTACTCAGGTCAGAAAGCCCAAGGCCCTCAATCCGTCAACTATCCATCCGTCGTCGAAGGGGGTATTGAGCAGCCGCACAAAAAGACCGTAGAAAAAGGCCCAGGCTACCGCCGTCAGGACAAGGGTCCAGGTCCATCCTTCCTTGGCGTAGAATCTTAAGAACAGGACAAAGAAAAGCGGCACGGCCACCGGAAAACCGACCAGGAGGATCAGCAGGAAGAAGAAGAAGATCCAGAGGGAAATCAGCATTATCCTTTTCCGCACCGTAGCATGGTCGATATCCATCTCCTCGGCGGTAACCATCTTAAAATCCACCGTCGTCTCCTCTTTGGTTGTCTGCTTCAGGAATAAAGCCAAGAAAACCTCGATGGCGGCCAGGACAAAGACGAAAACGGCGATCGTCAAGGGAAAGAGGGCGGCGCTGCGCGGCCATTGCAGGGCATTGACGAACATGCCTGCCGAAAGCGCCATCAAGGCGAGTGCCATCCATGATCTGCCTGTAATCTTCATTACTTGCCTCCTTTTCTGAACTTCAGCTTATCCTGGACAAAGGGGTAGAGGAGTGCCAATAGAAGCAGGCAGAACAGGAAAATAACCTTCGGCCGATAAAGCCAGCTCACTCCGTACCTGGTAACGGAAATGAAATAGTAGGATTCTACCTGCTTTCCCAGGACAAAGGCCAGAATGAAAGGCGCCCGGGGGAAATCAAACTTGACCATCAGGTAACCAATCCAGCCGGAGACCAGCATCACGATCACATCGCCGATGTGGTTGCTGTCGGCATAAGCGCCGATGAAGCATAAAAAAAGGATAAAAGCGATCATAATGCCGCCGCGCACCAGCGTGAGTTTCGCCATATGGCCGATGAATAGAATGCTGCCGACAACAGTAAGGATATTGGCAATGACCAGGATCCAGACGAAGGAAAAGGTCAGGGGAAGATGTTTGGACAGCATATCCGGCCCCGGCACGATCCCCACGATAAGAAAAGCGCCCATCAGAATGGCCATGGCGCTGCTGCCGGGAATGCCAAAGGCCACCGTCGGTATCAGGGCGCCGCCTTCCTTGCCCGTCGACGCTCCGGGCCCGATCACCCCCCGGACTTCGCCTTTGCCGAAGCGGGCCCGCTCTTCCGGTGTTTTGGCACTTTGGGTCGCATGGGCATAAGCCAGCCATTGCGCCACCCCGCCCCCCAGACCGGGCAGGATACCGATGCCCGTGCCGATCAGACTGCAGCGTACGGTTAGCCCGAAGTTGCGAAAAGTATCCTTGACACCATCCCAGACGCCCTTCGTCAGATTGCCGGACGGCAGGCTGCCCGCGATGGAAGTACCGCGCACTGCCAGATCAATAATTTCCGGAAAAGCAAAAAAGCCCACCATCACCGCCGTAATGGGCAGACCGTTCCACAGGTAGAGTTGCCCAAAGGTGAAACGCAGGATACCCGCCTGTTTTTCCTGACCGATCATGCAACACATGAAGCCGAAACCGGCGCTCAAGAGCCCCAACATAAGCGCCCGTTTCCCCTCCCCGCTTAAACCGGAGATGCAGGTCAGTCCCAGCATGACCACCACGACCATCTCCGGCGAACCCAGGCTGAGGACCAGCGGCCGGACGATGGGGATGGAAAAGAGCAGGACAAAGGCGCCGATAATGACGCCGACCAGCGAAGCGGAAAGGCCGGCCCCCAGCGCCCGCCCAGCCTCGCCCTTGCGCGACATGGGGTAGCCGTCCACGATCATGGCCACCGTTGTGCCTTCTCCGGGAATCCCGAAGAGGATGGAGGTGATGTCCCCGGCCGTTTGGACGACGGAGTGCATGCCCAGAAGGAAGCAAAAAGCTTCTCCCGGGGTCATCTTATAAATAAAGGGCAGCATCAGCGCCAGGGTCGTGCCGCCCCCCAGTCCCGGTAAAATGCCCACGGCATAACCAATAACCACGCCGATTAACAGGTACAGCAGGGCTTTCCACTGCAGGATCATGAACAATCCTTCGATAAAAGCATCGAACATAAGGCCACCTCCCCTTTCGCCGGTTAGGTCCTGTTAGAGGGTAATCCAATCTTTTGATGATTTTTGCTTACAGACCCTTACTTGGCTTCTGCCTTCTTTTCGCCCTTCTCCCCCTTCTTTTCTCCCTTTTCCCCCTTCTTCTCGCCTGTATCCTGCTTAGCCGCCTCTTTAAAGGCGATCGCCGCCTGGGCCAGCGGCTTGTATGCCTTGTCGGTAACCGTAAGGGTAAAAACTCCGGGCGCTACCAGCCGTGCCTTGACAAAATCGTCCACCAGCCAGGTTGTGCTCCAGGCGCCGGCCTTGTTGGCTTGGAGAGGCGGTTCGAGGGCATAGGCGATATTCGTCTGCATCCCCTCGGCATCGGTAAAGAGAATGAGCAGCTCTTCGTCGGGACTGTAACCCGTTCCGACAATCGGCACCCCCAATTTTTTTGCCAGCGTGCAAACAGGGGTCACAACGGTGACCACAGCTGGAAGTGCCTTCGCCTTGGCTGTCGGCGCCTGCTTCGCCGTTTTCTTTGCTTCTTTGGGCAGACTTGCCCCAGCCGTTGCCTTCTCCTCCTTTACCGCCTTTTCCTCTTTAGCATAAGAGGTGAGCGGAACTAAGAAATCGTAACCCAGGTAACCCATCAAACCGCCGGCTGCTAAAAGAATTAACAATCCTCCCTTGACTTTTTTCATGGCCGCCTCCTTTCTCCTTTTATTTCAATCTTTCTAAAGGGTCTAAAGATGAAAAGCTATTAGACTTTGGTCTAATAGCTTTTCATCTGCCCTTTCAACTATTCTGATTGGTAACGTGGGAAAGTCAAAAAAAAGGAGGACAACAGGATGAAAAGGTTTCCGATTGCCGTAACCCCGATCGGCGGGGTCAGTGGGTTAATGAAATTATTAGCTGCCGGAAAAATCCAGAAAATAATTTCCAGCCTGCTAATTATTTCTTCGCTATTCATCATGGGTCAGTCAGCGCCGGCCCTGGCCGCCCCTTATTATGAGGGCAAGGTCATAACGATCATCGTGGGACTCAAACCGGGCGGCGGCTATGATCGTATGGCCAGGCTCGTGGGCAAACATCTTCCCAAATATGTACCCGGCCGGCCCAACGTCATCATCCAAAACATGGACGGCGCAGACAGTATGATTAGCGCGAATTACGTCTACAACATCGCCAAGCCCGACGGCCTGACCATCGGTGCTTTCAACCAGGCGATGCCCATTAACCAGCTGTGCAATCTGCCCGGCATCAAGCTGGACGTCCGCAAATTTGCCTGGCTGGGGTCAACGGCCGTTACCAGCGCCGTGCTGGTGATCCGGGCGAATCTGCCCTATAAGACCGTGCATGAGCTGATTAAGGCCAAGTACACCCTGACGGTTGGCGCCCTGGGCCCGGCCTCCAACAGTGCGCAAATTCCCTCCATGCTCCAGGCCTATTGCGGGCTGGACATGAAACTCATCATGTACAACTCGAGTTCCGACGTCATGCTGGCAATCGAGCGCAACGAGGTGGACGCCCGGGCGGGGTCTTACGACAGCATGTTACCGTTCATAGAAAGGGGGCTGGTTCGTCCCATCGTCCGCGGCTTTGTAAAGTCCAAAGAGACCGAACACCTGCCCTTCAATGAGGACCTGACGAA
>Ga0209514_10003708_pt1 | contig 21448 bp, 15 predicted proteins | sample Subgrocontami58m_FD_187452 | JGI IMG/M metagenome (GOLD analysis project Ga0209514, IMG submission 187452) | Subsurface groundwater microbial communities from S. Glens Falls, New York, USA - GMW37 contaminated, 5.8 m (SPAdes) (version 3) | ecosystem: Environmental > Aquatic > Deep subsurface >...
CCCGCCGCACCCGGCGGTTGCTGCCCTGCGCCGGTCGATTCCTCCCCGTCGGCCGATCCCGCCGCGCCCTCGGGCGACGGTCCGCCTCCCGACGCCACTCCGGCGGCGTTCGGCGATTCCGCCTGCCCCTGACGAATCGGTCCGGTCCCCTCGGTTTCCACGAGGTTCGCACCGTCTGGGGGCGGCGGCGATCTCCTTGACATCCACATCGCTCGGTCCACCTCCTCCTCCACGCGCCGCATCAGCCGCTCGTTGTCGCGGACCACACGCACCTGACCGGGAAACGCAAGCAGGTTCATCAGCGCGGCGACCGCCACCGCCACCTGGTGCCATAGCGGAGAGATCGAGCCGGCCTGCACGCCCCCGCCGATCAGCCCGGCGGCGATCAACGCGAGGGGCGCGAAGGTGGCCATGGGGAACCCGCGCGACTTGATCCGCCGCATCTCGCGCATCAGCTCCGGGTCGAGAGCGAACTCCAGGATCGCGGTCTTCTGGCTCTTCCCCAGCCCGAGCATCCACGACATCAGGATGCTGTGCACGAACGAGACGAAAATCGTGGTGAGGATTCCCAGAATCGCGTGCCGCCCGACCGAGCCGGGCGAGCCGTCGCCGAGGACCGCCTGCACCAGGGTCGCGAGGATCGCCGCTGAAGCGAGCGCGCACAGAGCCGGATAGAAGAGGCTCACGTCGTCTCCTTCGCGGCCGGCACGGGGCGGCGGGCCGGCGAGACGCTCCAGAGCCGATCGAGGGGGCAGCCATCGCAGCGGGGCAGGGTGCGGCAGTGCACCTTCGCCAGTCGGACCAGGAGGGCGTGGTACTCGTTGTACACGGGCGGGTCCGGGCGCAGTTCGCGATGAAACCGTTGCTGAATCTCCGAGTACCCTGCCTCCGGGGCGACGAAGCCGTGCCGTCCCAGGATCCGGCGGGTGTAGGCGTCGACGACGAACACGGGCATCCCCAGCGCGTAGAGGAGGATCGAGTCGGCGGTTTCTGGGCCGACGCCGTGAACGTGCAGCAAGGACTCGCGCAGCTCCGGCCAGGGTCGGCTGCGCAGGCGCGCGAGGTCGCCGCCGCACTCCCGCTCCATCCAGTCGAGGAGGTTACGCAGGCGGCCCGCCTTGACGCGGTACATGCCCGCGGGCCGAATCAGGCGCTCGAGCTGGGCGTGCGGCAGACTCCGCAGCTCGCGGAAGCCGAGGCAGCCGGCCGCGCGCAGATTCGCGATCGCGCGCTCGACGTTGGTCCAGGCGGTGTTCTGGGTGAGCACGGCACCGATCGCCACTTCGAAGTCGCTCTCGCCCGGCCACCAGCGCTGCGGGCCGAAGGCGGCGTGGAGCATGCGGAGCATCCTCGGCAGTAGGCTTCGGCCACGGGGAGAGTCCACGCGCGGGAATTCCGACAGGGTCCAACGCGGGCGTGGCCCGCCCGTCTCGGCGGGGGGACGATCCGGAAAGTAACCGGGCGGATTCCTGGGGCCGACTATTAGAATCCCAGCGACATCGAGAACGACGCCATGTCGTCGTGGGGCTCGCGCCCGCCCGAGTGCTCGTTGACCTCGTACTGCACCTTGCCGAGCAGATTCGACGCGAACAGGTACCCGACCCCCAGCTCGGCGCGCCACGAGGCGCGGTCCCACTCCGTGCGCCTCCCGCTCGCGTCGCGGATCTCGTTGAAGAAGATCTGGCCCCACCGACCCGCCAGGTGCAGCGCCGGGGTGAGCGTGTACTTCGCTTCGACGTAGTAGGCGAGCGCGCGCAGGTCGCCGACGATGTTCGGCGCCTCCCAGTCGCTCGCGTAGACTTCGGCCCACGCCTCCAGGTGGCCGACCTTGTACTCCAGGTCGACCCCGATCAGCTTCTGGTCGAAGTCCTCGCGGTCCGAGCCGGCGAGGGAGTCCTCCGCCTCGCGGCGGTAGTAAGGCCCCCGCGCCCAGTCGAGCCCGACCACGAATCCGGGGAAAGCCCGCCATCCCAGGCGCGCCGACCAGGCGATCGCTTCCCCGTCGTCCTCCTGCCAGGTCCATTCCTCCGGCCGCTCGCACGGAGCGGCGTTGGTGGCGGCGAGGCGCATGTCGAAGTCCCCCACGGCGCCGAACAGCATCGCCCCTGTGTGGTACACGGGTCCCCAAAGGATGGGGACCCAGTCCTCCTTGCGGTCCTCGATGTCGCGACGGGCGATCTGGGCGGCGTTGCTCTTCGGCGCGACGGCGTCCCCCACCGAGGTCATGAAGTCGTAGGGCAGCGGGGCCCGCACCAGGGGGTTGCGCAGGGAGTCGTGGCGCTGCACGAAACTCCCCAGCGGAGTCGCGAACTTTCCGACCTGCGCCGAGACGCTCCAGTCCTCCCCGGCTTCGGTCCAGCGGGCGAAGTATTCGTCGGGCCGCACTTGCGCGGGGTGGTCGTCCGGATCGAAACCCCGGTCGGCGCGCGCCTGCAGGAACACGAAGAGGTGCTCCCCCAGAGACGCGTCCACGAAGAGCGAGAGCCGCGGACTGACCAGGGGGTGATCCGCGTACACCAGGCCGGGCGCCTCCTTTCCGGGCACGTACCCCTCGACGTCGAGGATTCCGCTCAGGTCGAGGGAGAAGCCGCCATCCTCGGTCGCGAACCCCAGGTCGAGGGCGTCGAGGCCGAGGAAGCCCTCTTCCTCCTCCTGCGCCCGCGCCGACCGGGTCCCGGCGAGGGCGATCGCCGCGGCGAGAACGAGGACGACCGGCGCGAATCTCGGACCGGGCGCCACGGTCCCGACCGCCGCCGCCTGCCCCATCCGGCTGCGCACCTAGACCACCTCCCTCACCGCCGCGGGCGGGGACTCCCGCGCCTCGACGATCTCGAAGATCTCCACCGGCTCGGTGAATCCCTTCACCAGGATCGGCGCCAGCGGTCGCAGCTCGATGCGATCACCCGCATCCCGGCGGGTGGCCTGGCTGATCAGGATCTGGCCCGGTTTGGCGTTCGAACAGAGTCGGCTGGCCAGGTTGACGGCCTCCCCGATGCAGGTGTAGCTGAGCAGCTCCTCGCTGCCCATGCACCCGGCGACGACCTCGCCGGTGTGGACGCCGACCCCCATGGCCAGCGCGGGCTCGCCGCGGGCGGCGCGCGCCGCGTTGACCTCGACCAGCTTCCGGCGCATCAGGTGGGCCGCCGTGACCGCCGACGCGGCGTCCTGCCCGTGCGAGCGGGGGGCGCCGAACACGCCGATGATCTCGTCGCCGACGTACTTGTCCACGATCCCTTTGCAGCCCAGGATCACCGCGCTCATCGCGGTCATGAACTCGTTGAGCATCCGCACCACCGCCTCCGGCTGCATCCCGCGGGTCATCGCGGTGAAGCCCCGCAGGTCCGCGAACAGCAGCGTCGCCGTGACCCGCCGTCCGCTCAGACCGAGGTCGCCCCTCAGCAACTCCTCGGCCACCTCGCGCGAGACCACCTTGTTCAGCACCGCGCGCGCCTTCTCCTTGGTCTCCAAGTCGTCCGCCATCTGGTTGAAAGCCTCGGCCAGGTCGCCGAGCTCGTCACGCGACCGCACCTTGACCCGCGATGAATACTCGCCGCGCGCGATCCGCAGCGTCCCCCCGACCAGGTCCTTGACCGGCGCGGATACCTGTCCCGCGAGCATGAAGCTCAGCGCGGTCGAAACCGCGATCGCACTCGCCATCACCCCCAGGAGCAGCCGGTCCACCTGGTCGCGGAACTCCACCAGACTGCGCAGAGAGAGAAAGAAAGCGGCGTACACCGGCTCCTTCACTCCGCGGGGGCGCACCGCGGAGACCAGCGCGCGGTACGGCTCTGGGCCGATCGAGAGATCGCGAGCGACCCGCTCGTCGCTTTCCCCCTGGGGCAGCGACCCGGCGAATGCCTCAGCCGCGGAATCGCGTCCGCCGCCGCCGATGCTGGTCGCGAGCAGTCGTGGACCGATCGCGAAGGCGACCTGGTCCTGCTCGGTCTGGTAGTCGTGCAGGTCCTGCGCCGCTGCGTCGTCGATCTCCTCGCCGAACAACAGAACGCCGACCCCGTCCCCGCTGTCGTCCTGCACCGGAAAGCCGCCGACCAGGAACAGGCGATCCTGGACCACGAGGAATGGATCCATCGCCTGCGGGTCCTCCCCGGCAGCGATCGCGGCGAGGAGCCCCCGTTCCGGCGGGTCGGCGCCGGACTCCATCCGCTGCAGCTCGAGCCGCCGGATCGGCGGCGCGGCGGGGTCGGAACCCACGCGGGCGAGATAGCGCACCAGGAGGTTGCCCTCGGCGTCCGCGATCGCGAGCAGGTCGAGCGGAATCCTGCGGATCTCGATTTCCCCGAGGGCGATTCTCCCGACGTCTTCCGGCGACGGCCGCTCGACCAACTCCTCGGTGAACCGGGCGTAGCCCGCGAGCTCCATGCAGCGATCGACCAGCTCCGATTGCCGGAGTTTGCGCAGCTTGCGGAAGTTCTGCAGCCCCTGGTCGCCGCGCGTGCGCAGCAGTTCCGCGAACTGCCGCTGGGTGATCCAGTCGACCGCCCAGAGCGCGCCCCCGAGCAACGCGCCGAGCGCGGAAAGGAAGAACAGGAACAATTTGGCCCGGAAGCCGATCCGCATGCGCTACTCTTCGCCCCGCAGGTCGAATTCGGCGCTCACGGAACCCTCGGCGGGGACCTCGATCTCCTTGCCGAACGCACGCAGCGGATCGCCCCCCTTCTCCTTCGGCCTGGCGTCCTCGTGGAACGCCCAGGCCCGGTACTTCCCCGCCGGCACGCCTTTCAGCGAGAACTTCCCCGCTTCGTCCGCGACCGCCCAGTACGGCGTCGGGAGCACCACGATGACCGCGTGCATCGAGCTGTGCACCTCGCAGCGGAGCCGGACCAGGCCGGGCTTGTCGAAGGTGACCTCGCGGCGCTCCCCTTTTCCGTAGCGGCCGAGTTCGAGTTCCTTGGTCTCGGAGCGCGAGAAGACGTTGTGGTATTCCTCGTCGTAGTTGGGGAACTCGACCGTCGTACCGACCACCACCGGCAGCAGGAGCGGATGGAATTGACGGTTCCGCTGCTCGAGTTTCGGTTTCTCGGCAGGAGGCGCCGGTGCGGCCCCGCCGGCGAGCGGTTCGAGGAAAACCAGGGCCGGCCCGCGCCCGCGATCCGCCCCCTGCGGGACCGTGCCGGGGTAGCGCCGGTCGTTGTACATTTTCCCCTTCGCGCGTTTCTCGGGGAGCTCGACCTTGCCCTCGACGTCGCCCGCGCGAGCGCGCGGCGCCAGGAGGAGGAATCCAACGCACGCGATGACCACCGGCGCGGCACGGAGCATGGTCCACTCCTCGACCTGGAAGCCCCCCGGGATACGTCCGATGGGCGCAGGATAGCACGCCCGGGACCGCGGTTCAATGAGGCTTCAAGCGCGCATGCGCGCGCGGGCGCGGGGAGCGGGTGCCTGCGGCCGGTTTCCGTCCGTCGGACCGTGCCCCGGCCGCGATGCCGTCTCGCCGCGGCGGCGGATCGGATCGGTCGGACTCAACGGTTGCACATGGGCCTGACTTGCGGTAGCATCGCGCGGATGAGTGAGGAAAGCCGAGAGCTTCCGCGCATCCTCGTCGTGGACGACAACGAGAGCAACCGGGACCTGCTCTCCCGACGCCTGGAGAAAAAGAGCTTCCGTGTGGCCACCGCCAGCGGGGGGCGTCGGGCCCTCGACCTGCTCGGCCAGGAAACGTTCCAGCTCGTCCTCCTCGATATCATGATGCCGGACATGAGCGGAATCGAGGTCTTGCGGGAAATCCGCAAGACGCGCTCCGCGTCGGAGCTCCCGGTGATCATGGCCACCGCCAAGGCCGACAGCAAGGACATGGTCGAGGCCTTGGACCTCGGGGCGAACGACTACGTCACCAAGCCGATCGACTTCGCCGTGCTGCTCGCGCGGGTGCAGGCGCAGCTGCGCAATCGACCGGTGGCGACCGCGACGGCGCCACCCCGCGCCACGCCCGCGAACCCGGTCGCGGTTCCGGGGATGATCGAGCCCGGAATGATGCTGTCCGAAAAGTACCGCCTGGAGTCCACGCTCGGATCGGGCGGGTTCGGCACGGTGTACCGCGCGCACCACCTCACCCTGCAGCGCGACGTGGCCATCAAGGTGCTCCACGGCTCGATGAACTCCAAGCCCCATGTGCTGGCACGGTTCAAGCGCGAAGCGGTTTCCAGCAGCCGGGTGAAGCACCCGAACGCGGTGATGGTGCTGGATTTCGGAGTCACGCCCGAAGGGATCGCCTTCCTCGTGATGGAACTGCTCGAAGGCAAGCCCCTGTCCGAGGTCATCCGCCGCGACGGGAAGATGGATGCCGCCCGCTGCGCGTCGATCGCGATCCCGATCTGCGACGTGCTCGCCGAAGTCCACGCCGCGAACATCGTTCACCGCGACCTCAAGCCGGCGAACGTGTTCCTGGAGCGCCTGCACGGGCGCGAGCTGGTCAAGGTGGTCGACTTCGGCATTGCCAAGATGTTCGACCCGGACACCCCGGAAGAGGAGCCGCTCACGATGGAAGGCACGCTCCTCGGGACGCCGGCCTACATGGCTCCGGAGCGCTTTCGCGACGCTCCCTGCGATGGCCGGGCCGACGTGTACAGCCTCGGGGTGATGATGTTCGAGATGCTCGGCGGGCGCAAGCCGTTCATCTCGGAGTCCGGGGGAACCCTCGGCCTGGCGATGCTGCACCTCAACCAGCCACCGCCCCTGGTCACCTCGCTGGCGCCCGACACGCCGGCCGAGATCTGCGCCCTGGTGGCCGAGGCGCTGGTCAAGGACCCGGAAGCGCGCCCGACCGCGGCGGTCCTGGGCCGCAAGCTGGGCGAGTTCCTGCGCAGCCTGGGAGCCCCGCCCCCGGGCACGCCGAGCCCGGAGTAGGCTCCGGACATCGGCTAGGATTGCGACACGGGCCCGGAAGCGGCCGGCGAGGTCGGCCCGGTTCCGGCCTTGCGCGCCAGCAGCGTCTCGATCTTCCCGAGCAGCCTGAGGAAGTCGACCGGCTTGCTGTCGAACTCGTCGCCCCCCGCCTGCATCGCCTTATCCCGATCGCCGGACATCGCGTGGGCGGTCAGCGCGATCACCGGGATGCCGTGGGTGGCCGGATTGGCCTTGATCCGGGTCGTGGCGGTCCAGCCGTCGATCCCGGGCAGGCTCATGTCCATCAGGATCAGGTCGGGCTTCTCGCTCTCGGACATCTGCACGCCGGCCAATCCGTCGACCGCGATCGCGACCTCGTAGCCCTTGCGCTGCAGTCGGCGGGAGAGCATGTCCCGGTTGTCCGGGTTGTCTTCGACGAGGAGAAGCTTCGCCATGGCGGCCATGACTCCTATTAGCGGAGAACGGCGGTCCCGGACCGATGGCGGGCCCAGGCACTCGACTGCCTGCGGATCTCGCTGAGCAGATCGGCGATGGAATACGCACCCTTCGCCAGGATCTTGTGCACGTAGCCGTTCAGCTCCGCGCGATCGTCGGCGGTCAGCTCCTTCGCCGTCACCACCACCACCGGGATCGCCCGCCAGTCCTCCCGGGTCCGGAGGTGGCGCACGAATTCGAATCCGTCCATCTCGGGCATCATCAGGTCGAGCAGGATCAGCTCCGGAAGTTGCACCGCCAGCAGATCGAGAGCCACGCGGCCGTTCTCCGCAAGGACGACCTTCCAGCCCTCCTTCAGCAGCATCTTTTCCATCATTCCGCGGGCGACGGGGTCGTCTTCGACCACCATCACGGTGCCCGAGACTTCGCCGACGCGGAACTTCTGCAGCAGGTGGACCAACGCGCCGCGATCCAGGGGCTTCATCAGGTAGTCGGCCACTCCCAGCGCATATCCCATGGTCCGGTTCTCGATCATGGAGATCATGATCACCGGGATGGCGCTCAACTCCGGATCGGTCTTCAACGCGGTCAACACCGCCCACCCGTCCATGCCGGGCATCATCACGTCCAGCGTGATCGCCACCGGGTGCAACTGGCGCGCGAGGCGAAGCCCCTCTTCGCCGGAGAGAGCGCCCACGACATGGAAGTCCTCCGGCTCCAGGGTCCGGCGCAGGAGATCGTGCATCGTGGGATCGTCGTCGATCGCGAGCACGACCGTTCGCCCCGGCCTCGCTTCCGCGAGCGTCATCGCGTCCTGATCGATGGCCTGAACCGCGGCCGCGACCGACGCCATCGTCGCTACGGGGAGCGCCTCGGCACGCGAATCGTGCACCTGCGCCGGGAGCTCGATGTGAAAGGTCGATCCGCTCCCGTACTGGCTTTCCACCCGGATCGTCCCGCCCATCATCTCGCAGAACTTGCGGCTGATCGCGAGGCCGAGCCCGGTGCCGCCGAATTTCTTCGTCGTGGAGGCATCCGCCTGGGAAAACACCTGAAACAGCCTTTGCATCTGCTCCGGGGTCATGCCGATGCCCGAGTCCTTCACGCTCATGCGGATCCAATCGAGGCCGCCGCTCGAATAGCGCTCGAGCACGAGCCGGATCACGCCCTGATTGGCGAACTTGCAGGCGTTGCTCAGGAGATTGAACAGGCACTGCCGTACCCGCGTCAGGTCGGCGTGCATCGAGCCCAGGCCCTCGGGACAGACCAGATCGAGCCGGTTCTGGTTCTTGGCGACCAGCGGCTGGACCGTGGTCACGACGTCGTTCAGCATCTCCTCGATCGGGAAGGTCTCGAGGTAGAGGTCCATTTTCCCCGCCTCGATCTTGGAGAGATCGAGGACTTCGTTGATCAGGGCGAGAAGGTGCTTGCCCGCGCCGTGGATCCGTTTGAGGTCGGCGACGAACGTGGTCTGGCCTGTGGCTTCGGCTTCCTCTCCGAGCATCTCGCTGTAGCCGATGATCGCGTTGAGCGGGGTGCGCAGCTCGTGGCTCATGGTGGCAAGGAACTGGCTCTTGGCCCGGTTGGCCTCCTCGGCGGCGTCCATGGCGACGCGCAGCTCTTCCTCGGCGCACTTGCGCTCGGTGACGTCCTCGACCGACCCCTCGTAGCACTGGACCTTGCCGGAGGCATCGCGGACGGCGTGGGCCTTCTCGGTGATCCAGATGATCGAGTCGTCGGGGCGGTAGATCCGCGACTCGAAGTCGGCGACGGTGCCCTCCTCGGCCATGCGACTGAGGAACTCCCCCCGCCGCTGGGCATCCACGTACAAACGGACGGTGGGCCGGGCGAAGGCAGCGACCAGCTCGGCGGGAGAGCCATAGCCGTAGATCCGCGCGAGGGCGGGGTTCGCGCTGAGGTAGCGCCCGTCGGGGAGCATCTGGAAGATCCCCTCGATGGCGTTCTCGAAGATGCTGCGGTACTGCTCCTCGGCCGCGCGCAGCTTCTTCTCGCCGCGCTTGCGCTCGAAGACCCGGCCGAGCTGGGTGCCGATGTGCACCATGACCTTGGTGAGGGCGTCGTTGGACGAGGTCGGAACGGTGGAGAAGAACTCGAGGACCGCGACCACATCGTTGCCGACGACCACGGGAAAGGCGAAGCCGGACTTGAAGCCGAGCGACAGCGCCAGGCGCGCGCGCGGCAGGGTCCGGTCCATGGTCATTTCCTGGATCCACAGCGCCTGGCCGGTGGCCAGGACGCGGCCCGGCATGCCGGTGCCGCGGGCATAGGGCGTCTGTTCGGTGAGCTCGCGCAGCGGGGCGTATTTCACGGGATCCGCGAGGCGCCAGATCCCGGTCGGGACCATCAGATCGGGGTCGTCGGGAGAGCGCAGGTAGGCGTGGCCGAAGGGCCAACCGGTGCTGTCGCACACCTTGTCGACGCCGACCTGGAGCGCCTCGTCGATGCCCGCCGCCTCGTTGGCCGCGACCGCGACCACCTGGAGCAGCTTCACCAGGGACGTCTGGTGCTGAAGCGCGCGCTCGGCCTGGCGGCGCTCGGTGATGTCGCGCACGAAGGCGCTGAAGGCCCAGGTGTTGCCCGACTTGAGGGGGGAGATCGCCAGCTCGACGGGGAACTCGTGCCCCGCCTTGTGCAGGGCGGTGACCTCGACGCGCTTGTTCAGCAGCGCTCCGGCGCCTCCGGCGAGGAATTCCTTCAACCCTCGATCGTGCGCCTCCCGGTGCGCGACCGGGAGCATCAGCCCGGAGAATGGCTTCTGCAACGCCTCGTTCCGCGTCCAGCCGAGGATCTTCTCGGCCTGGGGATTCCACCCGGTGATCTTCCCCGCGGAGTCCATGGTCACGACCGCGTCGAGCGCGCCGTCGACGATGGAGCGGGTGCGTTCCTCGGAATCGCGCAGGGCGGCTTCGGCCGCCTTCGCCTTGGCGCTCTCCTCGCGGGCCTGCGACCACTCGGCCCGCAATCGGGTCGCCACCGAGTTGAAGGACTTGGCCACCTGCCCGAGCTCGTCGCGCGTCTCGAGGGTGACGGTCCCGCCGAGGTCCCCGCTCACCATCCGCTGCGCAGCTTCCTCCAGGCTGGCCACGGTGGACATGACCGCGCGGTTGAAGCCGAGGAACAGGTAGAACACCACGGCGAGGATGGCGACCACCAGGACGAGCGCCTGCCGCATGCGCTGGGCAAAGGCCTCGATGCGCACCCGGATCAGCCCGTCGAGCTGGTCCACGGTGCGGTCCCAGAGACGGAAGGTGGCCTGGAGCGCATCGCCGGCCGAGCGGTCGAGGAGCATTTCCTCCTCCGCGCCGCGGGCGCCACCCTCGATGCGCTTTCCCACCGCCTCCAGATAGGTGGTGACCGCCCCGTTGCAGTCGATCAGCACCATGTCCAACGCCGGCTGGAGAATCCCGCTCCCGTTGTTGCGGAAGCCCGTCGTCATCCCCAAGCGCATGGCGTCGTACGTCGAACGGATCAGCCCCACCTGGCGGATCAGCTCCCCCTTGTCCAAGACGCCGCCCGCTGCCCCGGCCGCGAGGGTGAGGCGCAGATGCGCCAGTTGGTCCGCACCCTCGGGCAGCTTCAGCAGGACGGAGTCCATCAGATAGTAGGAGTCCAGGTCGGGGTCGAGGATCAGGTTCGACGTGTCCCCGACGAGGGAGATGAGGGCGCGGAGGTCGGCGATCAGGTCGCGGAAGAGCGAATCCGCGTCGCTCGGCTCGAGCTCGCTGGTCTTGCGGTAGAGAAAGTCCCAGTTGTTGCGCACGCCCCGGAACTTCTCGGACGTGCCCAGGTACGCGCCCAGCCGGCGATCGACCTCCGCCACCGCGCCGAAGTCGTCGGCGATCTCTCCCTGCTTGCGCACGAGATCCGGCCGCGCGGTCACCTGGCCCGCGGCCAGCGCCCGGGACAGCGCCCGCGCCTCCGGCACGTGCTCGAGCAGCCGCCGCAGCGGACGCAGGTAGGCATCCCCCTGGATCTCCTTATGGCCGAACTCGTAGCGGACGTCGAGCTCGGTGACCATGAAGTACGTGACCAGCGCGAGGGGCACGGCGAACAGCAGGCTGATGACCGCGAATTTCTGCGGATAGCGCAGGCGGTTCATCACCGCGACCGCGGGAGCGAGCAGCGGACTTCGGCGCCGGGCGACCGCCCGGGTGATGGTGGAATCGGACGGCATGCCCCTCGATCACCTCCCTAGAGCGCATCGCGCGCGGGCCCGGGAAACATGCCACGCGCCGCCCCGACGCCCGCGGTTGCGTTCCCCTGCGCATCGCCGCCCTCCCGGGACGGCCAGTCACATGGTGGTTCTATCCTCGCCCTCCGCGGCAGGCAAGCACAATCCGCGAATCCGCGACTCTCCGCGCAGGGCCGAGTTGTCGCTAGGCCCAATGCCTGGAAATCAAGGAGCTCAAACGCGGCAAGAGCCCCAATCGGTTGAGCCGCCGGTCGGGTGCAACACCAGGGCTGGGGTCGGCCGCCGCCTATCTTCCTGGCATTGCCGCTTCGCCGGCGTCTTCGAATCGGGTCCCGTCGCCGCGCCGGCCACGCGCATCACGCCAGCGCCGCCAGGAGGGGCGTGACGCGCAGAGGGCGGTTGACCAGGGCAATCCCGGGTGGAGGGACGAGGCCGGAGAGCGCGGATTCCGGCGCCAGGAAGAGGGCGCGCGGTGCGGGCTCGCCGAGCGAATGGAGGATGCGACGGAGAGACTCCAGTCGCTCCGGGACGTCCTTCACGAACTCGGCGGACGCGAGCACCAGGTCGGGCCGGGGCTCGGCTGCCTGCTCGGGCGTGGTCCCGGAGCGGACGGCGAAGTCCGATTGGCGGAGCGCGAGCGCGACGGTATCGACCCGCGGCTCGGCCGCGCGCACCCAGAACGCCTTCCGGGACGGGCTCTCCGGGGGCGCCTGGGCCGTGAGGGGGGGCAGGGCCTGATCCTCGCGCATGTGCAGATAAAAGACCGCGCAGAAGTCGTCCAGGTCGTTGTACACATCGGCGAGCATCCGCTCGAGCTCGGGCTGACGCAGTTCGAGCAAGGCGGCCAGGTCGTCCGGGACCTCCTCGATCCGGTCGTCGTCCGGCCATCCGGCGGCGAGGCCGGTGAGCACGCGTTCCGCGACGGCGACCGCGGCCGCGGGTCGAAAGCACTCCAGATTGCGGCGGCGCAGCTGGTCCCAGGAATCGTGGTGGGCACCGATCGCCTGGACCAGCTCGGGAGGGATCTTCCACGCGGTGAGGGTGCGGCACACGGCCTCGAGGTGGTCGGTGCCGAGGCGCCGCTGCTCGGCTTCGCGCAGCGGCACGCCCGCGGCGGCATCCCGCAGCACCTCGCCGTAGAACTCCGGAAAAGCCTCGCGCAGCAGCGGCCGGCCGAGGTCGTGCAGGAGACCCACGAGAAAGGCGGTCTCCGCTTCCTCGGCCCCTCCCCCCGCGGCGAAGCGGCGCGCGAGGATGGCGCACGCCAGGGAATGCTGCCAATACCCGAGGGCGAACCCGGCCGACTCGGGTGAATCGAGCAGGTCCTCGAACTTCTCGAGCGAGCCGGCGAGCGTGCGCAAGCCGCCGAATCCGAGGCCGACCACCGCGCGCTCGAGCGAGAGGGTCTTCCCCCGCGCACGGTAGAAGCTGGAATTGACCGTCCGCAACACCACGGCGCAGATCGCGGGGTCGCGCTTGATCACGTTCACCATGTCCTCGGTGGTGGCCCCGGAGCTCAATGCGAGCTTCCCCAGCTCCGTCGCGAGGAACGGGAGCGCGCGGGGCTCGTGGATCTTCGCGATGCGGCGCTCCACCTCCTGATCCGGCGGCGGACCGGCCGGCGCTGGGTCTTGGCCGGCGGGGACCGCGGGGACCGGAGGGGCGTCCGGGGCAGAGTCGGGCGTGGGCGCCGGACCCTGCAGGATCCGGTTCAGGCGATCGGTGAAATCGGCGATGTTGAGGGTGGTCTTCAGCACGTAGCCGTTGGCGCCGGCCTGCGCCGCTTGGATGACCAGCTCGCGCGACGCCAGCCCGGTCATCATGACGATCGGAGTGCGGGCGAAGCCCTCCATCTCCCGCATGCGCCGGCAGCAGGTGATCCCGTCACCGCCCGCCCCGAGGTCGACATCGAGGATCACCAGCTCGGGCGACCAGACGGGAGCTTCCTTCAACGCCTCGTCGACCGAGGAAGCGGTGCGTACCTGGTACCCGATGTGCTCCAGGATGGCGCCGATGCACTCCCGGACGAACCTGTCGTCGTCGACCAGCAGGACCCTCTTCGCGGCGTCGCTCATGGTGCGGAGTATACCAGCGCGGCCGCACGCCGCGAAATCCCAAACCCCAAATCTCCAATCCCGTGACCAGGCATGAGGATCGGCATCGCGATCCCGGTCGTATCGCTTCGTGGGTGCGCCGTCGAGAACGAGCACGATTGCGAGTACGATAACGAGGCCGAGTACGAGTACGATCACGAGCACGAAGACGCCCGCGCGTCGAACGGCACGGGTCCGACAACCGGCCAACGCTGCTTGGCAAGCACCCGGATCGGCATGGTTCAGGGCTTATGCCGGGTCACGAGTACAGGTCAGTCTGCCGCCACTCCAGAACGGGTCAGCGCGCGGCGAGCAAGGCGCGCAGCGCGAGCGCCGTGGCGACCAGCGGGTCGTCCTCCTTCATCAGGAAGTTCGCGCTGCACCAGGTGCCGTCGGGACGCTGCCGGCGCGCCAGTTCCGCGACCAGATCGACGCGCCAGTCGCGCCCGGCGGGCGCCTGATCGACCGCGAGGGCGCGCAGGGCTCGGGCGGAGGCCGCAAGATAATAGAAGTGCATCGCCTCGGCCCAGCCCGCATCGTCGTCGCTCGGGATCCCCGGAACCCGGTCGGCGCGGTGGTGCTCGACCAGCCAGCGGGTCGCGGCGCGCAGGCGCGGGTCCTCGGGCGCGACTCCCAGCGCGAGGAGCGCGAGCGCCCCGTCGGCGGTGGCGGTGCCGTAACTGCGCGGCTTCCCCTGCTCGAGCCCCGCCTTGTTGATCTCCTCGTGGACCGGCGAGAGGAAGAAGCCGCCGTCCGGGTTCCCGCAACGGGCGACGAATCGCGCGGCCTTCGCGAGCGCGGGATCCTCCGCGCCCACGCCGCAGGCACGCAGCGCCTCGAGCACGTGGCGCGTGAAGGAGAGGTCGACCCGCCCGGTCTGCGGCGCGCGGCACGGCGGGCCGCCCATCCCCCACGCTCCGTAGGCGGCGTCCTCCGGCTTCCACCCCAGCGCGTCGGCGAGCTGCTGCCCGAGGAGCCAGGCGCGGATCCGCGCCGCCGCGTCCGCCTCCCCGGCGCGCGCGAGTACCACCGCACCCAGGGCGGAGGCGTAGTTGGGGTAGTCCGCGATCATCGGATCGAGCCGCCCGAGCGCGCCTTCGGCGTCGATCCCGCCGAGGACGAAGCAGATCGCCCGCCTCGCGGCTTCCGGACGGGCCGGCTCGATCTCCTCCGGGACTTCGAGGAGCGGGCCCAGGACGAAGGGGGTGAGGGACTGGCCCGAGCGCAGAAGCCCATAGGTCTCGCTGTGCCAACCGCCGTCCGCTCCCTGGAGCGCCCACAGCGCGCGCGCCCCCCGCGCCATCGACTCGGAGCCCGCGTCGCCCGCAGCCGGGGCCGACAGGAACACCGGCGCGAGCAGGAAGACGAGCCCCGCAAGCCGGCCGGCAAGCCTCGCGAGCAGCGTGGCGGGCCTCGCGAGCAGCGCGGCAATCCCAGCGAGCAGCGTGGCGGGCCTCGCGGGCGGGGCGGCAAACCCAGCGAGCAGCGCGGCGGGACTCGCGAGCAGCGCCGCAAACCCAGCGAGCAGCGCGGCGGGCCTCGCGAGCCGCGTCGTGGGGACGGACCTCACGCCCGCCGGTCGCACGACCGATTCCGGCGGACGGGTCGCGGTGGCGCGCACTTGCGGTTCAGAATCGATAGATGACTTCGAACGAAAGCGTGTCCTGGGCGTCCTCGGTGCCGAGGTCGTCGCCTTCATCGAAGACGTCTTCGTCCGACCAATCGTGGCGGTACTCGAGGCGGACCTCGGCGTGCGCGATCGGCTTCCACCCGAGGGTGAGGGTGGCTTCTTCGAACGTCTGGTCGACGATGCCGAGCCGGGCGCCATCGTCGTCGTCGAAGATTTCGAGACGCGTGGCGGCGTACCACTCCTCGGCGATCGCGTACTTCGCGTAGAGAGCGGCGCCCAACCATTCCGCGTCCTCGCCCACCCTGGTGCCGACGCCGGCGTTCTCCTCCGACCCGTAGTCGAGGTCGAGCATGAAGGTCCAATCCTCCCACGGGGAGACGGTGATCAGCGCGGTCACTAGCCCGCGGTGGTCGTGGTCGTTGCCGGCTTGTTCCGCGCCGTAGGTGCCTGACACCATCACGCTGAACGCGTCGGAAGGCGCCCAGCGCAGCATGCCGTGGAACGACTTGGCGTCGTTGTTGTCGTCGACGTTGTCCCACCCGTTGACCACGCCGGCGCTGAGCGCGAACTCCTCGAAGAAGGAGTAGCTCGCGAGGAACCCGGTGTGGGTGAACGGGATCGCGAAGCCGAACAGATACGACCGCGAGGTGTTCCAGTTGTCCGCGCTTTCGATGACTTCGGCGCCGTGGTTGGTGACGAACTTCCCGAGTCGCAGCGTGAGGCCGTCGCCGACGGGGGCGATCCAGTCGACATAGGCCTGTTCGAGCTCGAAGTTGTCGCCGTCGGCGAATCCGGCGGCCTGGAACACGGCAGGGTCCTCGCCGACGTCGAGGTCGGCGCGGAAACCCCAGGTCCCGGGGCCATCGGTCGGCCTTTGGATGATCACGTCCAGCAGGTTGATGCTGAACTCGTTGTGTTCCGTGTCGAACACGCGCGTGCGATTGATGCGGCTGTCCGGATCGTTGAAGTTGTAGTTGTACGAGACGGCGAGCGAGCCGCTGAGCTGGATGCCGAGGTCCTGGGCCTTCTTTTCCAGCGACTCGATCCGCGGCTCGAGGCCCGGCGGGTCCACGGCGGCTTCGAGCTTGGGGGGCTGAGGTTTGGGGGCGGCTCGAGCCGCCTTCAAGCCCGCAACGCTCTTTTCCAGCGCGGCGAGGCGCGCGAGGACGGCGGCCGCGTCGGTGCCCTTCGCGGCGGCCGGACCGGCAGGGGTGCCCGGCGACACGCCGCGGAGCTCCGCGAGCTGGCTTTCCAGGGCCTGCAGCCGCTGTAGGATCTGCGCCTGCGTGGCGTCGGCACCGCCGCCTGAGTCTTCTTGAGCGAAGCCGCGCGCGGCGAGCAGGAGTGCGAAGCAGCACAAGAGATACGCGAGCGGACGACGCCCCATGGTGACCCCTCCCAATCCCGGGCCTCCTCATCTGCGAGGAGCGCGTGGGGGGAAGCATACTTTGCGCGCGATTCCGGAATCAAGCGTTATTGCCCGCCGTGACGAGGCATTGACGCCAAACAGACCGCCTTGCCCCTGCCCTTGCCCTTGCCCGCTTCCCGACGAGAGAGGGCAAGGGCAAAGCACATGCCTGGTCAGGTTGCCCGCCGTCCCAGAGGCGTCGGCCAACGAGATCGGCGAAGTCGGGTCAGCGCTGGGTCAACCAGCCCAACCTTGAAGCCCGGTGCATGGCACGATATCTTGACCGCATGGGTCCCTACACGATCGGTCAACTCGCGCGCGCCGTCGGCGTCCCGACGTCCACGCTGCGCTACTACGAGCGCGCCCGGCTGCTTCAGCCGGACGGCCGCACGGGCGGCAACTACCGGGTCTACGGTGCGGCCGCGCTGGAGCGACTTCGGTTCATCCGGGCGGCCCAAGCGAACGGATTCACGCTCGACGACATCTCGGCACTCCTGAGCTTCCAAGAGGGCGCCACGGGCCGCTGCAAGGAGGTTCAGGGGCTCATCGAGGATCGCCTGGCCGATCTCCGGAAGCGCATGGAGCAGATCCGCGAGGTCGAGGCGGTCCTGCGCTCGTCGCTGAAGATGTGCCGCCAGTTCGCGCGGACGGGACGTTGCCAGGTCATCGACGACCTGAAGCGCGCCGCGACTTCTCCCTCCCGCAAGGCCGCCCGCCGCCGCGATTCCGAGTGAATTGCGGATTCCGGCAGATTACCCCTTGACATGGAACCCGGGTTCAAGGTGTAGACTCTCTTCCCGAAGGGTCGAGGTGCACTGCCTGGGGCGATCCGGCGGCCGGGACCCGAAGACCTGTTGTGGAGGACACGTCATGAAGAGGACCGCCTGGTGGACGGCTGCGGCCGTCATGGTTCTGACCGGCGGGTGGTTCGCCTACCCGCTCGCTTTCGCGGGCGCGGGCCGGCCAGACTGCCCCGGCAAGATCGTCTGCCCGATCACCGGAGAGGAGATCTGCAAGGACCAGTGCCCCCTGATCGATCCCGAGCGGCCGGACTGCCCCGGCAAGATCGAGTGCCCGCTGACGGGCGACCTGGTCTGCGCCGACCGGTGCCCGCTGGGAGCGGCCTCGGCGAAGCAGGACACGGTGCCCGACTGCTGCCGCGGGCAAGAGTAGCGGAGGTGGATCATGCCGGCCCTGTGCCCGGTCGCCGGCAAGCCCGGGAAGCGTGTGCCGGAAGCCACCCTGCGGAACCTGGTCCGCGCCGATCGTCTCGGGGAGGTCGACCATGGTGAGTGGTTCTACTGCGACCTTCCGGACTGCGACGTCGTATACTTCGCGGCCGATGGCAGGAGCCTTCTCAAAGATGACCTCGAGGTCCGCGTCGGCGTGAAGGAGAAGACCTCCCCGAGACCGGTCTGCTACTGCTTTGGCCATACCGTCGAGAGCATCCGTGAGGAGATCGAGGGGACGGGCCGGAGCACCGTCGCAGCATCGATCACCGCGAAGGTCAAGGCGGGCGTGTGCAACTGCGAGACCATGAACCCCAAAGGAAGCTGCTGCCTCGGCGACGTCGCCAAGGTGGTCAAGGAGGCCTTCGCGATGTGTGGCGCGCACCGGCCGGGGCCGGCGCCAACTTGTGCGGAGGAACGACACGACTGCTGTGCGGGTCGATCGCAGGAAGCGTCAGCGGACGTCGGGCCTTCGCGCGTCGAGCGCGCCGGACTTCTCGCCGTCGGCGCGTCGGTTTTCTCGGCGATCTTGGCATCGGCCTGCTGCTGGTTGCCGCTCCTGCTGGTCGCCTTCGGGACCTCGGCGGCCGGCGCCTCGGCCGCGTTCGAACGGGTGCGACCGTTCTTCCTCGCACGAGATCGTCGGACATGGCCTGCTCGCATGCGCGCTCGGCGGACGATTCGCGGGATTCGTCATCCACCTGGGGTCGGGATCCGCATGCTATGCTTCGCTCGTCCATCCGACGCCGAGCACCGAGATCATCTTGAGCGCAGGGGGCAACCTGTCCGCCCTCCTTCGCGGATTCGCCCTTCTGCGCCTCGAACGCATCGACCGCTACGCGAGATCGGGAGAGCGGCGCCTGTTGCGTCGTCTTGTCACTCGAGTCCGTCCTCACGGGCCTGTTTTCGCCCACGGGGGATTCCCGGTGGATCTGGGAGCAGGCGAACGGCGCTCCCTGGGTGGCGGCGTCGGTAGTCGGACAGGCGGCCGGCGCGGCAGTCCCCGCCTGCTGCCATTACCGGCGCACGACGAGTCCCATCCCGCAAATCGGGCATTTCCCGGGCTGAGCGCGGACGACTTCGGGATGCATCGTGCACGTGTACTCCGCGGCTTGGGGGACGGACGGACCCGGCGTTCCGGAAGGTCTCGGCGCGCCGGACGGTCTGGGCGCACCGGACGGAGATGGCCCTTGCGGCGATGTCCCGCGACCCGGATGATCGGAGCCCCCCGGATGATCGGAGCCCACGGGGTCTGCCTGGCTGATCGTTGCCGCCGATCCACCGACGACCGGCTCCAGCCGGGCGCCGCACTGCGTGCAGAATCCCGGTCGATCCGCTGTCACCGGGGGATGTGCTCGACATCGATATGCAGCTCCCGCAGGAGTCGATGAGGACGCTTCCGCGCGCGGGTGCCCCGCGGGCACGGGCGTACGCCCACCCGAGGCGGATGGCGCCCCCCCATAGGTGGTCTCACAGCCTGCGATCGCGACCGTGCAAAGGAGCATCCACAGGGGTCCGGGCCGCATGATCTCTTCCTCCATCCGTCAGTTTGGAGCAATTCCGTCGAACCGGATTCCACCCGACGCCGGACACCTACTGCGGCCATGACCGCGTGCGTCGCTTTCCGCGCTCGATCGACCCGTCCAAGCCCGCCCCCGGCGTCGAATCCGCCCGCCACACCCCAGGGCGATCGTGCCATACGAGGTGTGCCGCTGCAAACGGGCGGAGAACGATGGCTATTCCCGGCTTCTCGAATCGGGCGCGATCCATCTACGGTCGCGAGTGTACTTCAGAACACTGCCGGTCACAATCGCGATCTGCGCGGCCGCCTTGCCGGGCTCGATCTGGACGAAAGCGTGGATACGCTCGCGTCCAAGCTCGTCGGCGACGGCCTGCCGCGCAAGAACCCGTTTGCGCCGCTCGGATTCAAACCGCCCGCCGTCGTCCAGCGCATGGGCTACGCGGAGGAAGCGAAGGAAGTCCTCAAGATCGCGACCAAAGCCCGCAAGGTGAAGGGGGCAAGCAAGGAGACTCTCGACGCGGCCAAGGATGCCGAGCGCTCGGCCCGCGCCGTCACGCACGCCCTCGGGCCCATCCCCGCGCTGAAGGAGGCCTACAAGGCCGCCCTGCTCAAGCGCGACGCGCTCGCCCAGCCCTGGGAAACCGCCTTCGCCGCCCTCAAGCGCGGCGCCCGCGCGGCCGAGGACGATGGAGCGAAAGGCCTGTTCGCGGCCCTGTTCGAGCGACCGGCCAAGCCCCGCAAACGGAAGCAGGCCAAGCCCGCGGCAGTGACAACGACCTGATCGTTCCTCCACCGCCTGCGCTCAGCGTCGCTCCGCCTGCAGCGACATGCCGCACTCCGGACACTCGCCGGGCGCATCCCGAACGACTTCCGGGTGCATCGGGCAGACGAATTTCGCGCCCGCTCGAGGTCCGTGCGCGCCCTCCAGGCGTTCGAACGGGCGGACGCCGCCATCGGCTGGAGATCGCCGATGCGCGTCACCGTCCGTCCCGGCGGCGAGGTCAACGACGTGACGCGTTCCACGCTGGCTTCGATCATCGGGGTGCAACCCGGCGTCCTGAGCGCAGCTCCGGGCGGTAGCACGGAAGCCGGAGAATCGCGATCCGACAGATCCTCGGGCCCGAGGCGGGGGGCGGCACCGCGGGACGCTTTCGACCTCCCGGCCATGGACGGTGGGAGCGCGGGCAGACGGCGAGGGTGGGCGGGCCCGTAGCGGCCCGTGCCCTTGACACCTCCCGCGGCGCCGAATAGGCTCTGTTCGGGATGCCGTCGCCGATACACCCAGCGCGGCCTCTGCCGCAACCGACGGAACTACGTACTACACGGATGGGTCGGATCGCCGGATGGTCCAACGGCAGAAGGTGTCCTCCCGAGATCGTCGAAGATGCGACGATGTTGCCGGTGGGTGATCCAGCGCGCGCCCGTCGGGTCGCGGCCGGGCGGCAAACGCAGCGGGGCCGTGAGCGATTGGCTCACCAGGCCGCCATGCGGCTTCCTATGCCATCGGGCAGACGCGACCGGAGGTCCAGTCACGCCGCACGCAACGCCGACGCTGGAACGGCTCGACGGCTCGGGAAAGGTCCTCGAGTCCCGGCCGATCGACCGGCCCGAGCTGGTGATCGGGCGCGAGGGCGACTTCGCGCTGCCCGGGGACTCTTTCCTCTCGCGCCGCCACGCCCGGATACGACTGGCCTCGGACGGAGCGGTGATCCTGGAGGACCTCGAGAGCCGCAACGGCGTGTTCGTGCAGGTCCCGGGATCGGTGGAACTGCGGCACGGCGATCACCTGCTGATGGGCGACCAGCGATTCCGCTTCGAGATCGCGCCGCCGACGCCCTCGCCGCCCTCGGCCGAAATCGCCCCGCGCACGATGGAGCTCGGGTCGCCCGCCCCCGCCGCGGGGGCGCGCCTGGTCCGCATCCTCCAGGACGGGCGGGACGGCACCGCCTGCGCAATTGGGCCACGCGGGTTCGTGGTCGGACGCTCCTCGGGCAACCTGGTGCTCGCGAAGGACGGCTCGCTCTCCGCTCGGCACGCGCGGATTTGCGGCGCCA
>Ga0209514_10003710_pt1 | contig 21446 bp, 17 predicted proteins | sample Subgrocontami58m_FD_187452 | JGI IMG/M metagenome (GOLD analysis project Ga0209514, IMG submission 187452) | Subsurface groundwater microbial communities from S. Glens Falls, New York, USA - GMW37 contaminated, 5.8 m (SPAdes) (version 3) | ecosystem: Environmental > Aquatic > Deep subsurface >...
CGTAGAAGAAAGCCGGCGGCGCCCCCGCCTCGACCCGCCTTTTGACCTGCTGGATACCGGGATTTTCGCCGACGGTCGTTATTGGGATGTCGAGCTGGTCTATGCCAAAGGCGATGAAAAGACTATCCTGCTGCGGGTAATGGTCCATAATCGCGGGCTCGAGCCGGCTACCCTTCACCTTTTGCCAACCCTCTGGTTTCGCAACACCTGGTCATGGGAGAAAGAGACGGCCAAGCCCGCCTTACGCGAGATAACAGCGTCACCGGGCGCCGCCTGGTCGGTGGCGGCTGAGCACTCCGAACTGGGGACCTACCGCCTGCACGGCTCCTCCCCGGCCCGCCTCATCTTCACAGAAAACGAAACCAATTTTGCCCGACTCTCGGGAACCGCCAATGTTGCGCCCTTCGTCAAGGATGCTTTTCACCGGCTCGTTGTGCACAACGAAGAGCAGGCCGTAAATCCGGAAAAAACCGGAACCAAATGCGCCGCCTGGCATATCCTTGATTTGCCTGCTCAATCGTCAAAGCAAATCGACCTGGTCCTTGATACCGCTGCTGAGGAGGTTCATTCCCCGGCCCGGGGCGCTGCCTCTCGGAAAAACCCTTTCCGTAATTTCAATAACCTCCTGTCTCTCCGGGCGAAGGAAGCGGATGAGTTTTATCAGGACACCTTCCCGGATGCGGGCGCCGAGGACGCGCAGATCTTTCGCCAGGCCATGGCCGGCCTCATCTGGAATAAGCAGTTCTACTTTTATGACGTAAGCCGCTGGCTCGACGGTGATGTTGTCCCTCCCCCGCCGGAGCGCAAAGGGGGCCGCAATCATAAATGGCGACACTTCAGTGCCGAAGAGATCTTCAGCATGCCGGACACCTGGGAGTATCCCTGGTTTGCCGCCTGGGACCTGGCCCTACACTGCGTCGCCCTGGCCCTCGTGGACATTGATTTTGCCAAGGAGCAGCTCGAACTGCTGCTCTGGTGCACCTATCTCCACCCCAACGGCCAGATCCCGGCCTATGAGTGGTCCCTGGACGATGCCAATCCTCCGGTCCTTGCCTGGGCCGCCCTGGAGTGCTTCCGGATAGAGCGGGAGCAACGGGGCCGGGAGGACCTGGATTTTCTTCTCCGCATCTTCAATAAGCTCATCCTTAACTACGGGTGGTGGTTAAACCGGAAGGATCCCGATAACCGGGGGATATTTGAAGGCGGGTTCATGGGCCTGGACAACATCTCCGTCTATGACCGTTCCCTGCCACTGCCGCCGGGCTACAGCCTGAAACAGGCCGATACCAGCGGCTGGATGGCAATGCTGGCCTTAAACCTCACCGTGATGGCCATCGAACTGGCCCAGAAAAACGTCGCCTATGAGGAGATGGCCATCCAATTTCATGAACAGTTTTTCGCCATCGCCAACGCCTTGTCCGGTCACTCGGAAACGGGGATTTCTTTATGGGACGACCGGGATCTTTTCTTTAAGGATGTCATGGTTGCCCCGGAGGGTCCCTTTTTTCTTCCCTGCTTTTCCTGGGTAGGGCTGATCCCGATTTTCGGCGTGGAAATCGTAAGCGCCGATAAAATGGAGAAAATGCCCCGCTATACAGCCTTTCTGGACAACTATGAGGGAGGCCTTTACGATGGCAACCTGGTCTGCGCCTGCCCGCACGCGGTTAACACCCTGGGCGATCACCTCTTCTCCCTGGTCATGCCATCGCAACTGCCGGATATTATGCGGCGGGTGCTCAATCCCGGCGAATTTTTTTCACCCCACGGCATCCGTTCTTTGAGCAAGATCCATGCGAACAACAGCAAGCCAGAAGTTCTGCCGGGCCTGGGGGCCGCGATGATCGATTATGAGCCCGGGGAATCGACTTCGGGACTGTTCGGCGGCAATTCCAATTGGCGGGGACCGGTCTGGTTTCCCCTCAATTTTATCCTGATCCGGGCGCTGGAAAAGCTCCAGCGCTACCTCACCGATTCTTTTAAATTGCCCGCGCCCTTTCAGGACGATCAGGAATGCACCTTCGATCAGGCGGCGGACACGATTGCCGAACAATTGATCAATATCTTTCGGCGCAACAGTGAAGGGCAGCGACCGCTCTTTCCACCGGGCAGCCCCTTCCAAAACGATCCCCACTGGCAAGACCTGCTGCTTTTTCATGAATATTTCCACGGCGAGACCGGCCAGGGCCTGGGGGCGTCGCATCAAACGGGATGGACCGCTCTCGTGGCCAACCTCCTGCAACGGAGATATAAAAAATCAAAATAGAAGTGGAAAACGAGAGCGAGCCCGGGGGCTGAGCGCGGAAAGTATGAAGTGCGGCCGGCGAATCACCGGCGGCCCGCATCGTCTCAATGAAAGGAGGCAAAAGAAATGGCAACTTCAACAGGACAACAATTAGCACAAAACGTCCGCCTTAAGATCGAGGAATTGAAGAAAGTATGCGTCGGGCTCGATGAGAGCACGGCCTCCCGTGCGCCCACGGGACGATGGTCTCCCAAAGAAATCCTTTCGCACCTATGGGGGCCCGAAGGATCAGACCATCTACTGATTATGCAGGCTTTTATCGAACAGGATACTCCCACGATCGAGATGGAAGCCGAGAATCCTTTTTTCTCCGAGCAGCGCGCCGGGATGACCTTTGCACAACTCCTCTCCGAGGTAGAAAAAGAGTACAATCGTCTTGCGGGGTTTGCGGCCGGTCTGTCCGGCGAGCAACTCGACCGGAAGGCGCGCGTTCCCATGCTCAAAGACTCACCGTTGGGGGAATATCCAACCCTGGAAAGCTTTATCGGGGGGTTGGGAGAGTTTCATGTCCAATTTCATATCGACCACATGCGGGAAATCTTACAGGCCCTGAAGACGCCTTGACAGTTGGAGGCAACTAATATTAATTGGCTAATGGCAAAATAAACTTCTTCCCTTAAAGGACAGGACCATCGACCTGGCAACGGCACATAACATTTTAGCCGCCGATATCGGCGGGACGAACAGCCGCTTCGCCCACTTTACCGCCAATGAGGCCGGCCGGCTTACATTGGCATCTACCATCTGGCTCAAGACAGCGGAGGCGGGTTCTTTTTCCGGCCTCCTGGCGAATCTGAAGGCCAGTGCCTTTCCCTTTACGCCGCAGGAAGCGGATATCGTAGGGATAGCCATCGCCGGTCCGGTGATCGGCGGCCAAAGGAGCGCTCCGCCGCTCATTCCCTGGGATATCGACATCTCGCATGCCCGGGAGGACTATGGATTCAAGCGCTGTTTCCTGATCAACGATTTTGTGGCCCAGGCTTATGCCTGTGTTTCACCGGCGGCTGAATCTGCGGAGGTCATCCTTAAGGGTTTTCCGGAGCGACAATCGGCCATCACCGTTATCGGCGCCGGCACGGGTTTGGGCAAGGCCTGCCTCATCCCCGATGGCCGAGGGGGATACTTTGCCAATCCTTCCGAGGGCGCCCATGCCGCCTTTCCCCTGATCGGCGAAAGGGAATGCCGGTTCCAGCAATTTCTCACGGGGATACATCGGACACCCTACGCCACTTATAATCACGTCGTCTCCGGCAGGGGGCTGACGGCGCTTCATGAATTTCTAACCGGTATGGTCCTGGAACCGGCCCAGGTGGCAGAACAATTTCCCCTCTATCCTGAAACGCTCGCCTGGTTTGCCCGATTCTACGGCCGGGCCTGCCGGGATTTTGCCTTGGAAACCCTTTCCCTGGGAGGCCTTTATATTGCCGGAGGGCTCGCAGCCAGAAACCCGGAAATAGCCCGACATCAATCGTTCCGGGATGAATTTCTCGCTTCGGACGCCATGCTTCATGTCCTGGCGCGGCTGCCGGTGTTCTTAGTCAGGGATCAGAACAGTGGCCTCTGGGGGGTAGCAGAGAAAGCGGCACTGGAAATGGCCGGAGCCCGGAATGGCGGGCTATGATTCCGATAGTGGTATCTTACTTGCTCCCGGCAGACCGGCCGCTGCTTCCTGGTCGAGAAGCCAGACCACGGTTCCACGGCGGGGCTTGATGAGACCGGCGGGATGCTTGTCCTCTCCCTCCGCGGTGAGGATCGCCCGGACAATCTGCGTCTTGGACCGTCCCGCAACGAGGAAGACCACACGGGAGGCGTTGTTGAGAACGGGCAGGGTGAGAGTGACGCGCCAGCTGGCCGTGGTGGTGTGATCTACGGCGACGGCCAGGCGCTCTTTTTCCGCCAGGGCGGCGGCGCCGGGAAAGAGTGAGGCCGTATGGCCGTCTTCGCCGACCCCCAGGAAGATAAGATCGAACTCCGGCAGCCCTGCCCCGCCGAAGTAGCGCTGCAGGTCCGCCTCATAGGCCGCCGCTGCCTGCTCGGGGGCGAGTTCACCCGGTATGCGGTGGACATTGCCCGGCGGAAGCGTGATCTTCGAGAGCAATTCCTCCGAGACCGAGCGGAAGTTGCTTTGCTCGTGGTCCGGTGGTACGGCCCGTTCATCGGCCCAGAAGAGATGCACGGCCCGCCACTTGATGTTGTCGCGGTATTCCGCGCCCAGCAGGCGAAAGAACAAGCGCGGCGTCGCCCCTCCGGAAAGAGCGACGGCAACCCTGTCCCTGGTTGCCAGGACACCCTCAATCTCCTCCCTCAGCATTTCTGCGGCCGCCCGGGCCAGGCCCGGGGCATCGGGCAATATTCTTATTTCCTTCTCAATAACGGCCTCCACGCCCTGCCGTCTCTGCGCAAGAGTTCCGCCGCCTGCGGGGGGCCTGCCGACCCGGCGGCATAATTGGGAAAATTGTCTTTCCTGGTTTCCCTTTCCAGTCTTTCGATGAGCGGGGTCAGGAGTTCCCAGGTCAGATCTACCCCGTCATCGCGGGCAAAAAGCATCTGATCGCCCTGCATGCAATCGAGCAAGACACGCTCATAATCGTCCAGCACAAAGACGTTGCGATAGGAAAAATCCATCAGGACGGTGTTCAGACAGGCCCGTGATCCGGGATTCTTAGCCTGGAAACTCAGGCCGATCCCTTCATCGGGCTGTATCCTGAGGACCAGCGTGTTGGCCGCGATGCCCCCGTCCAGGGCCTGGGAAAACATGAGGTGGGGCACTGGCTTGAAGTGGACCGATATCTCGGCCTTGCGGGTAGACAGCCTCTTGCCCGAACGGAGATAAAAAGGCACCCCTTTCCAACGCCAGTTGTCGATGATGACTTTCAAGGCGGCATAGGTCGGGGTAAGGGAATCTTTGGCCACGCCCATTTCTTCCCGGTAGGCCGGCACATCCGTTCCCTCCAGACTCCCCCGGTCGTATTGCCCGAGGACGACGGTCTCGTCCAGCCGCCCGAGGTCAAAAGGGCGAATCGACCGGAAAACCTTTGCCTTTTCATCTCGCACCCGGCCGGCCTCGAACAACGCCGGCGCTTCCATGGCCGTCAGCGCCAGCAGCTGGAGGATATGGTTTTGGAACATGTCCCTGAGGACGCCGGAGGTCTCATAATACCCCCCCCGATGGCCGATGCCCAGCGTTTCGGCCACGGTGATCTGCACATGGTCGATGTATTGCCTGTTCCATAAAGGTTCGAAAATGGAATTGGCAAACCGGAACATCAGGATGTTCTGGACCGTCTCTTTCGCCAGATAATGGTCCATCCGGTAGATCTGCCGCTCCCCGAAAGATCTTCTCAGGGTGACATTCAGCTTGCGGGCCGATGCCAGGTCCCGGCCCACCGGTTTCTCGATGACAATATGGCTGTAACCGCTTTTCTCCTGTGACAACCCGGAATCACCCAGGTTCTGGATCACCGTCTCATACACTGCCGGAGGAATCGCCAGGTAAAATACCCGGTTGCCCAAGGTATTATGTTTCTTTTCCAGGGATAGAAGACGATCCGTAAGGGCCCGGTATTGAGAAAATTCACCATAGTCCATCGGGATGTAGTAAAGTTTTTCGGTAAACAGCCGGCAGGACTCGTCCGTATAACCCCGCGGCGAGGCGGTCCGGATGGCATTTTCCATCGCTTTCCGGAACTGATCGTCCGACATGGCGGTGCGGGCTACCCCAAGGACGAAGAAATTGTCCGGCAGCAGCTTGTCGAGGCAGAGGTGGTAGAGCGAAGGGATGATTTTTCGTTCTGCAAGGTCCCCGGAGGCGCCGAAGATGACCAGGCCGCAGGGCTGAGGAACTTCTATTATGCAATTCTGTTCCGTCTCCGGGGCGATTTTACCGGCGACGGCGCCGGACAGCGCCGGGCATTGATCTTCCAACATCTCCCCTCACCTTCCCTTCTTTTTTACCGCGTGCCCGCCGAATTCATTTCTCAGGGCCGCCAGCAGCCTGTCGGCAAACGAATCGTCCTGACGGGAGCGGAAGCGCTGGAAGAGGGAGGCCGTGATGACCGGCGCCGGGACGGCGGTGTCGATGGCCTGCCGAACAGTCCACCGGCCTTCCCCCGAGTCTTCCACATACCCGGCGATGCTCGACAAATCCGGGTCTTTGCGAAATGCCGACTCTGCCAGCTCCAGCAGCCAGGACCGGACAACACTTCCTTGGTTCCAGAGGTGGGCAATCCGCTCAAAATTCATCTCCCGGCCATAGGGGGAGGCCTTCAGGATCTCAAAACCCTCGCCGTAAGCGGCCATCATGCCGTATTCGATGCCGTTGTGCACCATCTTGACGAAGTGTCCTGCCCCGTGGGGGCCGCAATAAAGATAGCCCTCCGGGGGCGCCAGGGCTTCGAGTATCGGAACCAGCGTTGCAAAAGCCCGCTCCTGGCCTCCCAGCATCAGGCAATAGCCTTCCTGCAAGCCCCAGATGCCGCCGCTGACGCCGGCATCGAGATAATGAATCCCCCGGGTCTGCAATTCCGCTGCGTGTCTGATATCATCGCGATAAAAGCTGTTGCCGCCCTCGACGACAATGTCTCCTTCCGCCAGCAAGGATTTCAGCACAGCGAGCGCCTCATCCACCGGTTCGCCGGCCGGCAGCATGAGCCAAACCACGCGCGGCGGTTCCAGCTTTTTAACCAGTTCTTCCAGGGTATAGGCGCTCATTGCCCCTTCACGGACGATTTCGTCCACTTTACCCGGCGTTCGGTTGTAAGCCACCACGTGATGGCCCTTACCGATGAGCCGTCGCACCATGTTCATACCCATCCTGCCCAGTCCGACCATGCCGATTTTCATATGTGCCCTCCGGAAGGTGCTTTTTTTAAGATTAGTCCCAAGACGGCGGATGTCAAGCCGCCGGATGGGGAAAGGGAAATTGCCTGGTTTAGATAGTGACTCTTCAGGTTACCGTCCGCATCGTCTTGAAGGCATTGATCAGACCGTTCGTCGAGGCATCATGTGATTCAATGGTGTCAGTGCCGGCTAGTTCGGGAAGAATCTTCCGGGCCAGCTCTTTACCCAGTTCCACCCCCCACTGGTCGAAACTGAAGATATTCCAGATCACGCCCTGCACAAAGATCTTGTGCTCATACATGGCAATGAGGCTGCCCAGCGCCCCGGGGGTGACCTTGGTCACCAGAATGGAGTTGGTCGGCCTGTTGCCCTTGAACGTCCTGAAAGGCGCCAGCCTGGCGATTTCCTCCCCACTTTTGCCGGCGGACCGCAGCTCGGTAACGACCTCCTGGTGCGTTTTCCCTTTCATGAGCGCCTCCGTCTGCGCAAAAAAATTCGCCAGCAGGATCGCGTGATGCCGGCCCACCGGATTATGGCTGACCGCCGGAGCGATAAAATCGCAGGGAACCAGCTTCGTCCCCTGATGGAGGAGCTGGTAAAAGGCATGCTGCCCATTCGTGCCCGGTTCGCCCCAGACAATGGGCCCCGTCTGATAGGACACTTTCTCGCCATTGCGGTCCACGTATTTGCCGTTACTCTCCATATCGCCCTGCTGGAAGTACGCCGGAAAACGGTGCAGATACTGGTCATAAGGCAGGATGGCGTGAGTTTCAGCACCAAAAAAGTTGTTGTACCAGATGCCCAGGAGCGCCAGCAGGACCGGGATGTTCCTCTCCAGAGGGGCTTCCCGGAAGTGTTGGTCCAGGGCGTGGGCGCCCGCCAGCAGTTCCCGGAAATTGTCGAAGCCTATGGAACAGGCAATCGCCAGGCCGATGGCCGACCAGAGGGAATACCGGCCGCCCACCCAGTCCCAGAAAATAAACATGTTTTCCGGGTCAATGCCGAACCTTCTCACTTCCGCTTCATTGGTCGACACCGCGACGAAATGCTTTCTTACGAAGGCCGGATCGGCAGCCTTCTCCAGAAACCAGTTCCGCGCTGTATGGGCATTGGTCATCGTCTCCTGGGTGGTGAAAGTTTTGGAGGCAATGATGAACAGCGTCGTTTCCGGCGCCAGCCCCTTCAGGGTTTCGGTAATATGTGTCCCGTCGATATTGGAAACGAAATGGGGTCTGATTTGAGGTTTCCAGTACGGCTTCAGCGCCTCCGTCACCATCACCGGGCCCAAATCGGAGCCGCCAATACCGATGTTCACGATATCGGTAATTGGCTTGCCGGTATACCCTTTCCAGGAACCCGATAATATTTGACCGGTAAAATCCTCCAGCTGCCGGAGGACCTTCTCCACTTCCTCCCGCACGTCCCTCCCGTCAACATAGACCGGGGGGCCCAAAAGGTTTCTCAGGGCCACATGGAGCACGGCGCGGTTCTCCGTTTCGTTTATTTTATCACCGGAAAACATCTTTTCCACGGCTTCGGGCAGATTTGCTTCTCGCGCCAGCTCGACGAGGAGGCGCAACGTTTCCTCATCGATAATGTTTTTCGAATAGTCCACCAGCAGATCATCAAAGCGCAGCGAAAACTTGTCAAACCGCGCCGGGTCCTCACGAAACAAATCCTTCAGCTGCCTGTTTTTCATGATCCGGTAATGCGCCTGCAGCTTTGTCCAGGCCTTCGTCTGGCGGGGATTGGTCTTTTCCAGCATGATCTCCTCCCTTGACAACTTGATATCCCTGACCGGGAAAGCGCTTTTTCTGGATTTCTCTCTTGACCTTCGGCCGGCCCCTGAGCCGCTGTATTATATCACTTTTCCGGACAATGGACAGGAAAGAATCGCCGTTTTAAGAGGATCTCCACCCCTCGGTCCGGTCAAGAAGGCGGCCAAGCCTGAACCTGCATAATCCTGGTAAAACGGGCCTATCAATATCCTGACGATCAATCACCTTGTTTTTATTTCACAGGCTCACTAAAATAAGGATTAAGGATTATTTTTACGGCTCCTGGATGCTGGCTCCTGAATCCTATTTTCGCACTAAGAAAGGCAGGACGGGTGAGGCAATGAAAAAAGAAGCGCTGCTCTGGGAGAAACTGGATGAAAATAGGGTACATTGCTATTTGTGCGCCCATGAATGCCGGATTGCCGAATCAAAATTCGGTGTCTGCGGCGTCAGACAGAACCTGGAAGGAATTCTCCATACGCTGGTTTATGCCCAAGTCATCGCCGCCCATATCGACCCCATCGAGAAAAAACCCCTCTATCATTTCCTGCCGGGCTCCACATCTTACTCCATTGCCACGATCGGCTGCAATTTCAAATGCGGCTTTTGCCAGAACTGGCAAATTTCACAGGCATCAGCAAGTGATGCCTCCGGCGTTCCCGGGAAGGCCGTTGCGCCCGGGCAGATTGTGGAAGAGGCACGGCTGCGTGGCTGTTCCAGCATCTCCTATACCTACACCGAACCAACTATTTTTTTTGAATACGCCTATGATACGGCCAGATTGGCAAAGCTGGCCGGCCTCTATAATGTGTTCGTAACCAACGGCTACATGACCAGACAGGCCCTGGAGATGATCGAACCTTACCTGGATGCGGCCAATGTGGATTTGAAGAGCTTCAGCGATGCCTCATACAAAAAGAATTGCCAGGCCCGCCTGCAGCCGGTCTTAGACACCATCGCCCGGATGAAGGAACTCGGCATCTGGTTGGAGGTAACCACGCTCATCATCCCCGGTGAGAATGATTCCGCTGAGGAGTTAGGACAAATAGCGGCCTTCCTGGCCGGAATCGATAAAGACATCCCCTGGCATATCAGTCGCTTTCACCCGGACTACCAGTTCACGGAACAATCCGCCACCCCCGTCGAGACCCTGAGAAAGGCAAGGGAAATAGGCCGGGAAAAGGGATTGCACCACATTTATCTGGGCAACGTTCCGGAGGGGGCGAACACATACTGCGGCCAATGCGGGGCACTGGTGGTGGAACGGCGATATATGGGGACCGAAAAGACCAGCCTGAAAAAAGGCCTTTGTCCTTCCTGCGGCGCCCAGGTAAGCGGCGTCTGGTCGTGACTGCACGGGGTGCAGGTTTCTTGAATTGCGCCCCCCCCGGTCCATTTCTACTTCTTCAGATCTTCAAGCGCCTTGGCCAAAGCTTCGAGGGGTGGGCGTTCATTAATATCATGAACATCGATATAGCGAACGATTCCTTGCTTATCGATCACGAAAAGCGCCCTTTCGCTTGTCCCATCGGAGCGGAGAACACCATACTGCTCAGCTACCTTACCATGGGGATAAAAGTCGGAGAGCACGGGAAACCATAATTTTCCACCGCGCCCGGTCATCTGCTTCGTCCATGCAAAAAGTGTCGGAATATTGTCTACTGTAATGCCGAGTAAAATCGCCTCATGCTTATCAAAGAGGTTTCTGGCGATATTGTAGCCCGGCCATTGGTCGGAGCACACGGGAGTCCACGCCGCCGGAACAAAGGAAAGGACGACATTCTTCTTGCCTGCGTATTGGCCGATGGTTACAGCGGCGCCTTCAACCGAGGGCAGGGTAAAATCCGGCGCCTTATCGCCAACCTTGAGCCGGAGCACGCTGTCCCGCGGTTTCAGTTTCCCCACCGGATATATGTTATCGCTGAAACCGGCCGCCTGTCCGTAGACCGAGGCAGCTCCCATAACCGCCACCATGAAGCCGAGACACAATATGTTGATCAGCGCCCCTCTCCGACCTTTCATTTCTTGGTCGCCTCCTTCAATCCCGCTAATTTTATGATTTCCGCCAGAACCTGCTGGCTGTCCTGGAAAGCACCCTCGCCCAAATAGAACTGCTCAAGGGTACCCTTTTCACTCAGCCTGATGCCGATAAAGGTGGGGGTGCCGCGGGCGCCGAGCAAGTTGAAAATATCCTTGTTCTGGTCCGGGAACAGGGGAAAGGGCACCTGGTACTTCTCCCGAAAGGAATTAACTTCGAAAGGGCTGTTGGTTGAGCCGATCCCGATCAGTTTTATTTTTCCTTTCAAGTCCGGGCGTTCCTCTATCTTCTGGTAGAGTTCGTTTACCTTCGGCGCGACCTGCTGACAATAAGGACAATAAAAGCTGAACACTTCGATGATGACAAAAGGGGCCTTGACTTGCCCCAGCTGGAAATTTCCGGTCCCCTCAACACCCAGGTAAACCTTATCCCTTTCACCCTGCGGGATGGGCAGATCGAAAGACGGGATGCTCTTGACGCTGCTCGGGGCAGGCGCCTCGGGGCCGCCGCCAACCCTGGATATTTCCGGCCCCCGGGCGGCACAACCGATCAAAGGCAAAAAAACCAGGAATAGCAGGATAGCGCCCAGCCTTCTTTTATTACTTTCCATGACGGTTCCTTTCTTTCTTGAGCTGACAATGACTGGAGGGGTACTGGTGAGCGGCAATTACTGGTGTAAGGCCTGACAGACGGCAGCAAATACTTTTCCGAATGAATCGGAACAAATAGTAAATGCCGCCGTCTGTCAGGGCAAATTCAGTTCCCGGCAATGCCGTTTGAAGGCACTGCTGCTTTACAATTACCCGCTTAATCGCCGGCGTATTCCGGAACATATTGATCGGGTGTAAATACGACGACCTTGTTGCCATCACCCATCCGGAACCTCATCTTTGCTCTTACGTCCGAGAACCACTCACCGACCTTTTCGCCGTTGGGCGCATACATCGAGAAGCCGTAGAGGTTCTTTACGTTATCCTTCATATCCGTTGTCTTCATGCAGGCCACGAGTTCCATGCACATCTGCGGATTGGCAACCGGTTTCCACAGGTCATTGTCAAGCGCAAATTTTTTATTCAGCCCTACGATGGCCAGCGGGTCCTTCTCCGGGCCGCTGAAATAATAATTCATCTCCGGATTCAATTTACCGGCTTCGACAGCCGCCGAAACTGCTCTATCGGGTGAAAATTTTCCCCAGGAACTCCTCATCCCGGACAGGGTAGCACATCCGACAAAAACAACCAAAATCAACAGTAAAAATCCCATTCTTAAAGTCATCTTCATATGCATTCTCCTCTCTCTTAAGACATGTACGCAGGTTTAGTTCAATTCCCTTACGAGACAAAAATACTACCTCATCCTTATTGCTACTTCAGTATTAGCCTCCACCTCCTTTCCTGGATTGGCACCGGTGAACCCTTCAGAAGCAGCTGCCAAAGCAGGCAACACCTCCCTGTCTCCCCGCTTCCACCTCTTTTGATCACGGTAACCCTCCAATAGGCTTGGAAAAAACATCAATCTTCCTTCGCCGTTAAATTAATGCAGAGATTATTGTAAATCAATGATGATTAAATGGAAGCCTAATGGTAGGCAATTACTACTATTGAGGAGGGGCCGGACGTAATGGGGATGCTCAGGGACCGAGCTTCTGTTTCCACCGGTCTATCCATTGCAGCGCCTCCAGCGGCGACATGCTCATCACATCCAAATCCCTCAGGGCCGCCACCAGCGCATTTTCGTCGTCGATAAAAAGGCTCAGCTGGACCTTGTCCCTGGCGGGAGCCTTTTTACCACGGGCGATCTTCGGCATCCCCAGTTCGTCCAGCTCACCTTTCTCCAGATTACGCAGGATTTCCTTGGCCCGCACGATCACCTCTTCCGGAACCCCGGCCAGCTGCGCCACCTGGATGCCATAGCTGCGGTTAGCCGATCCTTCCACAATCTTTCTCAGGAAGATAATCCGCTCTCCTATTTCCTTGACGGCGACATTGTAGTTTTTTACGCCTTCCTTGGTCCGGGCCAGGTCCGTCAGTTCGTGATAATGGGTCGCAAAAAGCGTGCGTGCTGCTAAGTGCTCGGCATCATGGATATACTCCGCCACCGCCCAGGCAATACTGAGACCATCGAAGGTGCTCGTGCCCCTTCCCACCTCGTCCAAAATTATCAGGCTGCGGCCCGTGGCATGCTGTAAAATGTTGGCAACTTCCGCCATCTCCACCATAAAGGTGCTTTGTCCCTTTACCAGATTGTCCGCCGCCCCGATCCGGGTGAATATCCTGTCCGCCACCCCAATCATGGCCCCGGCGGCCGGCACGAAGCTGCCCATTTGCGCCATCAGGACGATCAGGGCAATCTGCCGGATATAGGTGGATTTTCCCGCCATGTTGGGACCGGTGATGACCAGGAGCCGGTTGCCTTGCCTGTCAAGGCAGACGTCGTTAGGCACAAACCCGTGGGCCGGGGACATCCTCTCCACAACAGCGTGCCGGCCGTCAGTAATAGCGATCCTGTCCTCATCATCCACCTGGGGGCAGGTGTAACGATAACGTTCGGCAACCTCCGCCAGCGAGGTCAGGGCATCAAGATCGGCAATCAGGGAGGCGGTATCCTGGATTCTCTTAATCTCGCGGGCGATTTTGGTTCTTATTTCCACAAAAAGATCGTATTCCCTTTCTTTCCTCCGGTCTTCGGCGTGCAGGACAACATTCTCATATTCCTTCAATTCCTGGTTGATATACCTTTCGGCATTCACCAGTGTTTGTTTTCGGATGTAGTCTTCGGGAACCCGGTCCGTATTGGCTTTCGTGACTTCCAAGTAATAGCCGAAAATGCTGTTGAATCCTACCCGGAGTGAGTTTATGCCCGTTCTTTGCCGCTCTTTTTCCTCCAGCCGGGCAATCCACTGCTTACCATCCCGCATGGCGGAAATCAGCTTGTCCAATTCCTGATCATATCCCTCCTTAATGATGCCTCCTTCCCGTAATGTCAGCGGCGGGCTATCGGTGATGGTCCCCCCGATCAGCGCGGCGACGTCAGTCATCTCGTCGATGCCCGCTTCCAGGAAGCGGAGCCGGGGAGCCGATAATTTCCGCAGAATCGTCCTGATGTCCGGCAGGGATTGGAGAGAATTCTTCAGCGCTATCAAGTCGCGCCCGTTGGCGATGCCCATGGCAATGCGCCCGGCCAGCCGTTCCAGGTCATAGATGCGGGACAAGGTCCGGCGCAGTTCCTCGCGCAGCAGATGACTGTCCTTTATTTCCCCCACGGCTCCCAGCCTTTCCCGGATTTTACCCGTTTGCGTCAAGGGGTAGTTGAGCCACCAGCGCAAACGGCGCGACCCCATGGCGGTCACGGTCTCATTGAGCACATTAAAAAGCGAACCGGCCTTGCTGTTATCAGAGATGGTGGCAAAGATTTCGAGATTGCGCTTGGCAATATCGTCCAAAACCAGATAGCCACCCGTCTCGTACCACTGAATATTGTTAATATGCTGGGGACGGGTCTTTTGCGTCTCCCTGACATAACGCAACACTGCTCCGGCCGCGGCCACAGCGGCCGGATGCCTCGCGAGCGCCATGTTTTGCAGCTGCGGCTCGGCAAAGTGCTCTTTAAGCAGAGACATGGCCGGAGCATGGTCGAAATAAGCTTGCGGAACGGTATTTACCCGGCACCGGTTGCCGGCCTGGGAGAACGCATTGACCAGCCACTGCGTCTGCGCCCCTTCGGCCAGCAGAATTTCCCGGAAATCGAGGCTTATTGCCTGGGACAGAAAGAACTCCTGCTTTTCTGCCTGACAAACGCGGAATTCGCCGGTGGAGATGTCGATAAAGGCCAACCCCATCCCCTCCGGCAGCAAGCACAGGGCCGCCAGATAATTATTCTCACCGGGCTGCAAATTGTCCGCATCCATGACCAGCCCGGGGGTGATAACCCGCGCTACCTCTCTCTTTACCACCCCTTTGGCCAGTTTGGGGTCCTCCATCTGCTCGCAAACGGCAACTTTGAAACCCTTCTCAATAAGCCTGCTGATGTAGGAAGAAGCGGCATGGTAAGGAAAACCGCACATGGGGATGCTGTCCTCCCGGCCCTTGTCTCTCGATGTCAGGGTGATATCCAGCACTTTCGCCGCTGTAACGGCATCTTCAAAAAACATCTCGTAAAAATCGCCCATGCGAAAAAGAAGAATGCAATCCTCGCAGTCGGCCTTGATTTCGACATATTGCCGCATCGCCGGCGACAGGCTCATCAAATCCCTTATCCCCATCTATCGCACCCTTCTCTCCTTAAAATACCCCTTCTTCCATGACGGCTTCGTAGGCCGGTATCACGATACCACGTTTTAACATGACCCGGAAAATGGCCGCTTCCCGATTTTTCACATACTGGGAAGTCCCGGTCGGTTGATATTTTAACGGGTTGGGCAAAACTGCCGCCAACCGGGCCGCCTCCGTTGCCGTAAGCTCTAAGGCCGACTTACCGTAGTAGTGGCGAGCTGCCGCTTCGATGCCAAACAGGCCGTCCCCCCATTCTGCTACGTTCAGATAAAGTTCGATGATCCTCTTTTTGGAAAGCTCCCTTTCAATCCGCCAGGTAATGATCGCTTCCTTGATTTTCCGCAGAGGATTCTTCGCCGGCGTAAGATAGAGGTTCTTGGCCAGTTGCTGGCTCACGGTACTGCCGCCGGCCCGAAATCTTCCCTTTTTCAGATCCGCAACCAGGGCCTTTTGCAGCGCTTCGTAATCGAAGCCCCCATGAGACCAGAACTTATCATCTTCTCCGATCAGCACCGCCTTTATCACGTAAGGAGAAACTTGCGATAGCTTAACCCAGGATTGAATTATCTTTTTCTTCTTCCCCTGCTCGGCCCATTGTCTTAGCCGGTACTCCATGAAAGACGTGCGGGCCGGATGCCATTTCTTCAGCCTGGCTACATCGGGATTGAAGAAATAATAGCCGACATTAAGACAAAACGCCGACATTGTTAACAATAACATGATAAGGATAAATTTTTTTATCATAAATATCTTTCCCGTCCCCAGACTTCTGTAGGAGCTTTTCCTTACCTTATTTGATTTTTTTTTGAAAGTATTTACCATAACATAGCCAAATAAACCGCCCGCTGGCGAATCCGGATGAGAAAAAATGTATTGACTTCCGGAAAGGCATTAGGTAAGAACAAACACATTTTTTGTGTACAGTTTGTCATCCCTCGTCAAAATCTGTGCACCGTTGCAGCAGTGGGGCAACCCCCGATTAACCAATGAGGAGGTACTTCATGATGAAACGGCGGATTTTCCCGTGGATGGGACTGATCGTCCTGTTCTTAATCATCGGCTTCGGCCGGGAAACACTTGCCCAGGAAATCTACAAGGTAAAACGCGGCGATACTCTGGCTCAGATTGCCAAGAAATACGCAGTCAGCCCGGAAGCCCTGAGGGAAGCCAACCACTTGAATGGCAGCAACATCAGGCGCGCTCAGGTTCTCACCATCCCCGACGGGGCAAAACGAGTAACAACAAAAAAATCCCCTCCGACTTCTGCCTCTGCTTACTATACGGTAAGAAAAGGGGATAGCATCGTCAGCATCGCCAAGAAAACTGGCGTTTCCGTAAGCGCCCTCAGAGAAGTAAATAATCTGCACCGGAAGCCACTGAAAGCGGGGCAGAAGATCAAATTGGCGAAAGCCGGGCCGGGGGAAAAGACCAAACTTACGGAACCGGCAGATTTGGATGATGACGATGAAGGTTTGGACAACGATCTCCTTGATTCCCCTTCTCTGACCGAAACGGAGAAAAATATCGCCGCCCGGGAAGAGTTGATGGGCAAGTGGAATGACCCTCAGGAAAGAAAGTTGTTTGTCAAGGTAGCCACTGCTTTTCTGGGCGCCCCTTACAGATGGGGCGGCGTGTCTTTACGGGGCCTTGATTGTTCCGCTTTTGTAAAAAAGATCTATCAGTTATTCGACATCAGCCTGCCTCGGACCGCCCGCGAACAGGCCCAGGTAGGTGTTAATGTCGCCAAAGACGATCTGGTTGAAGGCGATCTGGTTTTCTTCAATACCAGACGTTCTTTTGGCCATGTGGGCATCTATATCGGCAACAGCAAGTTTGTCCATGCCTCCTCCGGCGACCGGGTGGTAAAGATCGACAGCCTCAATGAACCCTATTATAATAAGCGGTTTGCCGCAGCGGTCCGGCTGAAAAGCCTGGACGAAGAAATTCTCTAAACTAAGGACTGACCGGGGCGATTGTCGAGATCGTCCCGGTCGGTCATTATCTTGCGCCTTAAGTCTTTCATCGCCCACCTTGCCAATAATCACCAGGTCCTCCTCCCCTCCCGCCGGGCGAGGGCAGCAGATCTGCTGCCCGACGGTCCTTTTCTTAATTTTCACTTGCTTTATCCAGCTATTTTTTATAGGCTTCCCGCTCTCGCAATTACTGATAAGATTAAGGAAACAGAACAGAAATGGCAAAAACGATCGCGCAGAAAATCATCGCGGCGCATCTGGTATCCGGTACCGCTACAGCGGGCAGCGAAATAGGCATCCGCATCGACCAAACCCTGACCCAGGACGCCACCGGCACCATGGCCTACCTGCAGTTTGAGGCCATGGGGATACCGAAAATAAAGACCGATCTCTCGGTCAGCTACATCGACCACAATACGGTCCAGATCGGCTTCGAGAATGCCGACGATCATCACTACCTGCGCAGCATTGCGCAAAAATACGGTATCTATCTTTCCCGGCCGGGAAACGGCATTTGCCACCAGGTACACCTGGAAAGGTTCGGTAAACCGGGGGCCACCCTGATCGGTTCGGACAGTCACACACCCACGGGCGGCGCACTGGGAATGCTGGCGATCGGGGCGGGCGGTCTCGACGTAGCCCTGGCCCTGGCGGGCGAACCTTTCTACTTCACTGCGCCCCGGACGATCAAAATCAACCTGACCGGCGCCCTGCCGCCCTGGGTATCAGCCAAAGACATCATTCTTAAAGTTCTACAGATTTTTTCCACTAAAGGCAATGTGGGGTGCGTTTTCGAATACGGGGGGCCGGGCGTCGCCACCCTTTCCGTGCCGGAACGAGCCACAATCGCCAATATGGGCGCCGAATGCGGTGTCACTACCTCCCTCTTTCCCAGTGATGAAATGACGCGGCTGTTTTTAATGGCCGAAAATCGGGAAGGGGATTGGCAAGCGATTACCGCCGACACCGACGCCCAATATGACCGGGTGGTGGAGATAGACTTGGCGGAACTGGAACCGCTGACCGCCAAACCACATAGCCCGGACAATATCAGTACCGTCCGGGAAGTGGGAAAAATAGCCGTACAGCAAGTCTGTCTCGGCAGCTGCACCAATTCTTCCTACAAGGAACTGGCCACAGTGGCCCGCATCCTGAAGGGACGGGTGGTTCACCCGGACGTCAGCTTTATTATTGCACCCGGCTCCAAGCAGGTGCTGGAAAACCTGGCCCGCGACGGCTATCTCACCGATCTCCTCTCCGCGGGCGCCCGGCTCATGGAAAATGCCTGCGGTTTTTGTATCGGCAACAGCCAAAGCCCTGCCACCAAAGCTGTTTCGTTAAGAACGTCCAACCGCAATTTCCTGGGGAGGTCAGGCACCGGGAGCGCCGACATCTATCTGGTCAGCCCGGAAACTGCCGCCGCCGCGGTAATAACGGGCAGCTTCACGGACCCGCGCGATCTCGGCATACCTTACCCCGCAGTGAGCATGCCCACCCGGTTTTACATCGACGACCGCATGATCATCAAACCTGACCCGGAGGTTAATGGCGCCGCCGTCACCATCCACCGGGGACCCAACATCGGCAATCCGCCGGAGGGCACACCGCTTCCGGACCACCTGGCCGGCGAGGTCGCCATCAAGGTAGGTGACAAGATTACCACCGACCATATCATGCCGGCAGGCGATCTGATGAAATACCGTTCCAATATCCCCAAGTATGCGGAGTTCGTCTTCGCTTTCCTGGACAAGGATTTTGCCGGGCGCACCCAGACGATAAAGAACGCGGGCCGGCACAGCATCATCGTCGCCGGCCTTTCCTACGGGCAGGGCTCCTCGCGGGAACATGCCGCCATCTGCCCCATGTACCTGGGGGTCAAGGCCGTCCTGGCCCGGTCCTTCGAGAGGATCCACGCAGCCAACCTGATCAACTTCGGCATCCTCCCCCTTACCTTCGCGGAGGAAGGGTCATACGAAAACATCAACCAGGGGGACCTGCTGGAGATCGAAAACCTCAGGGCCGCCTTGCTGGAAAACGGGAAAATGATCGTCCGGAACCGGACTCAACACAACGACTTCGCGGTGTCCTACGACTTCACGGAACGTCAAAAAAGGCTGCTTATCGCCGGCGGCGCCCTTAATCTGCGTCCATCGCCGTAACCTCGATAAACGGGACAATAAGAAATCGGAAACGGGATACAAAAATGTTGCTGAAAAACAAAATAACGGTGCAGACCCCCATTGTCGAAATGGAGGGAGACGAAATGACGCGCGTCATGTGGCGGCTGGTGAAAGACAAGCTCCTCCTTCCCCATCTGGACATGAAACTCGAAAGCTACGATCTGCATGTGAAGAATCGCGATGTCACGGACGATCAGGTTACAGTTGACGCCGCCGAGGCGATCATGAAATACGGCGTGGGCGTAAAATGTGCCACCATCACCCCCAATGAGGACCGGGTACTGGAATACGGTTTAAAAAAAGCCTGGAAAAGTCCCAACGCCACGATCAGAGGCATCCTGGACGGAACCGTTTTCCGGAAGCCGATCACGGTGAAGAACATCCGTCCTCTTGTTTGCACCTGGAAAAAACCGATCATCATCGGCCGCCATGCTTACGGCGATGTATACAACAACGTGGAAATCTTCGCGGCCGGCGCCGGTACGGCGGAACTGGTTTTTACACCTGCCGACGGCGGACGGCCACTCCGCAAAACCATCAAGGAATTCAGCGGCCCGGGCATTATCCAGGGCATTCATAATACCGACGCCTCCATAGGGAGCTTTGCGCAGGCCTGTTTCACCTTCGCCCTGGATCAAAAAACGGACCTTTGGTTCAGCACCAAGGACACCATTTCCAAAACCTATGATGCCCGCTTCCGCGAAATCTTTGCCCAGGTATACGAAGACAAGTGGCGGGACAAATTTCAGACGGCCGGCATAGAATACTTTTTCACCCTCATCGACGACGCAGTCGCCCGCATCATGAGACATGAAGGCGGCATCCTCTGGGCGCTCAAGAACTATGATGGCGACGTCATGTCCGATATGATCGCTGCCGCCAACGGCAGCCTGGCAATGATGACCTCCGTTCTTGTATCCCCGCAGGGCTATTTCGAATATGAAGCAGCCCACGGTACCGTACAGAAACATTACTACCGGCATCTCCAAGGAGAGGATACTTCCACCAACTCCATGGCCATCATCTTTGCCTGGTCCGGATGCCTCCGTAAACGGGGAGAACTTGACAGCGCGCCGGCGGTGACAGGCTTCGCGGACAGCCTGGAAGAAGCAGCCATCGAAACGGTCGAAGCGGGAATCATGACGGGCGACCTGCTCGCGGTCGCCGATCCTGCCGGCCAGCACCGGAAAGTAAGTACGGAGGTCTTCATAGACGCCGTTGCCGGGCGTCTGCAGCAAAAATTATGACCGAAAAGACGAATCTGAGGGATCTCACCTTGCGGGAGATCGAAAATCTCATCCTGAGCCTCGGCAAGGAAAAATACCGCGCCCACCAGATCATGGGCTGGCTGTACCGCCAGGGAGCGACCTCTTTTTCCGAAATGACTACCCTGGCCCGCGATTTCCGCGTTGGTATCAGCAATCTGGCCGGGGTCGGCCAGCCCGAAATGGTGAAGGTACGGACGTCCCATGACGGGACGAAAAAAGTCCTTTCCCGGTTAGAGGACGGTTTGCTCATCGAAAGTGTGCTGATCCCCGGGAAGAATCACTGGACAGCCTGCCTTTCCACCCAGGCAGGGTGCCGCATGGGGTGCAAATTCTGTTTCACCGGCCGGCAGGGACTCAAGCGGAACCTATCTCCGGCGGAAATTACCGGCCAACTGACACTCCTCCAATTTAAGACGATCGAGGGGCCGGACATCAAGAGCATCGTCCTCATGGGCATGGGAGAACCACTGGATAATTATGCCAATGTCCTGAAGGCCATCACGATTATCACCTCTGATCCCGGGCCGAACTTTTCCCACCGCAAAGTGACTCTTTCCACCTGCGGCCTGGCCCCTCAGATCGGCCAACTGGGAAAAGACATCTCCATTAATCTGGCCGTCTCCCTGAACGCAGCGGATGACAAAACGAGAAGCGCCCTGATGCCCGTTAACAAGAAATATCCCCTGGAGATGCTGCTGGAGGCCTGCCGCCACTACCCCATGCCCGGCCGCAGAATGCTGACCTTCGAATACATCCTCATGGCCGGCATCAATGATTCTCCGGCAGATGCGGAAAAA
>Ga0209514_10003713_pt1 | contig 21441 bp, 28 predicted proteins | sample Subgrocontami58m_FD_187452 | JGI IMG/M metagenome (GOLD analysis project Ga0209514, IMG submission 187452) | Subsurface groundwater microbial communities from S. Glens Falls, New York, USA - GMW37 contaminated, 5.8 m (SPAdes) (version 3) | ecosystem: Environmental > Aquatic > Deep subsurface >...
GTAGTGATGCCTAGCAAAAAAAGTGAAAAAATTGCTCTAAAATTGGATTCCGGCTATAACATCTCGATAGACAGGAAGAATGTAAGGGAAATTTCGGTAATTGAAAGGCAAAAAACTTCAAAAAAAGACAAGGAGAAAATTCATCCTAAACAGGGCCTTAAGAGCATTACAATATTACATACAGGAGGAACTTTTGCTTCTAAAGTAGATTATGGAACTGGGGCTGTTTCTGCATCTTTTTCTCCTGAAGATCTTCTAGAAATGTTTCCTGAGATAAAAGACATTGCAAACATAAAGAGCAGATTGATTAGAAACATGTTTTCCGAAGACATGAATTTCAATCATTACAACTTGATAGCAAAGGAGATTGCATCAGAGAATTCAGACGGAATAATAATAACTCATGGAACTGACACAATGCATTATACTGCAGCTGCTTTAAGTTTTATTTTAAAAAATATTAACCTTCCAGTAATCTTGACAGGCGCCCAAAGAAGTTCTGATAGGGGAAGTAGCGATGCTTTCTTGAATTTGATTTGCGCAGCGAACTTTATAGCCAAAACAGACTTTATTGGGGTTGGAATATGTATGCATGAAAATTTAAACGATGAAAATTGCTTGATCCTTCCCGGATTAAAATCTAGAAAAATGCACTCTTCCAGGAGGGATGCTTTCAGATCTATAAACTCAGGCCCAATAGCAAGAGCAAACCTGAAGAACATAGAATTTATTTCCAGCCACGAAAGAAAGAACAACAACAGGAAACTGGAACTAAAATTGTTTAATCCAGAGATTAAGGTCGGAATTCTTAAGGCTCACCCTGGATTAAAGATAGAAGAATTAAAAGCTTATAGTAAATTTGACGGCTTAGTAATTGAGGGTTTTGGTGTTGGAGGTCATTTTCCTATAAACAAGATTGATGAATTTACAGAAGAGAACGAAAAAATTTATAATACTTTGAAAAAACTGGCAAAGAAAATTCCCGTAGTGGCAACTACTCAAACTATCTTTGGAAGAATCAACATGGATGTTTATAGCACTGGGGTAAAAATGATTGAAGCGGGGATTTTAGGTAATTACTCAGACCTGACTACTGAAACTTCTTTTATAAAACTCTCATGGCTTTTGAGCAATTATAGTAAGGAAGAGGTAAGGAAAAATTACAATAATAATGCTATTGGAGAGCTTAATTTCAGGAGTCAGCATAATTATTAACTAGCATTTTAAACTGGTGCAGTTATAGCTGGAATTACAAAATCTGCAGAAATTTTCTCTGTAATCAACTCTTTTTGTCAGATTATAATCGTTGCAGAAGTTCTTGCATCTTATCTCATCATAGGTTTTGTTGTTGGAGTTTATTTCATTATATTGGAGATTGCAACTACTTATGACTATTAAACTTATCAACATTAAAATTATCAATATGTTTTCTACTTTAGCCATTTTAGATCATCTTTTTATTGAATAATGGTATAAATAAATTTGCTATAAGCAAGGAAGTTAGGAATGGATCATAAGCAGGCAAGTAATGGAATAAGATGAAGGCAGCTATAGCCGCTATAATTCCAAATATGATTCTTGAATTCTTTTTGATAGGACTTGTAACTGGTTCTACAAGCATAAAAAATACTAAAAATAGATTTATCAGCAAAAGATGGCCAAATGTTAATTTGTTGATTATAGTGTAAATTAACATTAAAACCTCGAATGGAATGACAAATGACAGGATTAAATGGAATCTCCTCATTTTATATGCCATAAACAAGCCAAAAATTAAAACTAGCCAAACTAAGCTGTCAATCCACCAGTTAAGACTGGTCCTAAATAAGATACTTACAAAAATCAACCCAAATGCAGCAGGATTAAAGATATGTTTTTTGTTTATCTTAATCAGGTGTTTTGATAAAATTGTAACTATTACAGCTGTTAAATAAACATAAAATTTCTGATTAGGAGCTAAGATTCCCCCAATAAAAAGTCCTGATATAATTGCGCTTGATGGGAACAGAAATTTTTTCTTTTTTATGTAGGCTATTATCAAATCTAAGATTGAAGTTGCTATAATTATTAAGAGAATCTGCAATATCAGAATTCTAGTTTCACCTTTTAAAGCACCTATAATTGCTAGAACTCCAAGAAATAGAATCATAAAGTCTTTGTTTTGTATCTTGAGTAATTTTTTGAAAAATTCCATTAATTATAAATTAGCAAGGCGGTATTTAAATTTTTAGTTTTGAAAAATAAATTATATATAGTTTAAAATATATAATAGAAACAATTCCTACATCTCACACTTCTCACTGCTCGCGCGACGCATTTATAAATAATAAAAACTTTTTTATACTATGGATAATAATCTTGCTGAGATAATAGGTTTATTATGTGCTGAAGGTTCGTATATTTTACAATATTCTACTTATATGAGTTATGATAGAGGAAGATTTCGTTTATTTAAAAACCATAAATCAGAAAGAATAGAACTTTATAATAAAGATACAAATCTTTTATTACACTATAGAGATTTGCTTTTATTAGAATTTAATTATAAGGCTAATATTACTAAAAACAATAAAATTAATTTATGCAATCGTAAAATTATTAGGGTGTTAATTTCTTATACGCAATTAGGACATTTAAAATGGAAAGTTCCAGACGAGGTATTAAAATCTGAGAATATCTTTCTCAAAACATCATTTATTAGAGGTTATTTTGATGGCGATGGGACATCTAGTAATTCTATAAGAATGTTTTCTACTAACAAAAAAGGAATTACTCAAGTAGCCTTTTTACTAAATCAATTAAATATAAAGAATACTCTTCAGAAACCAATAATAAAGGAAAATAGAAAACCTATTTTTACACTTCAAGTTAGTCGCAAAGCAAAAGAAAGGTTTTTAAATCTAATAAATCCTATTTCAAAATTACCGGGCAACGCGAGGGTTAATAATCAAGTAAAGATTTGATTTTCCTTAGAGCAAAGCCCGGTCAAATGCGTAGGACTTAAGATCCTATGACTTAGTGTCTTCGCAGGTTCAAATCCTGCCCCTCGCACTTCAAAACATTTAAAAAACCGCGAGAATTCTTTTCAATCACGCCTCGGTAGCTTAGCTGGTTAAAGCACTCGATTGGTAATCGAGAGACCGCGCGTTCAATTCGCGCCCGAGGCTTATTATACTATTATTTTTTATTCTAAGAATTTATATTTTTTTACTAGAGAAGTACTAGACCACCATTTTCCTAGTCCGAACCATTGCCCACATTTCATAAAGGTGAGTCCGATCATTATGAATGCATAGATTAGATGTTCATCCAAAAAAGGATTGTGTTCTGGTGGAATTAAAACAAGCCACATCAACAATAGCATTAGTGTTCCGGCATAACCAGCTATTTTTATTCCAATACCAGATAATAAAGATAATCCAATCAACAATAAACCAATCATGAATATCCAATCAACAATAGCACTTCCAGCTAAGTTTTGGAAATAAGAAGCGAATGGTCCATGGGTGCCGAATTTTAGAAATCCTGTTGTTGGAGAAACTCCAAGAATCCACGCTTGATTAGGCTTTGTTGAAAATCCCAGTCCAAATAACTTGTCGAAAAAAGGCCATAAAAAAATCCAAGCCATTGAAAGTCTCAATAAAATCCAAATTATTTGATCTGATTTATATTTCATTAGTATATTGTAAAAGTCTGTTTATTTATAAAATTATCCTTAACTATAGTTATTTCACCTGCTAAGTTTTCCGAAATATTTATTAATCTTATCAATAACAGAAATTTTATGAAACTACAGTTTTTATTGATATTGTTAATTGCTTCTACTCTGCTAATAGCTAGTTGTACAAAATCAAATAATAAGTCTAGTTTAGATAATTTTGCTAAATGTCTAACTGAAAAGAATGTAAAATTCTATGGCGTTTTTTGGTGCTCTCATTGTGCTAATCAGAAGAAGTTATTTGAAAGTTCTCTTAAGTATGTAAATTATATAGAATGCTCCACTCCAGATGGCAAAGGCCAATTAAAAATTTGCCAAGATGCAAATATTAAAGGTTATCCAACCTGGGAATTTGCAGACAGTTCTAGAATTGAAGGAGAAGTTTCTTTACAAAAATTATCAGAGAAATCTATGTGTGTTTTATAAAATGGAAAACAAAAAACTTGGAATAATTATAATTATAATTGCGATTGCTCTATTACTAGTGGGATTTTTTTTCAGATCAAAATTAGTAGAAAGCTACAATTTTGGTATGAGTAATGACATGAACAATGATGGTAGTAGTTGTGGTATAACTTCAGATACCTGCCCACATCAGAAGATAAACAATTTGTTAATACCCACAATTATCTGGGTTGTTTTAGTAGCAATAATAATAGTTATAGGCATTTATTTGATATTCTTTGAAAAAGATCAAAAAATGCTTCAAGAAAGCCAAGAGAAGATTGTTAAAACTTTAGAAGAAACAAAGAAACAACAGGATACAGAACAAAACTTTGAATTGATATTAAGTGCGTTAGATGAAGATGAAAAGAATATAATAAAATCTGTTAAAGAGCAAGATGGAATAACTCAAGCAACCTTAAGGATTAGAACTGGGATTTCTAAAGCAAAGTTAAGTATTTTGTTGAATAGACTTGAAAAGAAGGATCTTATTAAAAAAGTGCCTAAAGGTAAGACCAACCAGGTGTTTTTAAAGAGAAAAATTTAGCCTATATGAACAATAATAAACTTAAATTAGCCTTATTTCTTAATTTAGAGCAAATTTTAAAGTACTGTCTTTAAAGTAAATTCTATATAGAAGCTTATTTTCTCTAACTAAGGGTTTTTTAAAATGAAAGAAAACAATGAAATTAATAGTTTAAGCACAAAGGAAAATAAAAGTAACATTGCTAAAATTAATTTATTTTTGATAATTGCGATATTTGGAGTATTATTATTTAATCAGTTTCAATTATCAGGGGTTAATAAGGCTGATATAACTGGCGCTACAATAGGGACCTCTAGTCCTACTTCTGCTTCTAGTTCTGACACCATTAACTTAGAGGCAGCACTAAAGGAAATTACCCCAAGAGGAATACCAGATGTTTATGGTGGGGAGCTTGGGGTAAGTTATGATGATGTGGTAAAATCTATGAGTATATTAAACCAATACGATGACTTGGATGGTCCGGAAGGCAGAGGCTCTAAGAAGATAGTGCTAAGCTCTGAGATGCAACAAAGATACAATAAAGTAACTAGCATGATAGGATGCGAGTTTTGCTGCGGAGCCCAAACCTTAACAACAAAGTCGGGAGAGCCTGCTTGTGGCTGTGCTCATTCTGGCGCGATGAGGGGTTTGGCTAAATACTTACTTCAGAAATATCCAGAAATCAGTGATGAACAAATATTAAACGAATTAGTAAAATGGAAGACGCTCTTTTTTCCAAAAGACATGGCACAAAAATATTTAGCTAGTAAAGGGGTTAAGGTTTCAACAACCTCTTTACCTAGCCAAGTAGGAGGATGTTAAAATGAATAAAGGAATTGTAGTGATGGTTGTATTAATAGGAATATTAATTATCTCTATAGTACAAGGTATTGAAATCAATAGCATGAAGGGAAAAACTATATCTGGAAACGCAGTTGCCGGAGACTCTGGAAAGCTGGATACAGCTGGCTGGACAGAAAATGAAAAGATGAACTATGATATGCACGGAACAATTCCTGCAAGACTTCAAGGAAAAGCCAGTGCATCAAGCGGAACAGATATGGTGGGGGGCTGTTAAAATGAACAAAATAATTTTATTTGGAATTATAGGATTAGTAGCGGCTGTATTAATATTAGCTGCCGTAAAGGCAGATATAAACAAAAGCAGCATAGTAGACAGAATGAACAACATGCACAAACAGATGCAAGAAAATTTTAAGGACGACCCAAAACTTTTGACAAGTATGGACAAAATGCATGAATCCATGATAAAGCAGATAGAGAAAAATCCTGATAAGGAATTCAATTGCCCAATGATGGGAAATATGGATTCTGAAGATATGGGAGAGATGCATAAAGCAATGCATGGCAATGGAAGAATGGGAATGATGCAATAATTTTCTTTTTTTATTTTATTAAAACTTAAAATATAAAATGGAAATTATACAATATAGACAGGATTTTCCAATATTAGAGACTGGAATCATTTATCTAGATAATGCATGCATGACATTAAAGCCATTGCAGGTAATTCAAAAAATAAATGAGTACTATCTAAAATACCCTAGCTGCGGCAACAGAAGTCTTCACAGACTAGGAAAAAAAGTTACAGAAGAAGTAGAAAATTCTAGAAAACTAATAAAAAAATTTTTCAATGCCAGAAAAGAAGAAGAGATAATATTTACAAAAAACACAACAGAAGGCATAAATTTAATAGCAAATAGTTTAGAGATTAAAAATAAAGTCTTAATAAGCGATAAAGAGCATAATTCTAATCTGATTCCTTGGCAGAGATTTAATTTATTGATAAATTTTAGTAAAAAAGCCTCTTTTGATATTGAAAATTTTGAAAATAACATAAGTAAAAATGTAAGCCTCGTTTCTATAAATCATGTTTCTAACCTGGACGGGACTGAAAACCCAATAAAGGACATCATTAAAATAGCTCATGAAAATAATTCTTTAGTTTTAGTAGATGCTGCACAGTCTGCAGGCCATATTCCTATTGATGTAAAAAAACTAGATGTAGACTTTTTAGTTTGCTCAGGCCATAAGATGCTGGGCCCAACAGGAACTGGCTTTCTTTATGGTAAAAAGCATTTGCTCGAGAAATTAAAGCCCTTTATTGTCGGCGGAGAAACAGTTATAGACAGCACTTATAAAGACGCGAAATTTGAGAATTTGCCTAACAGATTTGAGGCAGGTTTACAGGATTATGCCGGAATAATAGGATTGGGAGAAGCAATAAAATATCTGCAGAAAATAGGGCTTGAAAGTATAAGAAAGCATGAAAACAAGCTAAATTTTTTGCTTACAGAAGAACTTAAAGATGTAAAAGGATTGTCTATACTTGGTCCAAATAATGCCGAATTAAGGAATGGAATCTTTAGCTTTAACATAAATAATATAGATCCCCACACAATTTCTTTGTTGTTAGATGAGAAAAATATAATGACTCGATCTGGAATGCACTGCGGCCATTCTTGGTTTAATCATAACAAAATTAATGGAAGCTGCAGAATTTCTTTTTATTTTTACAACACAGAAAAAGAAGTAAGAATTGCAACTGAAGAAATTAAAAAGATAGCGAGGCTCTCGTAATGGTATTAATCTGTATAATCGCACTACCGATATTTGCCATATTGAGCATATTCAGTGTTAAATACAGGAAGTTGACTAAAGAAAGCCTGAATTGCTTGTTTAAGACTATAACATTTAGAAAATGTGATGCTGATTTAGATACAAGAATAAAAACCCATATAGCTGGAAAACTTATCAAAAGGCCGAAAACAGCAAAGTTTTTTTATAAGAATTTCAAAATCCTGACTTTATTACTAATGATAATAATGCTAGTAAGCACTTTTTATTCTGCTAGAAGTATTTATTTTTATGCTAAATATGGCACCTGTAATGGCCCACATTCAACACAATTTTGTCTATTAAATCCAACTCATACGGGCCAGGTTCATTGCGGTTCAGAACATTGTGAAACTAAGGGATGTACTTGCGACAATCCAAAAGGCAATTGTTTGCCAGAAAATAATAGAACAGCATGCGAAGGAAATTGCACTTGCAAGTCTGGAACATGCGCGAATTAGGAGGTATAAAAAATGATATGGTTTAAGAAAAAATGTCCGATGTGTAACATGAAAGAGGAAGAAAATAAAGGCGTAAAAGATAACGGAAATTGGTTCTGTAGTCAAGAACATTTAAAACAATATAAAAGTAAAGACAAAAATAAAAGCAAAAAACATAGTTGTTGTTAATATGAAAAAATACTATAGGAATGGATTAATTGCATTTGTTAGCTTGATAGCTTTTTATTTTTTAGTTATGGGCCTATTCAATCCATTAAAACTTGCGTGGCTTCAATTTAAAGAGATGTGGTACTGGATTCTATTTCTTGCACTGGGTTTTGGGATACAGATTGGATTATTCACATTTATAAGAGAATACCACAAGAATAAAATGGCAACTAAAACTGTAGCTGCTTCAGGAACTATGTCTACTGGTTCTATGATTGCTTGCTGTGCCCATCATTTAAGCGAGGTTTTGCCAATAATAGGATTAAGTGCTTTAGCAATATTCCTTGATAGATATCAAATTCCATTTATTCTTTTAGGGGTTTTTTCTAACCTTGTAGGAATTTTGATAATGTTAAGGATCATAAAAAATTCAAATATCGAAGTAAGAAATGCTATAATAAACAAAATTACCCAGTTTAATCTCAATTTTTTGATTAAAGCAGTGATTTTAGTTGGAATATCTAGTATTTTAATATCTATAAGTTTGATAATCAGAGGAGGTTTTTGACATGGACAAAGAAAAATTGGTATTAGCAATTTTAGTTGTTTTAGTTATAGGAGCTCTAGCATGGACTTTATACTCGACATTTTATGGTGCTGATTACAAAAAAGCAATAAGCGCTGAAGATAAAAATGATCTTTGTAAAGCTCCTGAAGGCTATACGCAGCAAGAATGGGAAGAACATATGAGCCATCATCCGGATGGATATAAAGAATGCTTAAGCTAGTGTTAATTATTATTAACTATAATTAATAACCCTTGTTAGTGAAAACAAATATTTATTATTAATGAATTTATTAATTTGAAAAGATGGCAACACCAATAATTGAAGCAATATCATTAATTCACGGATTTTTAGGCACTATCTTTTTAATGAGTTTTACAGGAGCAATAGTAGCTTTGTTTACCTTTACAAAAAATCGTTACAAATTATTAAAATATTCTATATTTTTAATGACTATAAGCATATTATTGATAGATGTAACGGGCGTTTATGTTTACGGAATCTATAGGGCCTCAAACTCCGAATCAGCTAAATCTAAGTTATTAGCATCTGAAACTCCATGGGTGCATACAATATTGATGGAATTTAAAGAGTTTGCAGGAATCTATGTTGCTTTATTGATGTTGTTAATAAACTTTTTAGTTATGTATTATAAATCAAGAATCTTAGAAGATAAAAACCTAAGAAATTCAATAATATTCTTATTAGTTGCAGGTATGTTGTTAACTTTACTGACTTTTGGGTTGGGAGCATATATAACAAAGGTGCAACCGATATGAGCAACAGACAAGTAAAAACAAAATTTGTATTTACTGCGTTATCTATGATATTTATAGGAATCCTAAATATTTTGGCAGAAGCCTCTAAACAAATTAAAAACTTTTTAACTTTAAATAACGACCTAGGCCCTTATTCTGGCAAAATCTTATATGGAATATTAATATCTTTGATAATTTCATTTATTTATTATTATTCTTCGAAAGAATCAAAGTTTGACATTAAAAGATGGACAATGTTTTTACTGATTGCATTGATTATAGCTTGTTTATTTGTGTTTACACCATTTATACATCTAATTTTAAGTGAATAAAAAAAGAGTAGTAATATGAAAAAAGTAAAAATTGTAATCGCCGGTAGCGGATTTGCTGGTTTAAAGGCTGCTTTGATGTTAAATAAACTTAAACCAGATATAGATATAACTGTTGTAGACAAAAATTGGATTCATTTATATGTTGCTTCTCTCTATAAGCTTGATTTAGGGGAAGTAGCCCCAACCGATATAGGTTTTGATTTGACCAAACTTTACAAAAATAAAGGTATAAATTTTGTTAATGATGCTGTAAAGCAAATAGACTATAAAAATAATTTACTAAAGTGCAAAAATAACAATTATAATTATAATTATTTAATTTTGGCTCTGGGATGCGAAACTAATTATTTCGATATTACAGGCTTAGAAAAATATGGATTTCCATTAAAAACTATTGATCATGCTTTAAGAATAAAAGAGTCTATCAGAACTAAAATGAAAAATAAAAATCTATCTATAATAATTGGGGGTGGAGGTTTAACTGGTGTTGAAGTCGCCTCTGAACTGATAGATTGGGGCAAAAAAGTATTCAACAAGAAACTAAATATTTCAATAATTGAATCTTCTGATAGTGTAGTTAAAGAATTGAGTGAAAACGTTGGCCATTTTGCACAAACTTATTTAGAGAAGCAAGGAGTAAAAGTTAATTTATCGAATTCAGTTATTAAAGTAGACAAGAATTTTGTATACTTGAAGAATGGAACTCAATTAAGGTTTGATGTTTTGATATGGGCTGGAGGCATAAAAGCATCTTCAGTATTGACACAATCTGGATTGAGGTCTAATAACAAGGGATGCTTGGCTGTTACAAATACATTAAGGCTCGTTGGTATAGACAATATATTCAGTGCTGGCGATTGTAGCTGGTGCATTGATTTTAAAACTGGAAAGTCAATACCCCAAACTGCACATAATGCTATTGAACAAGGTAGGATTGCGGCCATAAATGTCGCTTTAGAATTGGAAAAGAAAAAATTATTGTCATATGAATTAAAACCCACACCAGTAATAATGTCTTTAGGTCATAAAATGGCTATATTGGTATATAAAAACTTAGTTCTGTATGGAAAGACTGTTTTATGGCTCAAAGCTTTAGTAGAAAAATTTTATTTGTTTAGCTGCAAAAGATAAAACATAGTAAATTTTATATAGTTAAGTTACTTCTAAATTCATTATGAAAAACTACATGCCCCAAGAAATTGAGGTTTGGTACATTATTCCATGTTTAAGATCAGAAATAGCTAAAAACTTGATTTCTAAAGGTTTGCCACAGAAAAATATTGCTAAAATCCTGGGAGTTACTGAATCTGCTGTTTCACAGTATGTAAAAAATAAGAGGGCCAGCCATTTAGAACTAGAAAGTGATATAAAGTCCGAGATTGAAAAATCTTCAGAAAGACTAATCAAAGATTCTAACATTATAACTGAAATGCAAGGCATATGCAAAAAAATAAGAAAGACACAATTCCTATGCAAGGTCCACAAGCAATACAACAAAAATATATCTAAAGACTGCAGACTTTGTTTAGACTAATTCTAAGCACATTGATAAAAAGCAAATCTTTATATAGTGATTATACATGCTTTATATAGCATATGTTACAAAGGGCATATAATATATTTTTTGAAACTCTGGGAAACAAAAATAGGTTAATGATACTTGAGAGTCTCGAAAAAAATCCTAAAACTGTAACTGAACTAAGCAAGAAACTAGGGATGGATCAAACTACTGTGAGCCATAATTTGAAGAGACTGCAAGTTACGGGATTTGTGAAATCTAAGAAAAGAGGCAGGAATAGAATGTACGAAGTCAATAAAAATACCGTAAAACCCTTGCTTAATTTAGTGGATAATCATATGAAATGTAATTGTGGGCATCTTTGTAAATGCAAAGAAAATGAGTTTAAACAAAAGATTAGGAGGTGAAAAGATGGCAAAACTTGATTTAAACAAAATCTCATTAACAACTGGAATTTATGGTGGAGTTTTGTATGTTGCGTGTTATTTACTTTTCTTAGCAATACCAGGATTTATGTTTAGCGTTGCTAAAAATATATTCCATGGTATACAAATGACAAACCAATTTATTCCAAGTTTCGGTGGATTTTTGCTAGGATTGGTATACGCCTTTGTAGGAAGTTTGTTATTGGGCGGTTTATTCGTGTTGGTTTATAATATGGTTAATAAGAAATAACTATAAATAAACTAAATTTTTATTTTTTTTAACAATGGAAAAAACAATACTAAACATTCAAGGGATGCACTGCGCAACATGCGCCTTAACTATTGAGAAATCTCTTAAAAAGGTAAAAGGTGTTAGTAATGCTTCTGTAAACTTTGCAAATGAAAAAGCCATAGTAGAAGGACGTATTAATGAAAAAGATTTGATAAAGGTGGTAGAAAAGGCCGGATATAAAGCCTTTACAGAAGCTAATTCTAATTCAAATCAAACAATAGTTAATTTAAAAGTGATTGGAATGGACAATCCTCATTGCGTAATGACCGTTGACATGGGTCTAAAGCAGTTGAAAGGAGTTGTAAAAAAAGAACTTTCTGTAAATGAAAAAGCTGTAATTACATATAATCCTAATTTAACTAATGTAAATGAAATTAAAAAGACTATTAAGAACGTTGGTTATGAAGCTGTAGAAGAATCCTATGATAGAGAAAAAGAGGCAAGACTAAAAGAAATCAACAGATTAAAATGGGAAACTATAGTTGGTTTTACTATTGGAATTCCAATTTTTATTTTAAGTTTTCCAGAGTGGTTTAAGATTATTTTTTCTAATGTTAATCTTTTACTTTTATTATTAGCCTCGCCCATTCAATTTGTTGTTGGATCGAGGTTTTATAGGGGATTTTGGGTTGCTTTAAAGAATAAGACTGCCAATATGGACAGTTTAATCGCTATAGGAACTAGCGCAGCATTTATTTATAGTACACTAGTTGTTTTATTTCCAAAAATATTTACTGGTGGCACTTATTTTGATACTAGTTCATTGATAATAGCATTTATTGTATTAGGAAAATATTTAGAGGCTCTTGTGAAAGGCAAAACTTCAGAAGCAATAAAGAAATTGATTGGACTACAAGCAAAAACAGCAATCGTTATTAGAAATAAAAAAGAGATAGAGATTCTAATTGAGGAAGTAATGGTCAATGATATTGTAATTGTGAAACCAGGCCAGAAAATTCCTGTTGATGGCGTCGTAGTTAATGGTCATTCTAGCGTAGATGAATCAATGTTAACAGGAGAACCAATCCCTATAGAAAAAACAATAAACGATAAAGTTTTTGGAGCTACAATAAATAAGAATGGTGTTTTAAGAATAAAGGCATTAAAAATTGGAAAAGATTCTGTACTTGCTCAAATAATTAAATTAGTAGAAGAAGCTCAAGGATCTAAAGCACCCATACAAAAGATAGCAGACAGAGTAAGCAGTTATTTTGTTCCTATCGTAATATTAATAGCTATAGCATCAGCTTTAATATGGTATTTTGCAAATTCTAGCTTTGTGTTTAGCCTAAGTGTATTTATAGCGGTATTGATAATAGCATGTCCGTGCGCTTTAGGACTAGCCACACCTACGGCTATAATTACTGGAACTGGAAAAGGCGCTGAAAATGGAATTTTAATTAAAAATGGAGAAGCCCTTGAGATTGCTAGGAACATAAATATAATTGTCTTTGATAAAACTGGAACTCTGACTAAAGGAAAGCCAGAAGTTACAGATATTATTCCATATAATTTTAAAGAAAAAGAAGTTTTGAGATTGGCTGCTATCACAGAAAAAAATTCAGAACATCCATTAAGCCAGGCTATTGTAAATTATGCAAAAGAGAAGAAGATTAAGGTTTTAGATCCAAGTTCATTTTATTCAATAACCGGACAAGGTGTTAGAGCTAAATACAAGAATTATGAAATCCTTCTTGGAAATAGGAAGTTAATGAAGTCTAATGGAATTATTTATTCAAATATAGAGAAGGACATTGTTAATTTAGAAAAACAGGGCAGGACTGTGATGATTATTGCTGCAAATAAAAATGTTATTGGGTTAATAGCTGTGATGGACAAAATAAAAGATCATGCGAAAGAAGCTATAGATAGATTACATGAAATGAAAATTAAAACTGTAATGATTACTGGAGACAATAAAGAGACTGCTAATTATATAGCAAAGCAACTTGGAATAGGTCAAGTAATAGCCGAGGTATTACCAGGACAAAAAGCTGCTGAAGTAAAAAAACTCCAGAAACTTGGAAAAGCTGCTGTTGTTGGCGATGGTATAAATGATGCACCTATGCTTGCACAATCAGATTTAGGAATTGCTATAGGCTCTGGAACTGATATAGCAATAGAAACTGGCTCTATAATATTGGTTAAAGATGACTTGAGGGACGTAATAAAATCAATAAATCTAAGTAAGTATACATTAAAAAAGATTAAGCAGAATTTATTCTGGGCTTTCTTTTACAATATAGCTGCAATTCCAGTAGCTGCCGGAGTTTTATATCCATTTACGGGATTTTTGTTAAACCCAATTATAGCCGCGGCTGCAATGGCATTCAGCTCTGTTTCTGTTGTTGGAAATAGCTTGTTGATGAAGAGATACAAAGTTAAGGTTTAAATATTATAAAAATAATATATCTCATATGAAGCTTAAATCAGTATTTTTAATTTTTAGTATTTTAATAGTAGCCGGATGCAACCAAAAAGTTAATAATCAATCTCAAACTACTTCTGATTTCATGAAAGTTAACTTTAAGACTTCTGATAACATCAATATAGTAGGGAATTTCTATGATTCTAAATCCAGTAAAAATATAATTTTATTGCATATGTTTTCTAAGACTAAAGAATCCTGGGGTAATTTTCCTAATGAACTGAAGAAAAATGGATTCAATGTTTTGGCCATTGACTTAAGAGGCCATGGTGAAAGTGATTTAGATTATAATAGCTTTACTGACAAAGACTTTAATAGCATAGTTAAAGATGTAGAAGCAGCGGTTTCTTATATGAAAAATAAAAATAATGGAAAAATTTACCTAATTGGAGCATCAATAGGGGCCAATACTGTTTTAAATTATGCTGTCCAATTTAAGGCTGATAAGGTCGTTTTATTGAGTCCTGGATTAAATTTCAAAGGCATTAAAACAGATGCTTCTAAGCTTAATACACAAGTGTTATTTGTTACAAGCAAAGATGATACTTATTCATATCAAAGTACCCAGAAACTTTATGAGCAATCAAAAGGAAAAAAAGAACTAAAGGTTTATGATAATGCCGGACATGGAATAAATATGTTTTCTCAAAAAGATTTAAGTCCTTACATTATAAACTGGTTAATATGAACAATAAGTCTATATTGATTGGAAAACATTTAAAGTTCTGATAGGAGCCATTTCCATAAAGGAATAAATTTAATTCCAATCTCTTTTTTTTCAATATTTTTTGTTATAATTATTATATCCTTTGTTTTTTTGAATTCCTTTTTAAAGTTTAAAAGAGCTTTTATTTCTCTTTCATCTATTTCATTTGAATAAGTAACATTTATAGCTGTTAACCTATTATCTTTATTTTTTATTACAAAGTCTACTTCCTCATGTTTTTCGTTTTTCCAGTAATAAATTTCTTCCTTTTTTCTTCTTAACTCGAGAAAAATAAGATTTTCAGCAAGTTTTCCTTCATCTTTTGAAAATTTGAATGAAACAGAGTTTCTTAGTCCATTATCTATGCAATAAATTTTTGAAGCCAATATTTTTTGTTCTTTTAAGGAGTATGAGAAATGTTCTAAGGTGAAAAATAAGAATGCCTTCTTGAAGTATGAAAGATAATCTTTAATGGTGTCGTAAGATAATCCTAATGAGTTTCTTAAGTTCCTTAATGAAATTGAAGATGTAAAATTAGTTATGAGAAATAAAGCAAGATCTTTTGTTTTTTGGCTATTCAAATCATATCTGTCTATTATATCCTTATATAATATGTCATCGAAGTACTGTTTTAATAATTTAAATTTAAAAGATTCCTCTTTGAAAAATATCTCAGGAAAGCCACCCACTTCAAGATATTCTTTAAGGCTGTTAATTATCTTAGCTTTTGTCTTTTCAAGGATTATTCCCTTATACAGATTTGTTTTGTTTATCTCTATTTTTTTGAACAAAAGATATTCCTCGAAACTTAGTGGAAATACCTCAAAAGTCAGGTTTCTTCCAGTAAGAAGGGTAGAATATTCTTTCTTCAGTAAATAGGAACAAGAACCAGAAATAGTAAATTTGTCATTGCTTTTTAGGTCGTACTTTTTTCTTATCCATGATTCCCAGCCATCCTTTTTATGGATCTCATCAAAGAATATGTAGGCTTTTTTATCGGGATTAAGATTTTCTCTATAACTGCTGTAAATATCATCCAACGAATCTTTAGACAGTTTCTTGTCATCAAAATTAACAAATAATATTTGTTTTGGCCCTACTCCTTTATCTAATAGTTTCTTAATAATTTGATACATTAAAGTGCTTTTTCCAGCCCTTCTCACTCCTATTATTATGGTTATTTCTCTTATTTCAATAGAATCTACTAAAGAATCGTAAATTGGGCGATGTTCTCCAGTCAGTTCTTTAATCGATTCTTTATCTTCCCACCAGGAGTTCCATTCGTTTAATTTTTCTATTTCCATGTTACATTTAAGTGTAACATATAGTATATAAATGTTACGTTTTAGCGTAACTTTTATGGGGGAGAAGTGCCCGTCATAGTTTCTGGGAAAAAGATAAATTTATGTTCTTATAGAATATCTTATAGAATAATATATACTCATAATTTCTTATCATCTTACTGAACTTTTATCCTATTTCGCTTATTACATTATTAAAGCATAGATTTATTAATACTTTTTTAAGCAGAATTTTTATGATAAATCCAGTCGCATTTAATATAGGAAGTTTGGAGATTAGATGGTATGGCATAATCTACTCTTTTGCTTTTTTAATGGGTATTTTAATAGCTGCCAAATTGGCTAAGAAAAAGAATATTAGTAAAGAGACCATTTATGATTTTGCTATTTGGCTTATTCCAAGTGCTGTAATCGGAGCCAGAATTGGTCATGTGTTAGGGAATTTAAATTACTATAGCAAAAATCCTTTTGAAATAATCGCAATATGGCATGGCGGAGTCGCATTATATGGGGGAATTTTAGGAGCAGCAATTGCCGCGTTAATATTCTGTAAGAAAAATAAAATTAAGTTTTATGATTTAGCAGATATCTTTGTAATTCCCTTAGCATTTGGAACTATTTTTGGAAGGATTGGCAACTTAATAAATCAAGAATTATATGGAAAGATAACAAATTTGCCATGGGGTGTTGAATTTGATAATGTACTAGGAAAAAGACATCCCACACAAATTTATGAAGCTATTGGAAATTTAATAGTGTTTGTAGTTTTAATGTTTCTATGGAAGAAAAATTTAAAAACTGGAACTATATTTTGGACCTATCTAGGAGCTTATAGCTTTATCAGGTTTTTTGCAGAATTCCTAAGAGATGGAAATCTGGCATTTATTGGGTTAACAATGATGCAATTGTTAAGCATACCACTATTTATAGTAAGTATTTACTTCATGTACAAAATTAACAAACAAAATGCGATACAATAAACAAATCTTGTTAAAAAATATAGGAAAATCAGGCCAGGAAAAATTAAGCAAATCAACAGTTGCAGTGATTGGACTAGGAGCTTTAGGAACTAATTCAGTTTCATTGCTAGCAAGAGCTGGATTAAATTTGATTTTAATTGATAGGGATATAGTTGAACTAGACAATTTACAAAGACAGAATTTGTTTACAGAAGCTGATATAGGAAAAGAAAAAGCTTTAGTGGCTTATGATTTATTAAATAAAATAAATTCATCAATTAAAATGGATTATTTTGTTACTGATCTAAATCATAAAAATATAAGCATCTTAAAAAATGCAGACTTAATTTTAGACTGTACTGACAACATGGAAACCAGATTTTTGATCAATGAATATTGCTTAAAAAATAAGAAACCTTGGATTTATGCAGCTATCCTAGAAACTAAAGGTATGGTATTAAGTTTCAATAATAATTACTGTTTTAACTGCATATTTAAAGAGCCCACTGAAAATCTGGATACTTGTGATACAGTTGGAGTTTTAAATACTGTTGCAACCCTAATTTCAAGCCTCCAAGTTACAGAAGCCATAAGAATTTTGGTAAAAGGTTTTAATGCTAAAGAACTTTTATCTGTTGACATCTGGAATCAGGAGTTGAATAAAATAAAAGTCAAGAAAAATGAAAAATGCAGAACTTGCAATGGCTATTATCCTTATTTAAATGGAGAAAAGGGAAATAGATTAATTAAATTATGCGGCAGAAATGCCTACCAAATACTTGGCAAAGATATAGACTTCAGCAAAATAAAATTCTATAATTATAAAAGCAAATATTCAATTACGACCAAGAATTTTATAGCTTTTAATGACGGAAGGGTTATAGTAAAAGCAGATTCTGAAAATAGGGCTAGGACAATTTATTCTAAATATTTTGGATAATCAACGAGAAGCATCTGCCTGTCTTTCCATTTCAAGTTTTTTGGATAGGGCAACTGATTTTTGATCCATGGAGTAAGCTGAAATTATTTCATCTGCTAATGTTTTTTCAATTGGGCTTTTTGAATTGAATGACTTATGATAAGAACCCTGGGCTATTTGCCTTAATGCTAAATCTATTCTTCTTAAGGGAGCCATGTCTACAGCCTGAGGATAACGAGCACCACCATACTCTATTGTGGTGATTTCTTCTCTAGCAGATGCATTTTCAAGGGCTTTAACAAAAACCTCAATTGGATTTTTTTTGGTTTGCTGTTCGATAAGCATGAATGCCTTTTCGACTTTTTTGTAAAGCTTTGATGCTTTTCCAGTGTTATGACCTGAGCTTACTTTATGCTTTCTTCCTTTATGCCCAGCCACCATCATCTTATTCATTAAACGCTCTACTATCGGAGCTGGTTCTGTCCATATCCTATTTACCCCAGACTTTCCCTGGGTTCTCGGAACTAGAATTGACCTTAAATTTATGTAAGGCTGCAATGCTGCGTCATTAACTTTAATTTCGTTTGTAGACCATCTGTTGAAAAGTTTAAAATTATGCATTTTAACGTCTACCTTTCTCTATCTTGCCATGAACCAAAGCTGTTAAACTCTGATCATTTACTTTTATAATCTGCCATCTTACACTTGGAATGTCCCCCTTAGAACGCCCCATTGCCCCGCCAATCGACTCAATCAGAACCTCGTCATGCTCGTCTATAAACTTAATAGCATTATTTTCAGGAGCAAATGCAGTTACTTTTCTACCGTTTTTTAAAAGCTGTACTACACAACATTTTCGTAAGCCTGAGTTAGGCTGCTTGGCTTCTAGCTGTTTTTTTTCTAAAACAATTCCTTTTGCCTGAGAGCTTCCTTCCAAAGGATCTGATTTTTTTACTAGATTAAGAGTTCTTTTGATAAATTTGCGGTGGTGCCACCTACCTTTTTTCCTTCTCTTCTTTAGTTGCTTGCCGGCATTTAAACCGCGAGATTTGTTTCCCATCTTTAGACTTTTAAGAAAATTTATGGTTTATAAAGCTTACTACAAAATTTTAATGTCGTTTATTTTGAAATATTTACCTATTACTTCCTTAAGATTGGTTAGATTTTTTCTGTCACGCCCTATCAAAATGCCCTTCTCATTACTTGTTTCAGCTTTAATTTCAATATTATCGCTTTTCATCTCTATTATTTTTGGTTTTATAGGAAATAAGTAGTTTCTGATGAATTTTACTGGATCAGGGCTGAATTCAACTACCTTAACTCTTTTCTTCAAAAGCCTCTCTATTTTATGGACATTTTTGCCATTTGAACCCACTGCTTTAAATATATTGCCTGGATTTACTATGAAAACAACTTTTTCGTTGCTAAAAAAGCAATCCTTTACAGAGGCTCTAGTAAGAGTTTCAAAAATCGTAATAAACTGAATGCTCTGATTGTTTAATTTCATTTTAATAAAAAGCTACAGAGATAGAAAAAGATTTTTTACAGATTGCTCCAAGTTCTTCGTTAGTCTCTTTTAATTCGGTGACATTTATGTTAGATATTTTTGCCAGATGCTTAAGATTTTCCCTTATTCCAGGTGCACAATTGGATGAAAGGAATATATGGCTTACTTTCCCATTTTTCAAAAGCTTTAAGGCGCGATCAGCACCTAAGATTAATTTATTCTCCTTCAACGCTTTTCTTAGGTTTTCTATTGTCATTTTGTCTTTTTAGTTTTAACTATTAATCTTGGAAGTCCTGTTCCTAATGGCACTGGTTGGTTTAAGATTACGTTTTCTACTACAGAGTTAAGGGGATCATGCTCCCCTATCAAAGCAGCATTGATAATATGCTTGATGGGTGTTTCGAAAGATGCCCTTGCTAGTACAGATTCTTTTTCGCTTGTAATTCCGCTTCTTGTAATTCCCTTGACTGTTCCTGTTACAGTCATTACATCTGCCAAAAACATAAGATGCCTTACATCAATATCAAGGCCCTGGTCTTCAATAACCTTCAATGCCTCATTTATTATTGATTGTCTGGCCGCTTCTATACCCAAAACATCCTGTATTTCCACGATGTCATTAGTAATTGTTCTTTTTTCGTCAATTTCATCTATTTTAAGCATGTCCTTTAGATTTGAGCCTGCGCAAAGTATCATGAATTCATTATCTTTTTTCATAGGCAGTACTTGGGTGATACCCTTCACTCCGGAGATATAACTGTCCTTTGCCTTTTCTTTAAGTTTAAAGACCTCTCCTAAATCATACTCTTTCAACTTTGGATAAAATACCAAGTTTTCTCTTTCAATCTTTATGTTTACATTTTTCGTATTCTGAGATAATATGGTTATTAGTTCAGTCTCCTTTAACCCTAGATCTTTCATTCTTTTATAGTCCAGCTTGATCTCAACAGAAGCCTTAGCAAGATTTATTGAGAATTCAGTTGCAATTTCCTTCAATTTCGTTTCCTTAATCTGTGTAGCAACTTTTCTTGCTAATTTTGGATCATGAGAATATTTTGTTTTTAGGAAAACTTCCATTCTTGGAGTGCTTGGAGTTTTACGTGCATCAAAAATTTCAATTAATCTGGGAAGCCCTACTGTGACGTTTAACTCTGCTACACCGGCAAAATGGAATGTGTTCAAAGTGTTGTGAGTAACTATACCTTCAAATGTTGTAAATGTTTCTAGTCCGGGAACACTTAAGTCATAAACATATTCATGATCTGATTTTACGTATTCTATGTTTATAATTTCGTCCCAGATTATATCTGAATTAAACATTTTTTTCATTGTTTCTAATTCTTTGTTGATATCAATATTCTTTTCTTTAGCCAAATTTTCAAATATTTTTGTATATCTGTATAGTGCTGTTCTCCCTATTTTTTGTCTTTTTGTAAAATTATTTATGTACCTAGATGGCATACCAACTTTTTTTGCGGTATCATAAAACAAATTATCAAAACCAGAAATCATGTCGTTGTAATCCTGTGATTTTTCATTCCAGAATCTCTTTGCCATTTCTGCTATTTTTTCTAAATCTCTCAGCTTGTAATCTATGTCAGAACCTATAAATTCTAAATATAATGGGGCATATTTGTATGGTATTAACAACCAATATTGTCCTTTCTTATCTTTTGTCTTATATGAAAATATCTTGAATCTTGATAATAATAATGCTATTCCATCAGTTAATTCTTTTGAATTTGAGGAGACTCTTATCATCTTTCTATAAACTTGAAAATTTCCATCGCCGTCAA
>Ga0209514_10003714_pt1 | contig 21438 bp, 24 predicted proteins | sample Subgrocontami58m_FD_187452 | JGI IMG/M metagenome (GOLD analysis project Ga0209514, IMG submission 187452) | Subsurface groundwater microbial communities from S. Glens Falls, New York, USA - GMW37 contaminated, 5.8 m (SPAdes) (version 3) | ecosystem: Environmental > Aquatic > Deep subsurface >...
GGATCGTAGACCGTGCACACCAGCCGCACCTTCTCGATCATCTGCGCGAGCCCGTCGAACTGCGCCGGCTCTCCGGTCACCAGCTGCTTGAGCGGTTCGATCAGCAGCGGCAGTTCGAAACTGTCGCCGTACACCTGGCGCAGTATTCTTCCGCCGGCATCGACGATCGTCACCTGCGTGACGTGATCGAAGCCTCCCTGCGTCGCGCGATAAGTGAAACCGAAATCGCGCGTCAGGGATGCGACGCCTGCCGCCTGCGGGCTCAGGAATTCCCAGTTCGGCAGCGCCACGCCCTGGCGCCTCGCGAAATCCGCCATCGCCTGCGGCGTGTCAAAGGGCAGGTTGAATCCGATGGTGATCACGTTGAAACTGCCGGCGCCGAGCGCGCGCTGCGCACTCGCCACTGCCTTGGCGAGCACTTTGGTGGTCACCGGACACACCTGGAAACAGCCGGAGTAGACGAAACTCACCAGCAACGGCTTGCCGCGATAGGACGACAGCGTGACGCGCCTGCCGGCGCGATCCTCAAACGCGTAATCGCCAACGCTCGTGCCGATCACGTTTTGGCTTACTTTGACCGCGGCCCCCGGGTCGAGCGCGGCGGCCTCGCCGGTCGCGGATTGCGCAGGGACGGCCAGCGCGAGCAGCAATGCGGCGGCGCCCCAAACCAAGCGCCAGCGGAAAAATGCGCGCATCAGGCGGCGATCGCCGCGTCGATCATCGCCGCCGTCAGCAGCAGCGTGAGTTGCGCGAGCGACGCATGGAAGCAGCGCATCGCGGTGGCTGCGTCGGGTTGGCGCACGAGATCGATATTCCTTTTCAGGAAATAGGCGCCCCCGAGTACCGCACCCGCCAGGTAGATGCCGCCCATCCCGTACCATGCCGGTGCGAGCGATGCGGCGACCAGCAGCACGGTATTGAAGAGGATGATGCGCGCCGCGCGCGCGTCGCCAACCACCACCGGCAGCATCGGCACGCCGGCCGCGGCATAGTCCTTGTGACAGGTGATCGCGAGGCACCAGAAATGCGATGGCGTCCACAGGAACAGCACCAGCGCGAGCGCGAGCGGCACCGCGCCGAGTTCCGGGGTCACCGCAGCGGCGCCGGCAAGCACCGCAAAACTGCCGGCAAGACCTCCGATCACGATATTGAGCCAGGTGCGGCGCTTCAGCCACACCGTATAGACGATCGCGTAGAAAAACGCGCCGAGGAAAGTGTAAAGCGCAGCCCACGGGTTCAACGCCAGCGCCGCCGCGAGCGTCGAGCCGGCAACCATCGCGCCAATCAGCGCGAGCCAGCCGCGGCCGGCCTGCAGCGCGCCGGTGACAAACGGCCGGCGCCGCGTGCGCGCCATGCGGCGATCGAGATCGCGTTCGTAATACTGGTTGAACGCGCCGGCGCTCGCCGACGACACCAGCACCGCGAGCCCGAGCACGAACACCTGCCATGCTGGCAGCGCCGGGCCCGGTGTCACCGCGATTCCGGCGAGCGCGGTGAACGCGATGACGATCCCGATCCTGAGCTTGAAGACGTTGAATACCCGTCTCACCGTGCTGTCCGCGGCCACACTCCGCGCTGCAATCACATCGTGACTGGCCACGCCGCCCGCCGCTTTCAGCTCAGCGGCCATACCTGCGACAGGTACTTCCAGTTGACGAAGTAATACAACACGAACGACACCAGCAGCACCATCGCCAGCACGAACGTGCCGGGCGCCACCATGCCGCCCGCGCCGATGTTGCCGCCATGGCCGGTGATCGCCGCGGCGACCGGCTGCACCGGTGCCGGCGCAGCCATGCCGTCCGCCGCGCGGATGCGGCTGTAGCCGGGCGTCTCGATTTTCCTGCCGATGAACACCGAGCAAACCGTGATCAGCAGGTAAGCCGCGCCGCCGATCACCGCGAGAATGCCGAAGATCGCAAACAGCCCGATCATCAGGTACGCAGTCCCGGGCCATTCATGCCCGAACAGATTGCCGGCCATGGTGATGTCCCAGTGCCGTCGCGGCACACCCAGGGTTCCCGCGCCCATCATGAACAACGCGAACCCGCTCATGCCGATGCCGAACAGGTAAGGCTGCCATTGCGCGAGTTTCGGGAACATGACTTCGCGCCGGAACATGACCGGAATCAGGAAGTAAGTCAGCGCCATGAACGCGAGCGTGGTGCCGATCACCACCGTCGCGTGGAAGTGCCCGGGAACGTAGAGCGTGTTATGCATGATCAGGTTCAGCTGCTCGGTGCCGAGCACGACACCCGAGATGCCGCCGAGGAAACCGAAACCGACCAGCGACATGAACATCCCGGAGAACACCGGATTGCCCCAGGGGGCCTTCCTCAGCCATTCGAACAATCCCTTGTTGTAGCCCTTCACGCGTTGCGCGACTTCGATCGAGCCGGGCACGGTCAGCCCGTGCACCATCGACGCCAGCACCGCGAGGTACATCGCGTAGCTGGTGTTGAAGATCTTCCAGTTCGAGCTCACGCCCGGATCGGCGAGCAGGTGGTGCGCGGAGGCGAGCTGCAGGAACAGGATATAGAGGAAAAACGCGGTGCGGCTCACTTTCTCGGACAGCGGCTTGGCGCCGAAAATGATCGCGGCGACCGCGTACCACACCGCGACATGCGCGGAGACGTTGACCTGTTGCGACGAGTGGCCGAACGCCCACCACACGGTGCGGTACATCAGCGAATCGATCTGGCTGATCAGCCCGAGCGACCACAGGAAGGTCGGGATCAGGATGATCGCGCCGGCGGCGATGGTGAACACCGCGATGATGCACGCCGTCAGCGCGCCGAACGTCACCAGCGGTATCGAGCCCTGGTAGGTGCGCTCGGACTTGGCGATCACCAGCGTGCCGAGGAACACGAAGCAGCCGATCAGCGCGCCGACCGCGAACAGGATCAGCCCCAGGTAGAAGGTCGGATGCGCACCCATCGGCGCGTAGGAGGTGAACATCACGCTCGAATCGCCGCGGAACACCGAGTAATTGTTGAGCAGCGCGCCGATCACCATCAGCCAGAACCCGGCCCACGCCATCTTCGGCGTCGCCAGCCGGCAGCGCAACAGCGTCGAGGAGCAGAAATACATCACCGCGATCTCGAAGAAAATGATCCAGAACACGAGCATGTCGAGCCCGTGCGCGGTCAGCACCAGGTAAAACCAGTCGGCCGGCAGCAGGTGCACCGCCGGCCAGCGCGTGAGCAGCACGAGCAACGCGAGAACACCGCCGACGAGCAGTGAAACCACCGCCGCGACCGCGTTCCAGCGCATCAGTTTTTCGGCGGGCTCGTGAAACAGCAGCCCGGTCGCCGGACAGGTCCGATACATTCTGTTGATTGCCATCGTCGTCCCCCTTATTTATTCACCACGTAGAGCTTGCTGGTCATGGTGTGGTGGTTGATCCCGCAGTACTCGTTGCAGATGATCGAGTAGGTGCCGGCCCTGGTCGGCGTAATGGTAAGCACGTGGTCGTAGCCGGGATGGACCTGGATATTGATGTTCTCGGGCTGCAGCGAGAAGCCATGCAGCCAGTCCATCGACATCAGGTGCAGGCGGTAGCTCTTGCCGGCCTCGAGTTCCATCAGCGGCCACCATTGCCACAGCCGCGAAATCAGATAGACGTCGCTGCCCGCCGGCGGATGCACTACCGGGATGCCCTGCGCGGTTTCCTTGCGTACGGTGTACTGATCGACCACCGCCTGCGCTTTTTTGGTAAAAGCGTCGGGCGTGGTGCGGTAAGCCTCATTGGCGAGATTCTGTTTTCCGTAGATGTGCCAGTACGGCATCATGAAAAACATGATCAGGCACCAGATCAGGGACAACACGATCCAGGAGCCTTCGAGCCGATCCAGCGGCTGCTTCCACCACACGCGTTCTGAAGGGGGTTGAATTGCGCTCATGACGGGTGTACTCCCTCGGTTATTTCGCGACCGGGATGGTAATGATTTCCATCACGCCCCATACGATGTAGAGCACGGTGGGCATCGCGATGCCGAGAAACAACAGCAGAAACGGGTTATCCAGCAATTGCTGCATGATCGGAACGCCTTCGTCCATTTCGTCGGCAGTCAGGTCAGGATTGCGGTTGGTATCGGCCATTGGAATTCCTTCTCCTTGGTTAGATCGCGGCGGCGCTGGACATTGGGTACCGCGCCAGCCGCCAAATCTACTGCACGCGACGCCACAAAAGTTTGATGCAAATCAAGGTTTCAAAAACTCGCAAAGGCATCATTAGGCGTACCGTGGCGCCGACCATTCAGGTTGAAATCAAACCCTGATGCGCGCGCCAGCAATTGTGGAAACCTGACCGGAATGGATCCGAGCTCGAAACGACCAGTCGCCGCATGGCTTTTGTTGTGCTGCACCATGCTTTTCACGTTGGTCGTGGTGGGAGGCATCACACGCCTCACCCACTCCGGCCTGTCGATCGTCGAATGGCAGCCACTCGTCGGCACGCTGCCGCCGCTCTCGGAGCAGGCTTGGCAGGAAACGTTTCAGAAATACCAGCAGACTCCCGAATACCTGAAGGTCAACCTCGGCATGAGCCTCGACGCGTTCAAAGGCATATTCTGGTGGGAATACGGGCACCGTCTGCTGGGGCGCACCATCGGACTCATCTACCTGGTGCCGTTGCTGTATTTCCTGCTGAGGAAAAGACTCGACCGCGAGCGCGCCTGGCAGCTCGGAGCAATTTTCGTGCTCGGCGCTCTGCAAGGCGCGCTTGGTTGGTACATGGTGAAAAGCGGCCTCGTCGACAATCCACGCGTGAGTCATTTCCGGCTCACCGCGCATCTCGGGCTCGCAATCGCGATCTATGCCGCGATGCTGTGGGTGGCGCTGGGACTGCTCGCGCCGCGCCGCCTGCTGCCGCAGCGCACTGCCCCGCGCGGCCTGTGGCATTTCTCACTTGTGCTGACCGCGCTCACCATTGTGATGGCGCTGTCCGGTGGGCTCGTTGCCGGCCTCCGCGCCGGCCTTGTCTACAACACGTTCCCGCTGATGAACGGTGACTGGATCCCACCACAACTGCTGCAGCTCGAGCCGTGGTACTTGAACTTCTTTAACAACGCAGCCACGGTGCAATTCGACCACCGGCTGCTCGCGTGGCTGCTGGCCGTGCTGGTGCCTTGGTTCTGGTGGCGCTCGCGGCGCGTGACCCTGACACCGGGGGCGCGGCTGTGGTGCGCTGCGTTGCCCGTAGTGCTGCTATTGCAACTGACGCTGGGGATCGCAACACTGCTGCTCGCGGTACCGGTTGCGCTCGGTGCGGCGCATCAGGCCGGCGCACTGCTGCTGCTGACCACCGCGCTGGTGATCAATCACGAGTTGCGAACGACTGCCGCCTTAAGCGGGCAAGCGCAACTGCCAGCGGCCACGGCGCGTGACGAACTGACCGCGCAGCCTTAACGGCCGAAGAGCGCGCTGACTGACGATCTATGCCGCGTAAACCGATCAACGTCCGGGATTTTCTGTCCAACCTGCCGCTGTTTCGGGAGCTCAGTGCCGACGAAATCGCCCGCATCGCGGCCGGCAGCGTGGAAATCGACGCGCCGCGCGGCACCGTGCTGGTTAACCGCGGGGATGCGTGCCGGGGATTTCACATCGTGATCTTCGGCCAGGTCAAGCTCGCGCTGGAGGCGCCGGGAGGCGGCGAGAAAGTCGTCGAGTTGATCGGACCCGGCATGAGTTTCGGCGAACCCGTGATGTTTCTCGACAAGCCATACATGGTGAGCGCAACGACGCTGGCCGACTCGCTGCTGCTGCACGTCGCGCGCGACGTCGTCTACGCCGAGATCGAACGCGACCCTGGATTCGCGCGCCGCATCATCGCCGGACTGAGCCGCCGCCTGCACCACCTGATCGGCGATCTGGAAGCGGTGTCGCTGCATTCCGGCACGCAACGCATAATCGGCTACCTGCTGCGTGACGAATCGGCGGCTAACACCGCCAACTCGCTGAGCGTGACATTGCCCGCCAAGAAAGGCGTGATCGCATCGCATCTGAATCTGACCCACGAGCATTTTTCGCGCATCCTGCACGAACTGATCGGGGCCCGGCTGATCGAGGTCGACGGTCCGCGGGTGACGATACCCGACGTCACCCGGCTGCGCGGCCACGCCGGCTGACGGGCGCCAGTGGTGGAATCTGGCAACTTGACGCAAAAAGGTTCGTCACCCCGGAACAAGCCGGGGTCAAGATGAGTGTTTGATCCCGACCCAAATCGCCATGGGCGCCACAAATGCATATAATATTAGCGTCTGACCGCGCCGCGGCGCGATCGCTATACAGACCCGCTGATGATCGCTTCAAGCCTGCCGCTGTGGAAACTCAAGACCCGCACGTTGCTGCCGATCGTGCAGGGCGGCATGGGTGTGGGCATCTCGGCGCACCGGCTCGCCGGCAGCGTCGCGCGCGTGGGCGCGCTCGGCACCATCTCGAGCGTCGACCTGCGCCACCATCATCCCGATCTGCTCGAGCGCGCCAAGGACTGCACCGACCGCGCTGAACTCGACAAGCTGAATCTGATTGCGCTCGATCGCGAAATTCGCAAGGCGCACGAGATTGCCGGAGGGCTGGGCGCGCTGGCGGTGAACGTGATGAAAGCGGTCTCCGAGTATGCCGCCTACGTGCGCCAGAGCTGCGAGTCCGGCGCGCACGCGATCGTGATGGGTGCCGGCCTGCCGTTCGATCTGCCGGACCTGACGCGCAATTTTCCCGGCGTCGCGCTGCTGCCGATCCTGTCCGACGTGCGAGGTGTGGCCATCGTGCTCAAGAAATGGCTGCGCAAGAACCGGCTGCCCGATGCGATCGTGATCGAGCACCCGCGCTACGCCGGCGGACACCTGGGCGCGACGCGCCCGGAGGAAATCAACGATCCGCGCTTCGACTTCGAACCGGTACTCACGGGTATCTTCAAGCTGCTGCGCGAACTCGGGATCGAGCGCGAGCGCATACCGCTGATTCCCGCCGGAGGCATCAACACTCACGACAAGGTTCGCGATCTGCTCGAGCTCGGCGCCTCCGCGGTGCAAATCGGCACCCCCTTTGCCGTGACCGAGGAAGGCGACGCGCATCCCGACTTCAAGAAAGTGCTCGCCGCGGCGAAACCGGAAGACATCGTCACTTTCATGAGCGTGGCGGGACTGCCCGCGCGCGCGGTGCTGACGCCGTGGCTCAAGCACTATCTGCAGCGCGAAAAAGCATTGCAGTCGCACGCCAAGGCCGATCCGCGCCGCTGCGTACCGGCGCTCAACTGCCTGAGCGTTTGCGGATTGCGCGATGGCATCGCGGCGATCGGCCAGTTCTGCATCGACACGCGGCTCGCATTCGCGCTCAACGGCGACATCAAGAAAGGTTTATTTTTCCGAGGCAGCGAAAGCGTCCCGTTCGGCGCCGCGATCCGGCCGGTCGCCGAACTCATTGACTATTTCCTGACCGGCAGGATGCCCGCTTTCAACGCCGTCGCGGCGGATGCGGCGCTGACACCCGCGTAGAAAAAACTCCAGCGCTCAGGACCACGGCAGCGGGTCCGCTCATGGCCGCGTTGCGCGCGCGGGTGGATCGGCCGAAGACGATGGCATCCTTTGTTGCTGCTTCGCCTGATACTTTTGCTGCATCTGCTCCAGCTTCTGCGCACGGTGTTCGGCGGGCAGAAACATGACCACGCCAAAGACGAAGGAGAACAGGATCAGCCCTGCCAGCAGCCAAGCGATTTGCCGAGTCGACTTGTCGGATCGGGTCATTGCGCTCGCCTCTGCCCGCGCATCTAGCGTGGCCCGTAACGGTACGGGCTCCAGTCAGCCGGCACCTCGACCGGGAACTGGTCGAAGTTCTGCGGCGGCGGCGGCGAGGCCGTCGTCCACTCGAGCGACGGCGAGCCCCACGGATCGCGCTCGGCCTGCGGGCCCTTGAGCCCGCGGAACCAGGCGATGAACGAGATCAGGATCCCGGCGGCCAGGATGAAGGCGCCGACGGTCTGGATCTCGTTGAGCGAGATCCACTCGGGAATCGGCGGGTAGTCGGCATAGCGCCGCGGCATACCGGCGATACCGACCATCATCTGGGTGATGTAAAACAGGTTGGAGCCGATCAGCATCAGCCAGAAGCTCGTCTTGCCGAGCGCCTCCGGGTACATGCGCCCGGTGACCTTCGGGTACCAGAAATAAACGCCGCTGAAGGCCGCCATGGTCATGGCCATCCCAAGGACCGTATGAAAGTGGCCAACGACGAACTGCGAGTCATGCACGTGGACGTTGAACGCCGGCAGCGCCAGCGGAATTCCCGTGAGCCCGCCGATCAGGAACATGAAGATCCCGCCCAGCGTAAAGAGCATGGGCGTGTGGAAGCGGATCGCGCCTTTATGGAGTGTCGCCACCCAGTTGAAGATTTTGATGCCGGTGGGCACGGCGATCAACACCGTCGTGTACGACATGAACACGCGCAGCCAGTGGGGCATGCCGGAGGTGAACATGTGGTGCGCCCACACCAGGAAACCGAGGATGGCGATGGCCCATAGCGCGACGATCATGGATTTCTGGCCGAAGATGGGCTTGCGCGACAGGGTGGAGAGAACGTCGGAGAAAACGCCAAAGGCCGGCAGTATCATGACGTACACCGCCGGGTGCGAGTAGAACCAGAACAGGTGCTGGTAAAGCACCGGGTCGCCGCCGGTGGCCGGATTGAAGAAGCCGGTGCCGAGGTACTTGTCGAGGAACAACATGACGACCGCGCCGACGAAGGCCGGCACGCCGACGAGCTGGACCGCGATCGAGGCGATGAGGCCGTGCACCAGGAGGTTCATGCCGCCGAACGTGACGCCCTTGGCGCGCAGCCGCAGGACGGTGGTAATGAAATTGACGCCGGTGCCGAGCGTGGAGCCCGCGATGAGGATCACGATCAGCACGTACAGCGCCGTGGGGCCGGCGTTGTCGTGCAGCGAGAACGGCGGATAGCCGGTCCACATCATCCTGATCTGCTGGCCCGGGATGAGCGTAATCAGCACCAGCACGCTGGCGGCGAAGAAGAACCAGTACGAAAGCTGGTTGAGCCGCGGGAAGGCGACGTCGCGCGCGCCGATCATGAGGGGAATGAGGAAATTCGAGAACGCACCCCAGAACGCGATCGCCCACCACAGCAGCATCACCGCCCCGTGGCCGGTGAGGAGATAATTGTAGAAATCGGGCGAGACGTACTGCAGTCCGGGCTGGGCGAGCTCGAGGCGGATCACGAGTCCCATGAGTCCGGCGACGGCGAAGAACACGAGCGAGGTGAGCCCGTAGAGGATGGCGATCTTCTTGTGATCCGTGGTCAGGATCCACTCGCGGAAGCTCGCCCGGAACCAGGGCGTGGAGACGGCGGCGTTTTGCATCTGATGATCTCCTTCAGGGTATTCGGCTATGCGCGCGCGGTCATCCCGGCTGCTTGAGCCACTGCTCGAATTGCTCGGGCGTCACGACCTTGATGGTCGCGAGCATGAAAGCGTGCGCCCCGCCGCAATACTCGCGGCAGTACGCCCGGTACTCGCCGGTCTTGTTGAACTGGAACCATAGGTGCGTCACGCGCCCCGGAACCACGTCTTCCATGGTCTTGGCCTCGGGGACGTGGAACGCGTGGATCACGTCCTTGGACGTGAGCAGCAACTTCACCGGCTTGCCCACCGGGACGTAGAGGTCGGTTGTCGACTTCTTGCCGTTCGAGTACTCGAAGTTCCAGGACCACATCGCGCTCTCGACCTTCACCGGCAGGGAGTCGGCCGGTGGCGTGCGCTGACGCGTGTAGAAGGCGAGGCTCTGGGTGGCGAGGTAGATCACGATAATGAGTGGGATCACCGTCCACAACACCTCTATGCCGATACCGGGACCGGCCTCCTCTTGGGCGCCCTGCTCGTTGACGCCCTTGCGGTAGCGGTACTTGACGAGAAAGTAGAGCATCGGCAAAGCGACGATCAAGTAGATGCCGATAGCAACGAAGAGCCAGATATTGAACATCTGGTCCCAGTACTGGCCGGGAAAGGCGATCGGCGTGGCGGCGCCTCCCGCGAGCACCTCGGCTGAAGCAAGCGACAGCGGCTGCATCATTGCCCTCCCTTGGAATCTCTTCTGTATGAAAAGCCGAGCAGCCCGGTCATGCCGAGGACGCCGAGCCCGATGCCACCGAAGATGAGCGTCGGGTGCAAGACGTAGCGGCTGCGGGCCGGGTCGTAGCGATAGCAGGTGAGCTTGACCGCGTCCACCAAATCATTGAGCCGCTGCACGCGGTTGCGCGTCTCGATGAGCGCGAGCTCGATGTCCCGCGCGCGCGGCTCGGCGCCGTAGAGGTAGCGCATGACCTCTGCCGTGGGCGAGAGGAACACCAGCACGCCCGGATGAATGAAGGCGCGGTCGCGCTCGGAGAAGAAGAACGTGAAACCCACGGACTGCGTGAGGCGCGCGCTCTCCTCGCGCGGCAGCAGCGCGAAAGTCCACGCATCCGGCACGCGGTCCAGGGTGGACTTCACGTGGCGCAGGTTCTCCAGACTGTCGTTCGCGTCGAACGAGGCCACGACCACGCGGTACTCCGGCCCGTCGACGGCGCGCAGCACCCGCGCCAAATTCTGGATGGTCGTGAGACAGGCACCGTCGCAGGTGTAATACGCGAGCAGCAGGAGCGTCGGCCGGCCGGCGATCAGACTGTGCAGACGCGCCGGCCCCGACTCGGTCATCACTTCGACATCCGGAACCGGCTGGCCGAGATAGCGGCTCTCGTCGATGCGCAGCAGCGCCGGGTCGAAGGCATCCTGCAGCGCCGGGCGGTTGTAGTGCGCCGCCGCCGGCGCGGCGGCGGCCAGCGCCGCAGCGAGGGCGAGGGCGCGTATCGTCACGCTGTTCCCCCGATGAGGTAGACGTTCGCCGCCACCCCGATCCACATGATGTCGACGAAGTGCCAGTAGAGGCTCGCGCCGCGGAAAAACGTGGCTCTGCCCTGTGTCATGAGGCCGCTCGCGAGGACGCCGAAGAGCGGCAGTTGGATGGCCAGTCCCACGATCACGTGCGAGGTATGAACGCCCGTCAACCCGTAAAAGGTGGTCGCGTAGATATTGGCGCCGAGGCGAAAGCCGCCGGCGGCCAAGTGGCTCCACTCGTTGAGATGCAGCACGACGAACAACAGACCCAGGGCGAAAGTCGCCACCAGCCAGAGCTGCGAGGCGGTGCGATCGTCGCGCTCGAAGGCGCGCTCGGCCAGCACGATGGTCGCGCTCGAGGCCCAGAGGATCACCGTGAGCCAGAGCGCGAGCATCAGATCCAGGTTCGCCGGGATAAAGCTCGCCCATTGCTCGGCGTGGTCGATACGTCCGAGCCAGAACGCCACGAACATGGTGCCGAAAATCATCACCTCCGAGACGATGAAGGCGGCGACGGCGACCGGGCCCAGGCCCGCTTCGGTCCCGTGGGTGAAGAACTCCCGCGCCCAGCCGAAAATCCCCACGGCGAGCAGCGCGAGCATCGCACCTCCCAGGACGACACCGAGCAGGGGCATGCGCCAGGGGAAGTAGGCGAGCAGGGCCAGGGCGCACAGCAGCACGCCCATGCCCGTCAGCAACGGCCACGGGCTGGTTTCGTGCTCCGGGTGATGAGTCACCGCTTGCGTCATACATTACCTCCCGTTAGAGAACAAAGGCACGCAGGAATAGTCGCGCATAGTGGTCCGCCAGCAGGAACGCGAACAGCAGGCTGAGGTAGCGGATGGAGTAGCCGAAGGTCTTCATCGCCTGCGCGTCGGAATCGGTGCGATACAGTGCCAATGCGGAACGCAGGAACCCGATGCCCAGCGCGATCGCGCCCGCCAGGTAGATCAGCCCGCTCATGTGCGTGACGAACGGCAGCGTGGTGACCGCCACCAGCAGCGCCGTGTACAGCAGGATGTGGAGCTTGGTCACGCGCACTCCGTGGGTCACCGGCAGCATGGGGATGCCGGCGCGGGCATAGTCCTCGCGCCGGCGGATGGCCAGCGACCAGAAATGGGGCGGGGTCCACACGAAGATGATCAGAAACAGCAGCAGCGCCTCGGGATGGATCTCACCGGTCACCGCCGTCCAGCCCAGCACCGGGGGCGCCGCGCCCGCCGCCCCACCCAGTACGATGTTCTGGGGCGTCCGGCGCTTGAGGAACATGGTGTAGATGACGGCATAGCCGATGAGCGAGATGAACGTGAGCAGCGCGGTAAGAGGGTTGACGAGCCGGCACAGGACGAACATCGCCAGCGCGCCGAGCGCGAGCGCGAACAGCACGGCCTCGCGGGGGCCCACCTCGCCCAGCGGTAGGGGCCGCTGGCTGGTACGCGCCATGACCGCGTCGATGTGCCGGTCCACCACCTGGTTGAACGCGGCGCCGGAGGCCGCCGCCAGCGCGATGCCCACGGCGCCGAACACGAAGGCTCCCAGCGGCGGCACGCCTGCGGTGGACAGGAACATGCCGACCACCGCGGTGAAGGTGACGAGCATTACCACCCTGGGCTTGCACAACCGCCAGTAGGCGCGCCAAGGGACGGCAACGGCGCGTGGCGCGCCACGGGCGACGGAATAGCTGTGCATGAATCTTCTCCACTGTCGGCTGGACTCGACGGCGCCGCGGGTCATGCGCGGTTCCTCCGTTACAAACATCCCACGACAATATCTACCTCATCGCACAAGAAAACCCTGACGCGCGTCAACTTCCGTGCGCGTTACGATGTGGCGCAATAGGTACCGCGGCGCAATGCCGCGTGCCGGTCAGGCGTCAGGCAGGAGAAGTGGTTACGCGGACGAGCGGGCGAGCGTCGGCACCACGGCACTGGTCACGGCCCGCTCTTTGGCAAGATCTCGCAGCGCCTCGAGGTCGAGGACCGCGACTTGGCGGCGCTGCACGCAAATCAGGCCGAGATCCTGCAATCGCGATAACACGCGGCAGACGGTTTCCTCGGCCATGCCCAGATAGTTGCCGATGTCGCCGCGCGACATGCTGAAGTTGAACTGTGTCGCTGAGTAATTGCGGGCCGCGAATCGCCGCGACAAGCCGAGCAGAAATGCCGCCAGCCGCTCCTCCGCGGAGTGCTTTCCCAGCAGCAGCATCAAGCGCTCGTTGTCGCAGATCTGGTTGCTCATGATCCGCAGCATCTGATAGTGAACGGCCGGAATGCGATCGACAACCGCTTCCAGGCGCTCCACGGATATTTCGCATACCGATGTGGTTTCCAGCGCCATCGCCTCGCATGAATAGCGTTTCGAATCGATCGCGCTCAGGCCGAGCAGTTCGCCAGGCACGTGGAGCCCCATGATCTGTACGCGGCCGTCCCCGGTCGTCCGGTAAGTCTTGGCCGAGCCGCTGCGAATTGCGTATATGTAATCGAGTGCCTGGCCGGCCTGAAACATGATTTGGCCGCGCCGGATGGTCTGCTTGCGCTTGACGATATGATCCAGCAACGACATTTCTTCTTGGTTGAGACCGAGCGGAACGCATAACCGGTAGACACCGCAGTCGCGGCAAGCCACCGGCACACACCCCGTATGCGGGTGCAAATGAATGACTGAAGCGCCGCGTCGCACCATCGCCTTGTGCCTCCCCTAATCCCGATTGCCGTTGCAACTGGCCTGGTCGTTCATTACATGATACTGCCTCGGCTGGCGTGTGTGCATGGTAAGGAGTCGCACCCCGGCCGCTTTTGATCTATATCAAACTCGCCTTGGCACAACCGCTGGCTGTCCAGCCGCGGTCTGTTGATCTACATCAAGTCCCGCTCTCGCGCTCCGCGCTCCACTTGACTATGCACCGACAGCATGGGGGTGGCCGCCATTAACGCCCGCAAAGAAGAAACTGCGGCGCTCAAGACCACGGCAGTGGGTTACGCGTCAGCGCAACCGCGACGATATAAAAAAACACCGCTTGGCTCCCAAGCCACGCCGCGACCCGCACGCGCTGCGTCTTGCCGCGTTTCAACGCCACCGTGCCGAGCCCGATGTAGACCAGGAGCGCGGCGAGCTTCACCGTGAGCCAGGCATGAGTTCCCGGATATTGGTGGATCAGGATCGTCATCCAGATCGCGGCTGCCAAGAGCAGCGTGTCGTTGACATGCGGTACGATGCGCACCCAGCGCTCGCCAATCCGCGGCGAGCCGTTGATCATCCAGATGCCGCGCACCACGAACAGCGTATAGCTCACGGCTGCCGTGGTAAGGTGGATCAACTTCAGCGCGGCGAAATCCATCACCTATCCCCACGGAAAATCAAAATCGCCGCTGTCTTGCAAGCCGCGCGCCAATACGCTATCAGGCATTAGACGTATCGCGCTTCGGGCAACCGACCGGACGCTCACCCGGCTCGAGCGGACAGAGGCGATTGATATCGGCCGCAGGCCGCTGCAGGAAACAGGTCAACGCACTCGATCCCGCCGCGAACAGCCAGAACGCAAAGAAACCGATCGTATAGATCGCAGTCCGGCTCAGACTGAGCGGCTCGCCGAACAGGTGCAGATCCATCGGATCGAACAACGTGAAAAACACCGCTTCGGCAATGCCGCCCACGATAAAGGACGGCCACAGTACCCAGATCATGCGTTGCATGTTCGCCTCCTAGCGTTGCGCACCCGACAGCTCGACAGAATTCCCCGCGAGGATGCCCGCCTCGGCGCTCAGGCGCCAGGTGCGGGCCGCGTCCTCGAGCACGATCAGGCGCCGGCCCCTTACCGGCGCCGCAAGCTGCGCTTCGAACCAGCCCGGCACCGACGCATTCAGCGCCACCCGCTCGTCCATACCCACCCGGGTCGGATGTGCAAGCTGCAGTTGCAGGACGGCCGGCAGCTCGCCGTCACCCGACAACATCACGCGCACGCGCCGCGCATCAGCGCTGAAATTGACCTGTGCGCGGTAGTGGCGCGCGAGCGCCAGCCGCTCACGCGACAGCGTCCGATTGATCGCCAGCCCGCGCTTATAGTAATCGTCAGCGACCAGGCCGTCACTCGTCTCTATCGCGAGCCACAGCGTGATCATGCCGGCGACCATCACGATAAACGGTCCGGCCATCAGGATCCACGGCCAGGGTTCGCGGTACCAGGGTTTCACTGTGCGACTTTCGCTCATTGCGCTCATGGTCGTGGCTCGTGGTACATCAACGCACGTAGAACATCGACTTCTCATCGGCTTTGATGCGCGCGTCGGTACTGTCCTCGAGGTGAAATCGCACCGGATGCGCGCCCGGCGAGGTAGCACCAGGAGCGACGCGCAACGCAACCGGCAGCGTGAGCGCGCCTGCCGCCGGTACCGTCACCGGCTGTTGCGCGATCAGCCGCAGCCCCTCGATGCCGCTGGCCGAGATCACGAACTGGTGCGGCCGCTCGGTCGTGTTCATGATCTGCAGCCGGTAGACGTTCTCGAGCAACCCGTCGGCCGTCTCGCGGGTAAGCGCGGCGCGGTCGCGGATCACGTTAACCTTGAGCGGCACGCGCAGAACCAGCGCCGCAACGAACGCGATCATGACCGCGAGCAGAATTGCACTGTAGACCAGTGTGCGCGGACGCAGCATGTGACGCACGATGTCTCGGTCCTGGTAGCGGCCGCGCAGCGCATTCTCGGTCGAATAGCGGATCAATCCGCGCGCGTAGCCCATTTTGTCCATGACCTGGTCGCAGCCGTCGATGCAGGCCGCGCAGCCGATGCATTCGTACTGCAACCCCCGGCGGATGTCGATTCCGGTCGGGCAGACCTGCACGCAGATGCCGCAGTCGACGCAGGCGCCCAGACCCGCCGCCGGGTGATCCGCGGACTTGCTGCGGGAGCCTCGCGGTTCACCGCGCTGCTCGTCGTACGCAATCACCAGTGTATCGGAGTCGAACATTACGCTTTGAAAGCGCGCATACGGGCACATGTACTTGCAAACCTGCTCGCGCATCCAGCCGGCGTTGCCGTAAGTCGCGAAACCGTAGAACAAAATCCAGAACGTTTCCCACGGTCCGAGGCCCAGGCTCGCGACTTCCCCCAGCAGCGTCTTGATCGGCGTGAAATAACCGACGAACGTAAAACCGGTCCACAACGACAGCGCGATCCACGTGCCGTGCTTGGCCGCCTTGAGCAAGACTTTGTGGATCGAAATTCCGTGCCGGTCGAGCTTCATGCGTGCCAGGTGGCCGCCTTCGATCTGGCGCTCGATCCACATGAAGATCTCGGTGTATACCGTCTGCGGGCATGCAAAACCGCACCACAGCCGCCCCGCGATCGCGGTGAACAGGAACAGCGCCAGTGCCGAGATCACGAGCAGCGCGGTAAGCAGGATGAAATCCTGGGGCCAGAACACCACGCCGAAGATGTAGAACTTGCGCGCCGCCAGATCGAACAGCACCGCCTGACGGTCGTTCCAGGTAAACCACGGTCCACCGTAGTATACGAACTGCGTCGCGAGCACCAGCGCCACGCGCCAATTCGCGAACCAGCCATGCACCGCGCGTGGATAGATCGTGCGCTGAACTTCGTAGAGGTCGGCCTCGATCGGCGAATCGACCGGCGCGAGCCTGGGCTGCGATTTGCTCACATCACACCCATCTAGCCACAGAGCACACAGAGGTCACAGAGAAAAAGCCCGGAAAGCTGCGCTGCCCTTTCTGTGCCGTCTGTGGCCGTGCTTTTCACTTCTGCGCTTCGCGCGACAGCGAATAGACGTAGGCGGTGAGCAGGTGAATCTTGCCGTCGTCGAGAAAACCCTTGTGCGCCGGCATCTGCCCGGTACGGCCTTTGGTGATGGTCTCGATGATCGTCGCCTCCGCGCTGCCGTAGAGCCATACGCTGTCGGTCAGGTTGGGAGCATGGAGTTGCGGGTTGCCCTTGGCATCCGTGCCATGGCAGGCCGCGCAAACCGCGGCAAATTTCTGCTGGCCGCGCGGCGCGCGCAGCGTATCGTGAGTGAGCCCCGACAGCGAGCGCACGTAGTTCGCAACATCCTTGATTTCTTCGGCGCCGCCGACCGCGGCGCCCATCGGCGGCATCATGCCCATGCGGCCATTCGCGATCGACTCCTTGATCGCCGCCGGCTCCCCGCCGTAGAGCCAATCGGTGTCGCGCAGGTTCGGGAACCCTTTGCCGCCGCCCGCGTCCGAGCCGTGGCACTGGGCGCAATAGTTGAGGAACAGGCGCTGCCCGATCGCGCGCGCGTCAGGGTCCGCGGCGACTGCCGCGACGTTCTGCTTCAGGTAGTTGTCGAAAATCGGTCCATACCGCACGGACGCCTGCTGCTGCTCGTCATCATATTGTTGCCGGGAACTCCAGCCGAACGCGCCGCTATAGGTGCCCAGCCCCGGGTAGAGCGCAAGGTAAACCAGGCTGAACACGATCGTGATGTAGAACAACCACATCCACCAGCGCGGCAGCGGATTGTTCCACTCGTGCAAATCCTCGTCCCAGGTATGGCCGGTGGTGCCCGCCTCACCGCCCTTGACCGCGCGCTTGGTGCTGTAGGCGTACAGCAGCACCGCGCAGGCGATGATGCTGAGCACCGTGATCAGCGCGATATAGACGGCCCAGAAATCGCTCGTGAAATCGCTCATTTTTCGTATCCTTGGCCCTGCGCGCGGCGGCGCGCGTCATCATCCGGCTCGTCCTCGAGCGGCGTGCGTGCCGCGGCCTCGAATGCCGCCTGCCGCTTCGCGCTCCACGCCCAGACCACGATGCCGAGGAACACCACCAGCATCACCACCGTCATCACACTGCTGAAAAAAGCGTAATCCATCGCCTACCTCACATTGCGCAGCAGCGTGCCGAGCCCCTGCAGATACGCAACCATTGCGTCCTGCTCGGTCTTGCCCTTCACCACGCCCGCTGCACCGGTGATGTCCGCGTCGCTGTACGGCACGCCCACCTTGCGCAGCGCGCGCATCTTCGCCGGCAGATCATCCGCGGCTAGCGGCGTGCGCTCGAGCCACGGATAGGCCGGCATGTTTGATTCCGGCACCACGTCGCGCGGATTGTTGAGGTGCACCCGATGCCATTCGTCGGAATAGCGGCCACCGACGCGATGCAGATCCGGCCCGGTGCGCTTCGAGCCCCACAGGAACGGATGGTCGTAGACGAACTCGCCGGCGACTGAATAATGACCGTAGCGCTCGGTCTCGGCGCGGAACGGCCGGATCATCTGCGAATGGCAGCCGACGCAGCCTTCGCGGATGTAGATGTCGCGGCCCGCGAGCTGCAGCGCCGTATAGGGTTGCAATCCCGCTACCGGCTCGGTCGTCGATCTCTGGAAATACAGCGGCACGATCTCGACCAGGCCGCCGACCGCGACCACCAGAATGATCAGCGCGATCATCAGTCCGATGTTCTGTTCGATAATGTCGTGTCGATTGCTCATGGGTGTGCTCCGGCTTCAGGCGTGCGCCAGCGCGACGGCGGGAATCTTCGCGTCATCCACCGCACGCTGTCCCGCGACCGTCTTCCAGACGTTCCACGCCATGATCAGCATGCCGCCGAGGAACAATACGCCGCCCAGCAGCCGCACCGTGTAATACGGATACGTCGCCTTCACCACCTCGGCAAAGCTGTAGGTGAGGGTGCCGTCCAGGTTGACCGCGCGCCACATCAGGCCCTGCATCACGCCGGCAATCCACATCGCCGCGATATACAGCACCACCCCGACCGTCGACACCCAGAAATGCAGATCGATGAGCTTGACGCTGTACATCTCGATTCGGCCAAACAAGCGGGGAATCATGTAGTAGAGCGCACCGATCGAAACCATCGCCACCCAGCCCAGCGCCCCGGAGTGGACATGCCCGATGGTCCAGTCGGTGTAATGCGACAGCGCGTTGACGGTCTTGATCGACATCATCGGCCCCTCGAACGTCGACATGCCGTAGAACGACAGCGAGGTGACCAGGAACTTGAGGATCGGATCGGTGCGCAGTTTGTGCCATGCGCCCGACAGCGTCATGATGCCGTTGATCATGCCGCCCCACGACGGGGCGAGCAGGATCAGCGAAAACAGCATGCCCAGACTCTGCGCCCAGTCCGGCAGCGCGGTGTAATGCAGGTGGTGCGGCCCCGCCCACATGTACGTGAAAATCAGCGCCCAGAAGTGCACCACCGACAGGCGGTAGGAATACACCGGCCGCCCGGCCTGTTTCGGAATGAAGTAATACATGATGCCGAGGAAGCCCGCGGTCAGGAAAAAACCGACCGCGTTGTGGCCGTACCACCATTCCACCATCGCATCCTGCACGCCGGCGTATGCCGAGTACGACTTCCAGAACGTGACCGGGATCGCCGCGCTGTTCACCACGTGCAGCAGCGCGATGGTCAGGATGAAGGCGCCGAAAAACCAGTTCGCGACGTAGATGTGACCGATGCGGCGGCGCGCGACGGTGCCGAAGAACACCACCGCATAGGAAACCCATACCAGCGTGATCAGGACGTCGATCGGCCATTCGAGCTCGGCGTACTCCTTGGACGAGGTATAACCGAGCGGCAGCGTGATCGCGGCCAGCACGATCACCGCCTGCCAGCCCCAGAACGTGAACGCGGCAAGCGCGTCGCTGTAGAGCCGCGCGTGGCAGGTGCGCTGCACGACATAATACGAGGTGGCGAACAGCACCGAGCCGCCGAAAGCGAACACCACGGCATTGGTGTGCAGCGGACGCAAGCGGCCGTAGGAAAGCCAGGGCGCCAGATTGAGTTCGGGCCAGATCAATTGCGCGGCGATGACGACGCCGACCAGCATGCCGACGATGCCCCACACCACGCTCATGATCGAGAACTGCCGCACGACTTTGTAGTTGTACGTGTCCCGGTCGCTCATCACCGCTCCTCCCTCGAATCGCGTCCGCGCATGGTAAAGGCCCGCGCGCCCGGTGCTTTTGATCTAAATCAAATTACGCTGAGTAACCCCGCTGCGATTAGATTGACCTACATCAAGCCTCGCCCCTGAAATCCGCGGTTAACTTAGTTGTGATGGGCAAACGCGATCACGACACCACGGCCGCGCTGAAACGCGCTGCATTGTTTCGAGCCCTGGCGCCCGCGGCGCTGGCGCGCCTCGCGCTGCACGCGACTGCGGTCAAACTGCCTCGCGGCAAGCAGCTGTGCCGCAGCGGCGAGCGTTGCCCCGGCCTTTACCTGCTGGTGAATGGCCGCGTCATGCTCAGCATCGGCGCACCGCAGGACGCCAACAAAGTGATCGAACTCATCGGCCCCGGCGGGCACATCGGGCTCGCCGCGGCGGTGCTCGGCGCGCCCGAAACCGTAACGGCACAGACGCTTGCCGACAGCAGTTTGCTGCTGATTCCGTGCGAGGCACTGCTCGAGTGCGCCGCCGCCAACCCCGCGTTCGCACTGCAACTGGTCGCGGAACTCAGCCGCCAGGTGTGCGGTCTGATCTCCGACATCGAGGCGTTTTCGCTGCATACGGGGCGCGAGCGCGTTGCCGGTTATCTGCTGCAGATCGCCCCGGCGGGCGGTGCGCGGCCGCGCCCGATCACGCTGCCCGCCAAGAAAAGCATCATCGCATCCCGCCTGAGCCTCACCCCGGAGTACTTCTCGCGCATGCTGCACGAGTTGATTGCGGCCGGCGCGATTGCGGTCAACGGGCGGCAGATCACCATACTCGATCCCAATCGCTTGCGCGAAACCAGCCATTAGTTGCCGCGCGCGGCACCGCGCTGCCCTCACCCCCATTCCCCTCTCCCCGCGGGGCGAGGGGAGCGTCGAGCGCAACCGGACTGTCATCCGGTTTCGCGGTGCTCAGGAATGCGGTTTGAGCCGGCGTGGCAGCAGGTTCGTGATGCGTTGCCTGAGCTTGCCGAATTCCCGCTGCGATTGTTCGCCGCCGAGCGGGTCCCGATTGGCGCGGAATGCAGTATCGATCGCCTGCCAGTCCTCTGGCCGCAGATATTTCTCCGCCAGCGGCAACACCCGAATTTCTTCCTGCTCCATGTGGTCCGACAAAAACGCGGCATACGATTCGACGGCGTCGGCAAAATGCCGCAGACCGTCGGGAGCGCCGCCGAGATAGTGCACGAACGATCGCTGCAGATAGGCCATCATCTGCGCGCTGCGCACGTGCTGGGCCTGCAACTCGTCGAGCATCGCATCCGCGCGGGAGGTACGCTCGCGCAGCAAGCGGAACAGGTATTCGTCCTCTTTCGGGTGATGGTAGCGCTCGGGAAAGTCTTCGATGTAATACAGCATGCACGCGATCAATGCATGGTCGGCGTCGATATGGTGGGTAAGCAATTCCTGCACCACCTGCTCCAGCGTCTGCATCACGCCGCGCAGCAGGCGATGCTCTTCCCTGATGATGGCGAGCGCCGAAGCGCGCGGTGTCGCCTGGTCTGTATCGGTGGCGGTCATGGCCCGTGACAACTTCGATTATCGTAACAACCCTCTCTCCTATCCTCTCTCCCTTGAAGGGAGAGAGGAACTATTGGCTCCCCTCTCCGCCCGGCGGAGAGG
>Ga0209514_10003715_pt1 | contig 21437 bp, 16 predicted proteins | sample Subgrocontami58m_FD_187452 | JGI IMG/M metagenome (GOLD analysis project Ga0209514, IMG submission 187452) | Subsurface groundwater microbial communities from S. Glens Falls, New York, USA - GMW37 contaminated, 5.8 m (SPAdes) (version 3) | ecosystem: Environmental > Aquatic > Deep subsurface >...
CAAAGCAGGATGCTGCATGTTGAGTCGCGCCCGCGCTGTGCTGATGAAGCGCGACCGTATGCCGCTTTCATCCAACGCCGATTGGGCGACAACTTTGATCGCCGCCTCCCGCCCCGATTTTTTATCGTGACCTTTATAGACGGCGCTCAACTTGCTCTCGCCGATGATCTCGTTTAATTTGTAACTACAAACTGTTTTGCCGATGAGGTTAGATGACATGCGGGATATTATACTGATTCGTGAAGTTTTTTCTTCTGCGCCACTCCGCGAATGGCTTGGGCGATCTGAACTTCACGGTTCATCATTTGCGAGAGCCCGATCCATGTTCCATCTTTGAGCGGAGTCGGCACGACGATCTTGTGTGCCGGAGAGTTAGCGATGTGAGTCTGTTGCGCCAGAGTCCAAGGGGTGACGATGGCATCGGCGGCGACAAGTTTGGATTCGGTGTCGGCGTCCGCGATGGGGAAGCGGATAATTTCAGGTGAGAGGTGCGGCAGTTGTTTCTTTAATTCTGCCAGAATGGGCGCGGCGAATGAATCATCTTCGCTCATAATAATCACGCGAAGAGTCTGCCACGCCTCTAAATCTTTTTGATCAACCGCTTCTTGTTCGAGTTTGGTAAACGTATTGTCGCCGCGCAAAACAAAAAAGTGATAAGCCCACAACACCGCGCCGATGACGGTGAAGCCAATGGATTGCCCCAAATTAGTAATGGTGTCGAGGAAGTTGACCAACGTGCCTAAGAACAAACAAAACGCTAGCAGTTGATAGACGATAGCAATGGCATTGAACAGCACTGCCAGAACAGAACTGAGCCAATAAAAATAAAGATAGATTTTGCGAAGGATCGAGCGACGCGCATCCGCGCCGAGGTCGTCGTCACGCAGGGCGCGGCGTTGCGCCGGAATCCAACCCATGAGCCACACCGGCAAACCGGCTAACCACATTGCGGTGAAGCCTGCCAGTTGTTCGCGCTGCGCAGCGTCGAATCCTTTTTGGAGTGAGCGCACGAATACGTTGACATCGCCCGCTAAGCCAACCACTAACGCCAACAAACCCACGGCGGCGATGACGTACCAATAGAGTCGCTCCATGCCGCTTTGTAATTTTGATTCGCCGGCGCGTTTAATATCGGAGCGCAAAACAAAAGCGTGATAGGCCCACAAGGCCGATGCGGCAATGATGATCGCCAACAACAATCCCAAGCCGCCTTCGGTGGGCAAGCGCAACAGCACGCGCAGTGTGCCATTGATGAGCAGAGCGGTTGTGATGACAACTGTGTTGACGGCGATGTAGATCACAACATACAGATACGCTTTGCGAAGATCAGATTTTTGTTCTTCGTCGCCGCCGTTGGCGAATCGAATTTGCGCCGACACCCAAAAGCCTAACCACAACGGCAAGCCCGTGATGAGCATCGCCAGTGCATCGGGCAAACGGGCAAGGCTGTTGCCGAGCAAGCGCGAGAACAACCACTCTTGCACGCCGATCAATCCGAGTGTTGCTAAGGTGAGTCCCAAGCCGCTGAAGCTGAGGACGTAGAGTCGCTCCAAGACGCCGACAGGTTTGGGGCAAGCCATCGGCATCACGATGAAACGATAGTAGCCCCACAGCATCACGCCGATGATCAACCACGCCGCCACATCGGGGATGCGGTAGCGGCTACCTGCAACCGCATCGAAGCCCCACCTTAAGATCGTGATCGCCCCGACCACAATACCGATCATTCCAACCGCGCTTACCACGTAGCCATACAACCAACGCAAAAGTTTTAGCGTTTCATTACGGACGCGATAGAGCAAGGCTTCGTGATAGATGAGAACTAGCACGCCAACTACTAACGATCCAACTGCCGAAGGTAACAGCGACGTGGTATCGCCATTCAACCGCGCAAAGGACCAACTCTGAATCAATTGCATTCCGCTGACGGTGGACAACAAACCTATCGCGCCGAAGCCCGCCGAGTATAGCCAACTCAACGCCTCGCGCGAACTCTCTTTTGAGTCAGGATCGATGAGCAAGAAAAATTGAAATGGGATGACGACGAACCCGCCGACGATCAATAACGCGATCCATTTGGGGAAGTCGGAGAGCGTGCGATCCGCAGGCGGGCTCAGCAATACATACAACACGCCGAACACACCAATCATTAGCAACACTGTGCCTGTTGCGCTAAAGATGAGGCGATAAATATATTTGATCAACCCCAAGCCGCCGTGACTCGACTCGGCTGTTGCCTTCTCATCTTGCACCGTGATGAGGCGGTGATACAGCCACAAAATTCCGGTGGCGATGACGGTGACGATGCTGTTGAGAATTGTCGGAAGTTGTTTGGCGAAAGTGGAGACGGCAAAAGCAGGGGAGAGAAGCGATTGAATGCCGTTGACGGCGGCGACGATGATGTAGATTAAAAACGCGCTCATCGTCACATAAAAATATAAGCGGCGGATGGGGCTGTCGCGTTCATCAGTTTGTTTGCGCGCCGACACTTCTGCCCAGACCCAATGCCCAATAAAAAACGGCGCAGCGACGATGATGGTGGCGACCTGCAAAACTAGCCAACCCAGAAAATCATCGTTGGATTCTACGAGCCGTTGCAAGAATCCGCCGATCATTGAGTTGATTGAGGCGATGAGCAATTGCAAGCTGATAAAACAAACAACGTAAACGTAAATGCGACGGATGAGGTTCATAGGTTTTTCCTTAACCTAAGACCTAGCAGGTCTTGCCAAACTTAAGGTAATCAAGTTTTTAAAATAGACCTGCTAGGTCTAGTCAAATTTTTACTTCATCATCGGAATCTTCACGCCCGCCTTCTTCGCAAACGTAATCGCTTCTTCATACCCCGCATCTGCATGACGAATCACGCCCATGCCCGGGTCGCTGGTCAACACACGCTCGAGCCGTCGCGCCGCTTCGGGCGTGCCATCGGCAACGATCACTTGCCCGGCGTGTTGTGAGTAACCAATGCCCACACCGCCGCCGTGATGAATGCTGACCCACGTCGCGCCATTTACCGCATTGATCATCGCATTGAGAAGGGGCCAATCGGAGATGGCATCACTGCCATCTTTCATTGATTCAGTTTCGCGATGCGGCGAAGCCACCGACCCCGCATCCAAATGATCACGCCCGATCACAATGGGCGCGGACACTTCGCCACTCGCCACCAATTCATTGAAGCGGAGACCAGCTTTGGCGCGTTCACCATAACCCAACCAACATATCCGCGCGGGCAAACCTTGAAAGGCAACTTGCTTCTGAGCCATCCTAATCCAACGCGCCAAATGTTCATCGTGCGGGAACAATTCCAAGATCGCCTCATCAGTGCGATACAAATCTTTTTCATCGCCCGAGAGCGCTACCCATCTAAACGGACCTTTGCCCTCGCAGAACAACGGACGAATATACGCTGGCACGAAGCCCGGATAATCAAAGGCATTGCTCACGCCTGCATCGTAAGCGCGTTGGCGCAAATTGTTTCCGTAATCGAAAACAATCGAACCCTTCTCTTGAAACGCCAACATCGCTCGCACATGTTTCGCCATCGCTTGCATAGATTGTTTTTGATATTCAACCGAATCAGAAACACGAAGTGACGCCGCCTCTTCTAGCGGCATCTCTGGCACATACATCAACGGATCATGCGCCGGAGTCTGATCAGTCACTACATCAGGGATCACGCCGCGCACGACGAGTTCGTGGAACACATCCGCCGCGTTACCGATCAACGCAATCGAGCGTGGTGCGCCTGCGCGAACCGCCTCTTCCACGCGTGTCATCGCCTCTTCCAAGTTATCAGTGATCTCATCGACATATTTAGTATCGAGTCTTCGTTGCGCCCGCGCCGGATCAACTTCAACCAACAAGCCCACGCCGCCATTCATGGTGATAGCCAGCGGCTGCGCCCCGCCCATGCCGCCTAAGCCCGCCGTTAAAACAAATTTGCCTTTGAGCGATCCGCCAAAATGTTTTTGCGCCAATGATCCCAGCGTTTCATAAGTGCCTTGCAAAATCCCTTGCGTGCCGATGTAGATCCAACTACCCGCCGTCATCTGCCCGTACATGATCAAGCCTTCGCGTTCCCACTTGTCAAAATTTTCTTGCGTCGCCCAATGCGGCACGATGTTGGAGTTGGCGATCAACACGCGCGGCGCATCGGGGTGCGATTTAAAGACTCCAACAGGCTTGCCCGATTGCACCAATAGAGTCTCATCGTTCTCCAACTCACGCAGAGTCTTGATGATGGCGTCGTAACATTCCCAATTGCGCGCGGCGCGACCTCGCCCGCCATAGACGATCAACTCGTCGGGCTTCTCGGCGACATCAGGATCGAGATTATTCATCAACATACGCATCGCAGCTTCTTGCTGCCAGCCCTTGCAGGTTATTGTGGTGCCACGCGGGGCACGGATGAGTCGGGACATATGATGATTCTCCTTTTACCCCCTCTCGGTCTCCCCCATTTCAAAAACCAAAAGCGAAATGGGGGAGATGCCTTACTCCCTCCCCATCGCGGTTTGTTTTTGGCGATGGGGAGGGCTGGGGTGGGGTTAAACCAAGTATAAACCTACCCGAATCAAAAAGACCTCCAAAGTTTTCCGCACACCTTCAAGGTCTTCCCTTACGTTCACGTGGCTAACCTTCGGGTTCATCTGTAGGTGGGATAAAAATCGGCGGCGGTTGTGATGATCCACCCGACGATCCCGTTCCTCCACTCGAACCTCCTCCACTACTGCCCGGCTTTGGTGTTGCTGTTGCCGGGCAGTTGGCTTTAATTGCATCCGCACTTACATTCGCTAGCCAACCATGTCCATCGTTGCTCACACTTTGCAAAGTGTATGTCACGCCACTCGGCAACTTGACCGTCATCCCAACTTTGGCACTCGCCGCTAAGCCCTTCACTTCAATTTTGCGATTCGTCACATCACATCCACTAATGCTTGCATTCAAAACATCTGGCGTTGCAGTGAAGGTTGAGGTAAACGTCGGCAGTATCAATGTAGCAGTGTTGGTTGAGGTTGGTGTGGGCGGTTTAGTCGCTGTAAGAGTCAAAGTGGGTGTAAAGGTCAGCGTAGCAGTTGGCGTGTTCGATGGTTGAGTGGTTGGGGTGTTAGCTGGTTTGGTAGTTGAAGTGAGAGTCGGAGTCGCAGTGGGAGTCGGCGCGAGGGAGTTGAAGGCATACGCGCCACCGACGACGAGAGTCGTAATCACAATCAGGCTACCGAAGGCGAACAATGTGGAACGCGAGAAGAAGTTGGACATAACCGCCTCTGACCTCACCCCCTGCCCCCTCTCCTGACGACAAACCCCAACGGCGTCGTCTGGAGAGGGGGTGAGGGCGTGATGATTTTTTCGTAGGGGCGACCCTTGCGGTCGCCCTTTGGTCTATGCGCCCATCATACACAAACCCAAACGCCAGAGGCAAGTGATGAATGTCAGCGAATAAAAAAGCGAACTTGTAAGAAGAACTGCAACTCTCGTATAATCTCTTTCGTATGCTCAATCAAATTGCTTCAACAATTCCCAAAGATAAAGTTGCCGAGTTTTGCAAACAACATCACGTTATCAAGCTCGCTCTCTTCGGCTCGGTGTTACGCGAAGACTTTAGACCCGATAGTGATATAGATGTATTGGTGGAATTTGAAAAAGGCAAAGTGCCGGGGTTAGCATTTTTTGGAATGCAGGACGAACTCTCCAAACTCATCGGTAGAAAAGTTGATTTGCATACACCGAAAAGCCTTAGCAAGTATTACCGCGAGCAAGTTCTCAAGGAAGCGCAAACTGTCTATGCCTAAAAGTGATATGGTTTTGATCAAAAAAGCCCTCAAAAGTTTTTAAACTCTCGAGGGCTTTTTGTTTAAATTCTGTCTCGCGCTTCGGGTTCTACATTTGCCACCTTCTTCATCGCTCGCAAAAACTTTTTCTTGCTACCGCGCTTGGCAACTACCAGTAATTCTTAGATCGCCTGCCGTTGTTTAGCAGTGATCACTTTCGGCAATTCAGTCTTCATTTTTTCTTCTTCCACGATCAGAAGTATACAACGGTTTATAATCTGATCGTGAGTCTCATAGTTCCCTCCTCACCTAGAATCCGAAACAATAACGCTGTCAGCAGATTTGCAGAACAGATTGAACGGATGGCGGCGACACATCCGATCAATCCGCTCCCGTAATCCGTTGGCAGTGCCCAAAAACAAAAAATTTTTAATTAAGGTCAATCATGTTTGAATCCCTCTTACAAAATTGGGGCGGCGAGGAAGTGATCATTCGCCACGATAAAATCAGCGGCGCGTGGATATTCATCGCCATCCACTCCACCAAACGGGGACCCGCCGGTGGCGGCACGCGCTTCAAATCGTATCCCACGCCGCGTGACGCGCTTGAAGATGCGCTGCGCCTCTCGGCAAGCATGACTTTTAAATTTGCTATCCCCGCTATGAGCTTCGGTGGCGGCACGCGCTTCAAATCGTATCCCACGCCGCGTGACGCGCTTGAAGATGCGCTGCGCCTCTCGGCAAGCATGACTTTTAAATTTGCTATCCCCGCTATGAGCTTCGGTGGCGGCAAAGCGGTCATCGCCATTCCTCAAAACTTTGATCTAAAACTGCGCCCCGATCTGCTGCGTCGTTATGGTGCGTTGATCAAACAACTCAACGGACTCTATTACACCGGACCCGATGTCGGCACGTCGGCGGAGGATATGGATGTGATCGCCGAGACGGGATCACCGTTTGTCTTCGGGCGCACAGCGGCACACGGCGGCGCGGGTTCGTCGGGACCCATCACCGGCATCGGAGTCTTCGCCGGGATTCAAACTGTGTGCGAGCATCTTTATGGCAGCCCATCACTCAAAGGCAAGCGCGTGCTGGTGCAGGGCGTGGGTGCAGTCGGCACAAAGTTGATCGAACTACTTCTCGACGACGGCGCGGAAGTGATGTTCAACGACGTGAGCGAATCGGCTATCAAACATTTCCGCGATGAACGACGATTGAAGTTCGTGCCAAATGACTCGCTGTATGCAACCGAGTGTGACATCTTCTCGCCGAATGCGCTGGGCTCGATTCTGAATCGTGAGACGATCCCGCAGCTCAAATGTCACGCCGTCGCCGGGGGCGCAAACAATCAACTGGCTTCACCCGACGACGCCGAGCGGTTGCGGTCTCGCGGAATCATCTACGCGCCCGATTACGTCATCAATGTTGGCGGCGCGATGGGCATTACGGGACAAGAATCATTAGGCTGGTCAAAAGATGAAGCGGAGAAACGAGTCATCAACAGCGTGCAATCCGCCTTGCGAAAAATTTTCGAGATCGCTTCAACTCAAAATATCACAACCGAAGAAGCCGCGCACAAAGTTGCCGACGAGCATTTGGGAATCTAAACTTCAAACTTCCGAAGTTTTGAAAACTTCGGAAGTTTAGGTTTGCGCCAGCCGCTTTATAATCAACCCTAATCTCTATGCACACCAACATCCTCTCTCCCAACGAACTTCTTACCAACCTCAACACCTTCGCCATCTTCGATTGTCGCTTCAACCTCAACGACACCGAAGCCATGCGCCGCGCCTATTTAGAGTCGCACATCGCGGGCGCGGTCTATGCCCATCTCGACGACGACATGAGCGGAATCAAAACAGGACACAACGGGCGACACCCATTGCCCACGCCCGATTCACTCCGCGCCACGTTCAGCAAATGGGGAATCGATTCGCAAACGCAAGTCGCCGCCTACGACGACACGGGCGGCGGCATCGCCGCGGCACGTTTATGGTGGATGCTGCGTTACATGGGGCATCAACGCGCGGCGATATTAAACGGTGGATGGAATACATGGTTGAAATTAAATTATCCGACTCGATCCGGAAACGAGACTCGCCCCGCGAAAGCTTTTAGTGCCGATCCCCACCCTTCGATGATCGCGGAAGCCGACTCGCTTTCCGCGTTCACCTTGATTGACGCTCGCGCCGCCCCGCGCTATCGCGGCGACGAAGAGCCGATAGATCGTGTGGCGGGTCACATCCCATCGGCGAAAAATTTTTATTGGGGCGACGCTCTCGCGCCCGATCAAACATTTCTTCCACCCGATCAACTCCGCGCAAAATTAGAAACGATCCTCAAAGGTAAATCACCCGATCAAGTTGTGTGCTACTGCGGCAGCGGAGTCACAGCGGCGTTCAATATGCTGGCGATGGAAGTTGCCGGACTCACAGGCGCAAAGTTATATCCGGGATCGTGGAGCGAATGGTCGAGTGATGAGAAGCGACCGATAGCGAAAGGAGAAGAATAAAGATTAATAATTAAAGATTGGGGCGCGAATCTTTAATCGTCAATCTTTTATCTTTCATACATCATGCGAATCTTTGTAACCGGCGGCACAGGGTTCATCGGCACACCACTCACGAAGGCACTGCTCAAACGCGGGCATGAAGTGACTCTTCTATCGCGCTCGGGTAAAAGCGTAGAGGGAGTCAAAATCGCCAAAGGCGATGTCACCGAGAAAGAATCGATGCGCGAGGGGATGACGGGCGCGGACATCGTTTTTCATAATGCTGGTTGGTATGAGATCGGCATCTCGACTTCAGCGCAAGGGAAGATGCAGGCGATCAATGTCGAAGGCACAAAAAATGTTTTGAGCTTGGCACAAGAGTTGGGTATCAAGCGCGTCGTCTATACATCGTCCTGTGTAGCCATAGGCGACACCGGCGGCGTCACCGTAGATGAAACGTTCAAGCGTGTTGCGCCAGCTAAAACATATTACGAGCAATCCAAAACCGAAGCGCACGAGATCGCCTTGCAATATCCCAACGTGATCAGCGCCTGCCCGGCGCAAGTGATCGGCGTGAATGATCATTCTCCGTTTGGGTATTACGCCTGGCTCTATGTGCGAAACTTGTTGCCGCCGATCATCTGGGCGCCCGAAGGATGTTTTACTTACGTGCATGTGGACGATGTCGCCGAAGGGATCGCCTTGGCGGGCGATAAAGGGAAAACAGGCGAAGTGTATTTCTTTGGCGCGGGATCGATCACAATGCGCGAATTAATGCCGATGTGGAAGGAAGCGGTTGGCGGCATCCCGCCGTTTATATGGTTGCCCAAACCCATCGCGCTCGTGCAAGGGATGATCGCCGAAATAGTTTTGCGATTGTTCGGCGTGTCGGCGTTCATCTCGCGCGAAGGCGTTGAATCATCTTACGTGAGCTTTCGTCACTCCGGCGAGAAAGCCAAGCGTGAGTTGGGCTGGACGCCGCGCGAGGCGAAGCAAGCGTGGGTGGATACGTTGCGCGGTGAAAAGAGAAAAATTTAAAACGATTGCGTATTCCGTAATGCGTAACGGAATACGCAATACGAAATACGTTTGTATTTGAAAATATGTCCACCTTAACCATCCTTGGCGCAGGCGAAGCATTCGACCCCAACATCCCGAACACGTCGTTGTTGTATGAGGGCGCGAAAAATGTTTTGATTGATTGCGGCTTCGCGGCGGCGCAAGCCTATTGGCAGCGCGGGTTCGATCAAAATTATCTCGACGCGATTTTTCTGACGCATCATCACGCCGATCACACCTTTGGTTTGCCGGCATTGTTGTTAGTGATGCAGCTCGCTCTGCAAAACCGCACCAAGCTGTTGACGATCATCGGCACGCCGAACACGAAAGATTATGTGACTCGGATGATGGACATCGCTTACACGCCGGGGATGAAGCGACTCACCTTTGAGGTGAACTTCATCGAATGTGCGCCCGGTGACGCCGTCAACTTAAATCCCATCACGATCAACACTGCCTTACCCGATCACGGCATCCCCGTTCTCTCGACTCGATGGGAAGTGGATGGCGTGTGCCACTTCGCGCGCATTGTTCAAAGACGCAAACGTGCTGGTTCACGAATGTTACGCCCTGCCCGGTCACGAAGGCGTGGTGCATACCGAGGTGCAAACTGTTTTGCAACTTGCGGCTGATTCAAAAATCTCAACCTTGATTCTGGTTCACGTCGCCGCCGCGCAACGCCAACTTGTAGCGGAGTTTGTGAGGACGCAAAAATTTTTTGGCGGGAGGGTGTTGATGCCGGAGACGGGGTTGGTGATGCAGGTTTAATGTCCATCCGCACTCAACGTTTCGGCTGCCTCATCATTTTCGTTTTCGTCGTCATCGGCGTCTTGCTTCTCCTCATTGCCGCTTTCCACACACCACGTTAAACAAAAAGAGACGTCGCTTTCGCAACGCCTCTCCAACTTCCAACTTCCAACCTCTAACTTCCAATCCCTACACCTTCTTCACCACAATATCCCCAATCACATTCGCCGCTTCGTCGCCGCGATCTGCCGCATTGGAGAGATGGCGATAGATCTCGCGTAGTTTCAACATCTCCACCACATCTTCGACATTCTTCGGACCCACAAACAACGCGGCGATGGCTTCACGATACACACTCTCTACGCGATTCTCTAACGCTTTGGCGCGCACGGCGTGATCGTTAGCGACGTTGGGATGATCGTTGAGGCGCAGCACACCTTTTTGAATCTCTTCCGCCGCGTCGCTCAGTAACGACACCATACGCTTGAGGTAATCATTGGGCTTCACGCCGAGCATTTCCATTTCTTCCGTCGTCGTATCGGCATAATCAATCACGTCGTCAATTGCCCGCGAGAGGGCAAAAATGTCTTCGCGATCCATCGGCGTGACAAAGTGACGGTTCAACTCGTCAATCAAAATACGGCGCACCTCGTCGGCTTCTTTCTCGACTTTCTTCACGCGCTGCGCCGCTTCGTGATTCTGATCGCGCATATACTCTTGGAGCGCGTGCAGCCCGTCAACCGTATGCTCGGCTTGCTTGAGTAACAACGGCAAAAAAATATCAGGTTGCTTGTTGAGGAAAGAAAATGGAAAAGGAAATTTCATTTCAAAATGACGAATGACAAATGATGAATGACGAATGACGAATGACGAATCTTTAATCATTGATCATTGATCATCGATCCCTCGTCGCTCACACTACTTGATTAATCATCCACGACAACCCTGCGCCGACGATCATCGCCGCCGGGATCGTCAGCCCCCAAGCGATCACCATCTCTTGCGCCACGCCCCAGCGCACTTTGGAGACTCGTTCTGCCGCGCCCGCGCCCATGATCGTTGAACTGATCACCTGAGTCGTGCTGACGGGTCCCCCCAACAACGCCGCGCCCATGATCACAATGGTCGAAGCAATGTGCGCGGTGAACCCATGCACCGCACGCACCGTGTACATTCTTCCGCCGACAGTTCGGATGAGCCGCCAGCCGCCGAGCATAGTTCCAAAAGAGATGGCCGCCGCGCTCACGGCGATGACCCAAAGCGGCACATCAAAATTCGGGATGACCCCCGCGCTGACTAATCCTAACGTGATGATGCCCATCGTCTTCTGCGAATCATTCGTGCCGTGGCTCAAGCCAAGTCCGATACAGGTAAGCATCTGCCCGTGGCGAAACATAAAATTGATTCGCGGTGAGGCGTCGCGCGCTATAAAAAAAAACCAACGCAAGATGATAAATCCGGCGATAAACCCAAGCGGCGGCGCAAGGAACAACGCCAACAAGACTTTGATCAATCCATCCAAATGAATCGCGCTGAAGCCGCCACTCAAAATCACCGCGCCCATTAACCCGCCGACCAACGCGTGTGATGACGACGACGGCAAAGCGAACCACCATGTGATTCGATTCCAGATGATTGCCGCCAACACACCGGCTAACACCACTGGCACCGTCACCGCGTGCGGCTCCACTAATCCTTGACCAACCGTATTCGCCACGGCGACGCCGAAGAGAAAGGGACCTATAAATTGCGAGACAGCCGTGAACACCAACGCGCGGCGCGGCGACATGGCGCGTGAGGCGATAGCGGTAGCAACAATACTGGCGCTGTCATTGAATCCGTTAAAGAAGTCGAAGACCAACGCAGTGGCGATGAGGATGTAGAGCAACGTCATAGAGAAGGCGGATTATATAGCAGATAGATACAACTATGAAAGGTGATTATACTTCGTGTGAGGAGACAAAAATGAAACTAAAGATTTTTTTGTTTGCACTTTTTCTCGCCGCGTGCGAAACATCGCCGACTGCACCCGCGCAGATCGCGCCGCCCTTTCCTGCACCGGGTGCGGTTGAAAAAACTGCGCGCACCTATCCGGTGGAAAGCGGTTGGTTCAATGGCAAAGCGATTCACTATTACAACATGGGAACCAACACGTCGTGGCGATCCGATGACGCGACTCGTTTGAAGATCGAACCGGTGTGGGCTTTTGTCACAGGGGCCGCCGCCGATGGCAGCCCGATCAAACTCGCCGCGCAAGATGCGCTGTTCGATGTGAATCCGGGCGAAGCGACATACACCGATCTGTGGCAAGCCCATTTTGTCACGCCGACCTCTGACTACAAACCCAATAGCGTAACATCGTCAGAGGCGTTAAACAAAAGCGGACTCAAGGTTGAAAAACAAGCGATGTTTGTAAATTGTCCCATCGTGCCGCTCGATTCAAAACTCGGCGATGAATCACAACCTGTTCAAAAAGGTTGGGTCAAAGGCGAACCGGTTGCTTATTTTGATTTTGGTCCCACCAATCCCAAACCCGGCAAAGTGTATGCCTTCATCACCGGATTTGATTCCAACAAACGACCACAGCTCGTCGCAGGTCAACATTTCATTTTCGACTCGACTCGCGGCGCTTCCGGTTATAGCGATTTTTGGATCGTGCAGTGGGTGATGGTGGATGCAAATTACAAAGCAGAGTCGATCAAATCAGCGAGCGATATAAAGTTTAAAGTTGAACCGTCAACATGGGTGGTGAATTATCCGCACAAATGAATTCTGTCGAGTAGTCAAGTAGTCGAATAGTCAAAAGCGACTACTTGACTACTTGATTACGAGACTTTCTCCCACCCTCTCTCCCGTTTCGGGAACATACCACCCCACTTCGATCATCTTCCCTGCGGATGCCGCCAACCTGATCGTGTCACTTACATACTCGCCTTTGACCCACATCGAAGTTGGATATGAACCGTTGCGCGGCTGCGAATCATTCTGGGCGACGATCTGCCCATTGGCGTCTAATATATGAACGAATAAAGTGTAATCCACATCCGTCTCTCTCAACGCGCGCCAATGCAATGTGATGGTATCGTTTTTCAAATCGTAACCCACTAGCTCAAACTGATCACTGATAACTGCACTTGTTCTTACTGATGTAATGGGCGCGGTCATCTGTCTTTCCACTTCCTTCACCGTCACCCTGCCGATCAAAAAGTCGTTGACCGTCACTTGATACACACCCGCCGCCAGATCGCGCGGGATGCGTGGCGCGTAGCGATCAATCAACATCTCGCCCGATGCAAGCCGTGTGATTGTTCTTACCTCAAGTTGGCGATCATTCAACTTGATTCGAATCACGACGTTAGAGATTTCTTGCGGCGCTTGCCATGTTAATGTGAAAGGCAACGGCTCGCCTTGTCGCAAAGTTGTGGGCGGCGCGTCGAATTTGATGAGGTTGAGATTGTTGAGGGTGACAAGAGGAGATTGGAGATTAGGGATTGGAGATTGGAGATTGGAGATCGGCACTTGATTGAGTATGGCGTAAGCGGCTGTGCCTGATTTAGTGATAACAGAGAGAGTTGCTTTATCGTGAGGCGAATAGAGCGAGAGAAAAATTTTGTAGTTGCCTTTGGGTCGCCCGATCTGATCTTCAAATTTCAAGCGCATCAAGATCGTCTCGCCCACCTGCCATTGTTCCGAAGGATACGAGTCGTTGTAGGTTTGAGTCCAACGGAAGCCGCGCTCGTCAACCAGATCAGCCACTAAACGATAGTCGCCACGATCAGGCAAATTGAGAACGCGCAACTTGAGATCAATGGCATTGGGCGCGGCTGTCCGCATCCCCGCGATCTCGATGATGTTGCCGAAATTTGCCGAGGCAGGATCAAAATCGATCAGGGGTGGCGACGAATCAAATTTATAAGCGCGGAAGTCAGGCGTGCCATCCGGACTCGTTGGCGCGTAAACGGGATCCCATTTTTCGATCCATTCGGGAATCATTGGTTCGGAGTGCGGAAAGACGTAAAGCAATTTGCCTTCGGGGATGGCGAGAGCGTTTGCGCCGAAATACCAACGGATGTTCGTGTAATCGCGGGCGAGGTAGGCGACGGTGGGATGACGATAATGTATCGCCGAAAAATAAATGGTTGTGTCGCGTGTGTCTTGGGCGTTGAGCCAACGTGAGGCGTTGACGAGGTCGGTGTCGTTGGCGTAATGGAGAGAGGGTGCTTTTGCCCAGACGTTGAAATAGTCGTTGAAGGTTGCAATTGTTCCTGCGGCGACTAAAGTCGCGGCAACAAAAACACGAAGCCCACCTTCGCGGGCTAGTTTAAGAGAGTCGCCGTAGGGCGACTTCGTGTTTTTTGTAGGTGCAGTTTCAACTGCATAAGACAGCCAACGAATCATTTTTGCTAAACCAATCGCCGGGAAGATCGTCAATACCGACATCACGCCCATTGCCCGCACGTTAGAAGGAAAGATGTCGTGGACGGAGAGCGCGGTGGGGAGAAGGAAAGTGACGGTATAGATAATTAGGAAGAGATTGGAGATTAGAGATTTTTGATTGCTAATTTCTGATTGCGGATTGCGGAACGCAAAACGCCAACGACTGATCACTGACCACTGATTACTGATCACTTTGATTAACCCAACGACAAAGAAAAACCCTGTCACTGGATCGAAGATCGGTTTAAGCGGAATGTTGAATCGGTCATAAGGTTCGCCCGAGACAAAGATCATACCGAGGGCGCCGGTGATACCGCGCCATAACAGATCGCCCTCGTCGCCTTTAACGATGACTTGGCTATAGCGGACGAAAAAAGTTTCGGGATGTGTGAGAAAGAAGTAACCGAGAGGGGCGAAGACGAGGAGGGCGGAGATGAAGAGTAAGAAGTAATTAGTAATTAGTAATTTTTTATTTTTGTTAACAAACAACGCAATGAGCAAAACGAAAGCGACAGGTATGGGAAAGAGCCGCGCGGAGAGATATGTGTAGGCGGCGAGACCGGTGAAGAGTCCTGCAAATACAAAATCAAGGTTAAATGTCATTCCGAGCGAAGCGAGGAATCTCTTAGACAGCCCCAGAGATTCCTCGTCGCGCTGCGCGCTCCTCGGAATGACATGGTTCGATTTCTTTGCGTCCTTCGCGCCTTTGCGGTTTTCTCTGTTTAAACCCCGAAACAAAAAACCTATCGCCATCGCCTGCACAAAAACTTGCGTCGTCACTCGCTCGCCATAACGCGACCACACCAGATGCATAAAGCTGAAGGCGAGAAGTGACGCGGCAAAGGCGGCGACCCAAGCGGCATCCGGGTCGTCGTCGAACATCTGCCGCGCCGCGAAATAAACGGCGGCGATCCCTAAGAGTCCGTAGATCGCCGCCGTCAGTTGAAGCGTGAAGATGGATGATCCGATCAGTTTAAAGAGCAGACCCGCCGAGTAAAAAAATAAAACCTCTTTGCCAGTGTAAGCCGTGATGAACACCTCGCGCCAATTGTTGAAAGCGATCTCGTTGGCGAAGATGGCGTTGGCGGCAAAATCGTAATGCAAGCCGGGCGGCACGACTCCGAGTTGATGAAAGCGAAGAAACGCGCCGAGAAGAAGAGAGAGGATGACGAAAGATGAAGGGCGAATTAGAAAACGCACGCGCGAAGTATACCAGCCGAACTCTTAGCATCTAACGTAGGGCAGGCGTAGGTTTAGCGTATGCGTGTGATCATGGCGTTCTAAACAGTTGGTGCTAAACTTCTTTTCATGAAGGGTAAATCTCTTCTTCTCCTCCTTTGAAGAGAGCTCAGGTCGGCGTCCTGAGCTCTCGTCACTTAAAACAGAAAACGGGTTTCTCCAAGAAACCCGTTTTCTCCGTTAATCGGAGTTTTCGTTTAAAATCCACGCTCATGCAACGCCTCTTTCGCAACGCCTCCGTCGTCATGGCGGGGTTCGTCGTCGCCAACTTGCTCGGTCTGCTGCGTCAAGTCATCATCAATCGCGCCTTCGGCACATCGGCAGAACTCGACGCTTACTTCGCCGCCTTTCGCGTCCCCGATCTTCTCTTCAACATTTTGGCGGGCGGCGCGTTGGGGTCAGCCTTCATCCCGCTCTTCGCCGAATTGATCGAGAAGAATGATCGCCCTCGCGCCTGGCGGATGGCGAGCGCGATCACAAATAATTTGTTGATCGCCCTCTCGCTGATCGCTACTGTTGCCGCCACTGCCGCGCCGCTTTTAGTCAAATTCATCTTGGCTCCGGGCTTCGACTCGGACACTCAAGCCATCACCGTTGACCTAATGCGAATCATGTTCCTCTCGATGATCATCTTCGGCGTAAGTGGCTTGCTGATGGGGATTCACAACGCACATCACCATTTCCTTTCTACATCACTCGCGCCGATCTTTTATAACGTCGGCATCATTGTCGGCGCGTTGAGCGCGAGTCAAATTGGAGTCTATGGTTTGGCGTGGGGCGTAGTGTTGGGCGCGGCGTTGCATCTCATCGTCCAACTCCCAGTCCTATTTCGCCATCACCCTCAATACACCTTTGTGCTTGACCTAAAAGATTCAGCCGTGCAACAAGTGGGCAAGCTCATGTTGCCGCGCATGTTCGGGCTTGCCGTGTGGCAAATAAATTTTTGGGTCAATGTCTCTATCGCTTCCACTTTGCCCGTTGGCAGTTTATCGGCGATCACCATTGCCTTTCAGATTTTCACGTTTCCTCAAGCGGCAATTGCCCAGGCAATCGCCACCGCCGTCTTCCCGACTCTTGCCTCACACGCCGCAAAAGAGTCGCGCGATGAACTCAACGAAACTCTCACAACCGCATTACGTTTAACGTTGTTCCTCGCCCTGCCCGCGATGATCGGTTTGATTCTTTTGGGTCAGCCTCTTATTGCGCTACTGTTCCAAAGCGGCAAGTTCACCGAACAATCCACATCGTTAGTGTCGTGGGCGTTGACGTGGTATGGCGTTGGATTAATTTCTCATTCGGTGGTCGAAGTGATCACCCGCGCCTTCTATGCGATGAAAGACACACGCACGCCGGTTGTAATTGGCGCCGCCGCGATGATCCTCAACGTGATCTTAAGTTTGACTCTCACTCGTCTCTTTGCCTCGTGGAATCTAATGCCGCACGGCGGGCTGGCATTGGCGAATACGTTGGCAACGACGATTGAAGCGATTGCCTTGTGGATGATGTTAAGCAAACACAACGCGCGCGTGATACTTGGTTCGTTGTTCAACAGCGTCTGGCGCTCGGGCATCGCAACGGCAATGATGAGTCTAGCAGTAATAGGTTGGGGGCAAGCAGTGACTGCGCCACTGTGGCTATTAAGTTTGGGCGGGGCAATCGTTGGCGCGGCAGTGTATTTTGTGATCGCCGTGATCGTGAGAAGTCCAGAAAACAAACTTCCGAAGTCTTAAAGACTTCGGAAGTTTGTTTTACGGTCGCGGTGTGCCGGGTTGCGGCGGCTTCTGCTGTTGCGGAGTCGGGTAGCCGGGGATGATCGTCGCATAGACCATGAGATACTGCCCGTTGCTGAGACGGGTTACGCTCACGTCTTTCACTTCGACTGATTCCAGAGTGCTCTTCGTGTCCACTTCAAATTTCCACGTTTCGGGTTTCCACGTAACACCATCTGTTGAAAACAGCGCAGTGATATACGTTGTGGTACCGGCTTTTTGCACAAAACCATAGTAACGATAACCGCCATCTACTTTGAGTCCGTTTGCCATGAGGAAATTACCACTGGAAAGATCGTCGGTGCGTTTGAAGTTGAGACCGTCGGTTGAGGTAGCATGATAATTTGATCCTGGAATTCCCCCAGAGAAGAAATGCCATGTGTTGCCAATCAAAATCACATTGGGATCCAAAACTTCTTTGCCTTCTACCGTGAAGCGCACACCCTCTTCGAGCGTGAAGTTATAACCGTCACTCGAGATCGCCGAATACGAGCGTGGCGATTCGGGTTTGCCTGCGCCGGTGTTGCCGGGTCCCGAGGTGAAATACAAACGTATCTTATTGTCTGTAGTGAACTCCACTGTGGGGTCAACCTGACTCGGTTGTAAAACCCTCTCCACTCCGTTCAACTTAATTTTCTTATATACCCACGTTGTGCCGTTGTCTTTTGAAACGGCGACGACGATCTTGTTTCGCACTTCCTCAGGACACATAATGACGAAATAGACTCGCACTTCGCCATCGGGCATGGTGATAATATCCGGCACGTCGGCTTGATCGGAAAGAACTTTGTTAGTGCGCGTAAAGGTGATTCCATCGGTGCTGAGAGCGGTCATTAACCGTGATGCCCAAGGTCCATAACCAGTCTGTGGTTTGCCATCGGGGTTGATGGCGTTGTAACCGGAACAGGGTCTGAAATCGCTGGTGGTGGAGGGTTGGGTAGTTGGTGGTTGGGTGGTTTGGTTGTTAGGTAGTTTGGTCGGTGGCGCGGCAACGGACGGTTGTGCCGGTGGTTGAGTCGGCGGCGCGGCAACGGACGGCTGTGCTGGTGATTGAGTCGCAGGCGTGAGTCCTGTATCTACATTGATGGAGCAGGCGAGCGTGGCAGCGATGAGAAAAAGCGATATAAAGATCGTGTGGTAGCGATTCATAAGTCGGAGTTGTTACGAAGTCTCTGCAAACAATTCGGCGATGGGCATTTCAAAATTGGGGAAGGTTGGCGAAGTGAGTTTATCTTTCTCGATGAAGGCAGAATGTGTTTGATAGGTCTTGCCTTCAAGACGATAGACTTCTACTGTCTTTGCTTCGGGATCCACGATCCAGTATTCGGGGATGCCCGCCTGCGCGTATTCCTCTTTTTTGATAATTCGATCCCGACGCTCATCGTTCTCAGAAACGATCTCGATAACCAGATCAGGCACGCCCCAATATTTCTGGATTCGATCTGCGTGGACGTTAGACATGAAGATGATGTCCGGCTCGCGCACTTTGCCTTGCCAAAGTTGAACGGGGAGAAGGGCAAAACGTACTTGACCCAGTTTATATTGAGCGACAAATGCGAATAAGACGGCGAAGAGTCGCGCCGCAATCAATTGATGAAATTCTGTGGGCATGGGTGGAAACTCCAGTTTTCCATTAGACAGTTCGACAAACTTGCCACGCTCTGAGACAAAGTAATACTCGGTCTCTGTCCACTCGCCGTCGGCAGGAAAAAGATCAAGCAGGGGATGTGTGGTGGGGGGTTCGCGTGTTGCCATAGAAGCCTCTTTTGATGATTCTAACATCCTTGTCAATCACTGAAGTTTCCACGCGCCATTGACGCGAGTCACTTGCAGTTGCATCAGCGATGGCGGGGCGTTGTTGCGTTTGACGGTTATGATCGCTGCGTTGTCCTTCAATGTGATTCGTTGCGGCTCGTAGCCGCTCATCAGAATCTGTTTGACGATCTCCAAGTAATCGGCTGACAAAGGATGAACGGTGAAGTCGCCATCGGCGGCGAGGACTTTGGTGAGGGCGTTGAGGGTGCGTTCCGCTAAATCGTAATCGCCCGAATCGATCCCACGATCCGCTTCGATCAACATGGTCTCAATAGCGATATGGCACGGCGTGAGCGGATGACGTTGATAGTCGGCGGTGAGTCCGTCGCGCACGGCGCGATCAATGTCGGGTATCCAGGCGGTGAGGTAATAAGCGGAGGGATCGAATTTCTTTTGATAGAGGCGCACCGTGTCGTAATAACGAATCGTGTTTTCAATGTCGCGCATCCAACGTGGATCGGTTTGCGTTTTGAGATAGGCGAGATAATCCGACTCGATCTCCGAAAGTTTTTTGTTGTAAGTGAAACGCAGCCCGGCATCGAGCATGGCGCTTTCATTTCGTGTTTGTTGAAACGCGCCAAGCAGAGTCACGAATTTTTCCCAGCCGTAAGTGTTGACCAGATATTCGATGAAGCCCGCGCTCTCCAGATAACCGAGCTCGTGTTGGGCGGGGTAAAAATTATCGGCGAGCTGCGCTAAGGGGATGTAGCGATCCAACGTAACCAAGCCAGCCGCGCGCGGCGCGAGCGGTTCGAGTTTGAAGTGTCCGCCCGCGATGTAAGTAGCAAATCCTTCTTCGATAAGGATCGGGCGCTCTCTGCCTAACGAGCGACCCAAGATGTGTGCTGTCTCGTGACGCACGACGTTGGCAAATGAACCGGCAGGGTAATCACGATCCATGTAAGTGATCGTGATCGTATCTCCGGCGAAACCACCGTGACCCAAGACGCGATCTATAAAGTTGAGAACAAGTTTGGCGCTGCGCTTACGCCCCAACCGCGCTTCAACAAAGGCGACAGAATCATTCGTCTGCGCCTTGAGCGACTCAATATCGCGCGCGGCGGGCGAGTTGGCGATGTAGTTGAAGATGCAGCACTCGCTCTCCGTCCTAATCCATTTCGCATCAAGTTCGTTGAAAGGCAGATCGCTGCGCGGCTGGATATTGACTGTGACGCTCGCCGTGTTGTTCGTTGAGTCTTCGTCGCCGATTTTAATTTTGTCGTCGGGGTCTACCAAAATTTGAATCGTGTGCGCGCCCCCTAACCCCGTTGTGCGCCACGCCCATTCAAACGATGCTTCGAGCCTTTGACCGATGCCGTGACCTGAGGCACGCTCGCGTGAGATCAGTTTTGAATCAATATAAAGTTCAACATTGAATCCTCTGAGATTAATTTTCGCGCCGTCATGAACGATTGCTTCGATACTGATCACGTCGCCCGAATACAACGCGCCATCGGGATGGATGAGGATGTCGGCTGATTCAATGTAGAGATCGCGCTTGGCGTTAAGCGCAGGTGTCGCCGCCATTGTCGGCGCAGCTGTGGGTGTGGGTTGAAACGTTGGCGCCGGAAGCGGAGTCGCTGTTGGGATCGGAGTCGGCGTGGCGATCAGTGATGTGACGTTGCAGGCGAGGGTGAGGAGGAGAAGAGGGATGAGGCGGCGCATGTTGTTAGAGATTGGAGATTAGAGATTGGATCGTATAATCGCTGACATGAAACGAAGTTATCTTATCATCACTGTTTTGATCATTGTGGTTGTCTTAACCATCTTCTCACCATTTTTCTCGTCGTGGGCGTTTGAGATGACGGGCGAGGAAGGACGCGCCTCACAGATTAAAGGTTTGCTAGAACTCAGCACGCAAATCATTCGCCCACCGTTAGATTTGCGACCTGATGTAGCGATTCAATATGCGGATGTGAATCCGTTTGGCATCAACACGTTTTTGCATCAAGAGGTTGAGCCAACAAAACGCGAACGACAAGTTAAGATGATCAAAGAGGCGGGCTTCTATTGGCTGAGGCAAGAGTTCCCTTGGTACGATATTGAAGTTCACGCCAAAGGTGACTTTGAGGATCGACGGCATCCGCCAACGATTAATGCTTGG
>Ga0209514_10003716_pt1 | contig 21435 bp, 29 predicted proteins | sample Subgrocontami58m_FD_187452 | JGI IMG/M metagenome (GOLD analysis project Ga0209514, IMG submission 187452) | Subsurface groundwater microbial communities from S. Glens Falls, New York, USA - GMW37 contaminated, 5.8 m (SPAdes) (version 3) | ecosystem: Environmental > Aquatic > Deep subsurface >...
CTCAAAGCGGGGTTAAAATTGAAATTACATGTCCATCCCGGACATGTCCGGAGTAGATGATTTGTCGTCTTTCTTTTCAGGAATATCTGTCACAAGCGCTTCTGTGGTTAAAATCATTGACCCCACCGAAGCCGCATTCTGCAGCGCCGTCCGGGTAACCTTGACCGGATCAATAATTCCCTTCTTGAGCATTGAGCCAAAATCAAGGGCCAGCGCGTCAAAACCGTAATCCGCGACAGCCGAATCGGCAACTTTCCGTACCACCCAGCCAGCATCCATTCCGGAATTCATCGCCAGCCATCTTAGAGGCTGCTGGCAGGCATCACGCATAATATCAACTCCAACCTTTTCGTCATTGTCTGTAACTATTAATTTGTCTAAAACCTTAGCCGACCTAAGCAGGGCAACTCCGCCTCCGGGAACAATTCCTTCTTCAATCGCCGCCTTTGTGGCTTCAACCGCATCTTTAACTCTTTCCTGAAGCTCTTTTAGAGCTACTTCTGTGGCCGCTCCAACACTAATTACCGCCACGCCCCCTGCCAGTTTGGCCAATCTTTCCTGCAGTTTCTCTTTATCGAAATCGCTGGTAGTCCTGTCTATTTCCGATCTGATTGATTGAATCCGGGACTGAATTGCTACTTTTGTTCCGCCACCGCCGATAATCCTGGTGTTGTCTTTATCGGCCACTACTTTGTCTGCCCGGCCTAAGTCTTCTACTGTGACCGAATCCAGTTTCCGGCCGGCATCCTCGGAAATAAACGATCCTCCGGTTAAAATCGCGATATCTTCCAGCATAGCCTTACGCCGGTCGCCAAACCCCGGGGCTTTAACCGCCAAGACATTAAATGATCCGCGCATTTTGTTAACAACCAGGGTCGCCAAAGCTTCTCCTTCGACTTCGTCGGCTACGATCACCAAATTCTTGCTGACTTTGACAAATTTCTCCAAGAACGGCAAAAGGTCGGAGATAGAGCTGACTTTTTGGTCGGTAATTAAAATATACGCATCACTGATTTCAGATTCCATCGTATCGGCATTAGTGGAAAAATATGGCGATGCGTAGCCTTTATCAAAGGACATTCCTTCTTTATGGTCGATTTCGATTTCAAAGCCCTTTCCCTCTTCAACTTCAATTAGGCCATCCCGCCCAACTAGTTTAAGGGCCTCGGCAATCTTTTTACCGACCTTTTGATCTCCTGCGGAAATTGTAGCCACAGACTCCCAGTCTTCCGGTTTAACATCTTTAGCTATCCTCTTTAATTCTGTTACCAACGTCTCAACGGCCTTTTCAATCCCGTGCTTAATCATCATCGGATTGGCCCCGGCAGTAATATTTTTCATGCCGGAAGAGACAATCGTTTGGGCCAAAACTGTCGCGGTGGTGGTCCCGTCGCCGGCTACATCATTGGTTTTGCTGGCCGCTTCTTTTACCAACTGGGCGCCCATATTTTCAAAAGGATCTTTTAATTCAATTTCTTTGGCAACGGAAACTCCGTCATGAACTACGGCCGGAGCTCCCCATTTTTTATCCAGAGCTACATTGCGGCCACGGGGACCCAAAGTTATAATCACGGCTTTTGCCAGCTGATTGACTCCTGAAAGGAGTTTATTGCGGGCCTGATCTGAAAATAATAATTGTTTCGGCATATTACTTTTTTGTACTTTCTTGTACTTTATATTGTTGCTAACACATCTTCAAATTTCAAAAATTGATATTCGATTTCACCGATTTTGACGTCATTGCCGCCCCATTTTTTATAAATCACATGGTCGCCCTTTTTAACCGGGCAAACAATTTTTGCTCCGTGTTCGGTGGTCCAATCTCCGCCTACTGCCAAAACCACGCCTTGCTGGGGTTTTTCATCGTGAGAGTCAGGCAGATAAATTCCGGAAATTGTTTTCTTGTCAGCCTTGACCGGTTCAACTAAAATATATCCCGGTAAGGGTTTAAGGGATTTGGGGTCAATTAATTTTGCAATTGCCATATCTGTTTGTATATTATCACTCTTTTATCGAAAGTGCTAGAGGGTAATATAAAACACAATAGAAAATCTGTCAAGGGGTCAAATTGAATATTGACAATAGCTACCTTTTGTCATACAATCATTTTCAATGTCGCACTTTGACTGGAATGAAGAGAAAAACTCTCAATTAAAAGAAACAAGAAAAGTTGGCTTTGAAGACGTTGTAACAGCTTTTAGAGAAGGAAGGTTGATTGACGTAATTGATCATCCAAATCAAAAAAAATATAAGGGACAAAAAATTATGTTTCTGATAATCAATGATTATGTTTACGCCGTGCCTTATATTGAAGACTCTGACAAATTTTTCTTAAAAACCATATATCCGTCAAGAACGGCAACACAAAAATATCTTAAGAAATGAGGTGAAAATACGATGAATAAAGTTAAATTGGATAAATATGAACAAACCATAGAAAAAGCCTTAGCAACAGGCAATTTTAAGCGGATAAAGAATTTCGCTGGCGAAAAGAATAAATTGGCTAAAGCGGCAGAAAATACCTTTAATAAAATGCGGAATATAAATCTAAGGGTTTCGATCAGAGATTTAATGAGGGTCAAATCCCGGGCCGAAGAGACCGGAATCCCCTATCAAACTTTGGTTCGGTCTCTGATTCGCCAATACGCCTCTGGCCAAGTCCAGCTAAGGGTGTAGCCGTTTAGGGTTGGAACGCCTTAGCAGTTGCAGCAATTAAATCTTCCGCGATCTGTTTAGATTGAGGATCAACAAGGGGTAAACGAGAATATTTTTCTTCTGAAGCTCGTTGAGCGGTAATCAGTAGACAGGGAACAGTTTTCTTGTTTTCGTAGTCAGTCGCAGTCAATATAGATCCTTTCCCGTCCCAATGGCTGGCAGAACGCTGTCCGTGGTCATAGGTGAATCTTCTTCCAACTCCTAAAGATAGCGTTAGCTCCACCTCACCCTTACTCCCTAAAACCAGAGGATCCGGTTCTGACCCATATTTGTCCGTGGCCATAAAATAATTTACAACGTCCTGGCGGTTTACGAAAAATGTCGAACTTCATTTGATTAGCTCCGGCGCGGCGCCCCCACCTGTCGCGCCTCCGCTATTTTTTGCGCGCGCGATTTTGCGATTGCTCTGCAATCGCTTTATTTTTCGCCTTTAGGCAAGTGTCCTTGTCCCACCCGCCCGTACGCGGACAAAAAATCCCTTTTATAAAGGCTATCTTATAAAACATTTGAAAGTTAATTATTTTGCTGATACAATAAATTTATGAATTGGAAAAAATATTTTGTATTTGCCATAATATCGGTTTTCATAACCATCCCCATTTTTTTCGCAGGTATGGTCTTTGCAGGTTTAGTGGCATTCGGAATGGGCAATTCAACGCCTTACCTATACGCAACTTATGGAATTACGGCTATTATAATATTAGTCTTATCATTTCTACATTCTAAGCGAAACAATTCACCTTTTATAAAATCATTAATAACTGCAATAATTCCTATCGTCCTCTTTCTTGTTTTTTTAGCTGTGACAAACGACATCTCAAGAAAAAAAGATGCAGAAAATATAAGAAGAACGGAATCTTTTCGGAACGAAGCAATTGCAAAGCTACCACAATCTTTTCAAATAAAATCGGTTGAGTATTTATTACATAATTATGAAAATAACTTTCGTTTACGAGCCCGACTTAATATAGATATTGCAACAGATTTTGATCGAGCAAGTTTAGAATATGGTTTAAGATTTTACCCTAAAGATTTACATTTTAGTAATGTTTTTAATAGTGAAAACTACAATAACCAATATATATTAGTAGATGGATGTACTGTAAGTGACAGAATGGCGATGGTAGAAGTTGAGAAAGGAAAAAGGTATAAGCCTGGTAATTACATTGTAGTCGTAGATTGGTGGTTCTCAGGAAATGAATGTACTGTTGAGAAAATTCTAACTCTTGAGAACTCTTCAATAGTTATTAGAGATGTGAAAAATAATAAGGTTGGAGAAATAGTTATAGATGAGATTAAAATTGCAGGAGATTTAAAAGACTAAAGAGGGTTTTGATTGTCAAAATGACTTGGGTAACATCTTTTATTAGATGAACAAAGAAAACAGCAAAAACAACTGGTTATTCATTATAAATTAATGTACTTGAACTTACCATAATTGTTAGGCCATCTTTTTTAATGTCCGTTCTGGACAATTTAAGGCGACTTAAATTGAGTACAACCAGAGCGGCCATTTAAGTTTAATAAAAAGTTCTTTAAAATTTTTGCGTTTTTTCTTTTAGTCCCGCAAAGCGGGACTGTTCGAGCCGACAGTTTCGGAGGCGCGGCAGGTGGGGGCGCCGCGCCGGAGCTAATCAAATGAAGTTCGACATTTTTCGTAAACCGCCAGCCAGTAAGGCTACGATCTTCTTCCTGCGCAGGACTAGGTTCTGCGAATAAGGACGTTTAATTCAGGAGTTCCGGGAAGCCCCTCTCTCTGGTTGTTTAGGATTCATATTTAGCCGATACTACCAGAAAAATTTGACTTGTCAAATTTCACGATTAATGTAGTTTTGTTGGATAACGGATTTATGTAAATTGGCTCTGCTATAGCATGGTCAATCTACATGATTTTTCAACTGTCGTTCAAGCTCTTGGTTATAAACAATTATTAGCTTCACATTACCAAATCAAGCCTGATTTTTTGATTACTCTGGACAAAAAACACCTATTGATATTATAAAAAGAAAATTAAATTGGTCAAAATCATGTCTCCGGGCGAGTTGTTGGTGAAGTTTGCGAAACTTCACGCTTCCCCGAAAGCGCAAAACGCTTGCTATCTAAAACTGTAGGCGGCTATCCCAGATATGCGAAAAATGAGCGCCGCTTGCCGCAATAGTCTATCTGAATATTTTCTGGCGCTACCTTGCGGCCTGAGCTATAAAATAATTTTTTCTTCTTTCTTCTTGAAACTCGCTTAAGATTGAAACTATCCCCATAAAAGAAATTTAATAAATTCTCTCCGTCCGGGATCAAGCCGGTCGCGCAGCGTTTCCCAATTAGCCAATAAATCCTTTTTGTCAATCTTTTCGCCGTCATCCAAACCGTAGCTTAATTGCTGTTCCAATTTCCAGAGGCGGTATTTTTTCGGGAATTTTTTGAGGTATTTCTCATCCACTGACCAATTTCTCATCGTAGTTATATTTTACCATTAAAACAGCTATTAGAAGTTAAACGGAATCAGGAGACTTTGTTGATGTCTGACAACAGCACGCCTTCGCAGGATAGGCCCTTATTCTGAAATTCGCCGTTTAATTCTTCTTTTAATTGCTTTTCAGATAAACCGGGATCATCGGCGCCAATCTTTTTTCGCAGGCATAGCTGGACACAGCACAAAACTGACCTAAGGGCTTTAACGATAGCCAATCTCCCTTTATGGTTTATGTTTTCTCGCCTCCAATCCGGCAGAGTATCATCAGATTTTCGGCAAGATTCTTTCGTAAGTCAACGAATCAGTTTCTGTAAGAAATTAGATGGGGCGAATCGGCCTATTGTATTTTTAACGTACTTCTGTATTATTAAACTTATGTCCGCTCCTGAATTAGAAGTACTGCAACCACAAACTCCACCGCCTTCCACCGTGTCAAGAGCCAATTTTGGTATGTGGATTACTTTTCAATACGTAGTTGAGTTTATTACACTTTACATTTGGGCCACCGCGTTTGGTGGAATTATCCATTTTGCTATAGACAAAAATTTTCCGGATCAATTAAAAACTATATCGTATACGTCAATTATCGGCTCTTATGTTATGCCTGGTTATTTATCTGCACTAATTGTTTCCTATCCAATTTTTGCCTTTCTATATTTAATTCTCAAAAAACAAGAAGGACAAAATCCAGAAATTAAAAATATTAAAATTCGTAAAATATTAATTTATTTTACCCTGATTATAGCCTTTATTATTTTAGTCAGCCAGCTTATTTCAGGAGTCTTCAGTTTTCTCAACGGATCTGCCTCCTTAAACTCTTTTATGCACATTCTGGCGACGATCATCATTGCGGGTTCGATATTCCTTTGTTTTCTATTTAATGTTAGGGAAGACCGAAAAGTAAATGCTTAAACATATTATTCTGATCACCATCTTAACTGCTCTCGTTTTTTCTGCCGTTTTATATGGGTTCATCTCCGGTGGTTCACCTTTTGAAATTAGAAATCAAAAGATGGATCAAGCCCAAATTACCAAAATCCAGTCTCTCTCGACAATTATTGATCAGTATTTTCAAGTAAACCAACGACTTCCTCAAACCCTTAATGATATTTTCAACAACGATCAATCAAAAAACTATGACCTCCAGACGAATAACAGCTTCGAATATATAAAAAATGGAGATTTTTCATATAATATTTGTACAAATTTTTCCTCCGATGCTCCTAAACAAGATGCTTCAAGGTACTCCTACTACAATGATAGTATTAATCAAAAATACTCCAACTATAAAAAGGGCAGATACTGTTTTGAATACCCTGTCAAAAACAATATTCCTTCTTTTCTAACTCCTATTTCCACTCCCTATTTATCCCCTTCTCCGCAACCCCAAATTTCTTCAGATGATTATTCCAAAGACGGAATCACAAATTTTACAAAAGACGGAGCTCCTTACGTTCGGATCATAGGCACTTTGGTGGGTATTCCTAATCAGTCAAAATTTCAATTGTCTACTCAAACTCCACAGAGCGACCATCTTGTTGTTACTGTTCTTTATGATGACAACACAATCTCTTTCGATAAACAAAATCTTCGTCTCAAAATAAGCGCTTTTGTTATTGGAGATAGAATTATGATTGAAAGTAATGTTATGCGAGGCCAAAATAATTACGAGACCAAATCGATCCAAAACCTAACTAGATAAACTCTTCTTATCTTCTTCAATCTCACTCCATTATGCTGAAAAATCAGGAAACTTTATTTATTTCCGACAACAAAACGCCTTCACAGGATAAACCCTTGTTCTGAAATTCGCCGTTTAATTCTTCTTTCAATTGCTTCTCCAGCATCGGCCGGTCATTTTTGAGCTGATCAAAACTCAAAGTGCTCCCAACCGATGCAATCTTGGAACGGCTAATAGGCCTGACGACTTTGGAAACAAAGTTCTCGCCGATACTTTCCCATAATTCCGGGGCGTTATTCTTGTCAATTTTAAACAAAATAGAACCGGTAATCACCACGTTTATCCCATCTTTAGTAGTGGCATGAATCGGAGTGTCCCCCAGAACTTCTTTATTTGTCAAATCAACGCCCTCGACAATTGTATATTCCAAAATCTGGGCATTAAAAAGTTTGGCTACCTGCCAAAATGGAATTTTTAAATGAAGCCCCGGTCCCCAAATATGCGGCAAAACTCCGCGACCGCGGTCATAAACACAGGCAATGTGGCCGGGAGGAACGGAGATAAAGAATCCCCCCACCACTTCATCGACAAAAAAACTAACTACCAGTCTGTCAAACATAAATTAAGAAATATTGTTGTATATTGTACTCCCTAATTAACAACCCTATCATTGTTTTCTACTTCTTGCTTCTTACTCATCACCTTCCCCAGCCTATACCACCAATATTTTACCTGACGAAAAGTAGTATAGCCAATACTAAAAATCAGAGTTGTGATGATGAATAACTTTTTCCCGGCCGGAAGTTGGGAAAAAATAATATATGAACCTATCGGCAAAGTCAGCTGGGCTAAGATCATTTCTTTCCTGGTAATCGGAAACAATGAAAATAAGCTCGCTTCTGCTTCAAGAATAAAAATCAAGATTGATTGCAGGGCGTTTAAAGTGGCGTTCGGATGAGTGAGATCATACTGGCCCATAAAAGTCAGATTCAAGGCTTCTTTTGGTTGGGGAATAAAATCATACAGAAGATGGAAATCTGCTCCCAATAGGCCTTTAGCAAAGATCCGCCATAGCATTAAGACCACAATTGTATGAATGGCAATATTAATCCCTGACAAAATCACGATTTTTCGGTTTGATCTCAATAAATTCTTGACGTGAGCGTCGCGGGCTACCGGATCGGAAGAAAATTTATTTTTAAGCTCATCGACTTCTCCTGCCAACTTGTACCTTTCCGCCTCTGTCCGATTTCCGGAAATAGTCAACGGCAATAAAATTATTCTTATAGCTACGGTAAATATAATAACTGCCATTCCCATATCAGCTTGGGATCCCAAAATAAAATGCAGGCCATAATAGATTGTGACCAAAAGATTTATAAATGGCTGGTAGAAAATTTGGGTAAATAAATTCATAAGGATATCAGGCTATCAGGTTAACAGGTCAGCAGGTTAATAATGTTTTGGGCATATTTTGTTGATTAATTCTGTAGTCGAATATTCAGGATTATACCGGTTAACCACCTTAAGTTTCACCCCGGCTCTCCGGCAAATTCTTTTCTTGTTTTCCATAAACGGGCTATTTTCCGATACCGCGTAGATATCCGCCCTGACAGATAAGAGAATTTTCTCATATTCCTGATCTGAGTTAAATTTGTCGGGCAAAACCACAACCTTGGCAACACACTCCAGGGCTTCCAGCATTTGCTTTCTTTCGGCTTGATTCATGATTGGCCTGTTTGGCCCCTTCAACCGCCTTGTTCTAGCATCGGATTCAATACCTACTATCAGCTTGCCCCCCAATTTTTTGGCGGCCAGCAAGAAATTCAGATGCTCAATATGTAAAAGGTCAAAAACTCCGGTGGCAAAGACGATCATATTCGGAAAGAATTGTATCAGTCCTGTTTCCCGGATGGAAGAAAGCAGAGTGCAAGCTCACTCTCTCATTAGACATTTTGGGCTTCATGTACCAAAGTTGCAGATTAAAGGCTAAAAGGTTTAAAAGGCTGAAAAGGTCAAAAGGTTGAAAATGGCTGGACCTTTTTAACCTGTTAACCTGCCAACCTTCAAACCTTTTCCAAATATTCGCTAAATACTTCTTTCCCCATAGGTTTCCTGCCATCATTCTTTCGTAAATTTCATTTTTGTTAACAACCGGCTTCATTTGCGCCAATTCATGGACAGTGTAAAGATTGCGCTGGCCTTCCGGGATTGCCAGAGAAGATTCATCAAGCCAGAGGTTTAGACAAATTGCATTGTTGTTGGTTGTTGGTTGTTGGTTGTTGGTTTTGACGTTAGGCAAAGGGCGGCGGCATCTGAAAAAAATTGAAATTAAAATCATTACCAGCGGACGGATAATCCACAGACGGTTTTCTGAAGTAACAATCATTAAGTCAATATCATCATTCTCATCAGCGTTTTCCATCGCCAAAGCTCCGGTAATCGCGACCAGTTTAACCCAAGGAATTATTGAAATTATTCTTGATGCCCGTTTCGCTATGATCGTTTTTTTTTGGCTTATATTCTTCCGGCGGTGACGGAGCTTGATAAGGGACAAAGGATAAGGGCTAAGGGCTAAGGGCTGATAAAAACCTTCCCCTGAGTAAATATTTTTGTTTTCCGCCAAATTATTAATTTCTTGTTTAATTTTTGACAACGAAATTGGTTCAGCAGAAATTAAATAGCGACATATCTCTTCGGCTGTTAGCGGATAGTCGAAAATAGAATGATAAAGGAGAGTGGAAAGGACTCTCACTTAACCCCGAACTTCGTCAATACCTGTTTTACTCCCTGAGCCACGGTTTCAATCACCGCTTCCGGAGTCATTTGTTTATCAACAATTCCGTTAATGGCATCGGCGTAATAAGCAATTATTTCATCATTTATTCCGTTGTCCCCGGTTCTGGCGGCCATATACCATGATCTTCCAAACTCCGCCTGTTTAACAAAGGGTTCAACATACTTGGCCGCAGACAATGATTGAGCCATATCCCGGCGAGGATAAATTTCTCCGAAAGGCCGGATTTTTGCCGCTTCTGTATACATTGTTTGTAAAGATTCTTGAGAGGATAAATATTTTAAAAACTCCCAGGACTGCTTTTTATATTTTGAGTTTTTAGACACCCCCTCCACCCAAGCCGAAGACCAGGTTATCCGGCGCTGACTAGTCAATTGTGGCACCGGATGAATCGAAAAATCCAATTTGGGATTAAGAGTCACGATCTCGTGGACTTGCCAGGAGGGCACGATTATCATCGCCACTTTCCCTGTGGCAAAAGCCACTATATCCGGAGGTAAAGTTTTATCCCAAATTCTGTCTTTTGTCGTAAAAATTGTATAAAATTTCAAAGCGTCGGCCCCTAAATTCCGGCCCCGGGCATCGATCGTAGCGTTTGGCTTTGCCAGATCAACGCTGTTTTGCAGCATTAACAAGGCCAAAATATCCGGCCAACTGGAGATGTTATTGGTCGTTCCCATCGCCATTCCTGATTGGGCAATCCTGCCTTTTTCATCCCATTTAGTCAGAGCAAAAGCCGTTTTCCGCAAGTCGTCCCAAGTGGTTGGAACACCTGAATCCGTCGCCGCCAAAATTTCATTGTTAACAAACAATCCCAAGCCTTCCGTCATCAACGGTACTGCTAGGACTTTTCCGCCGGAAGTTATCCCGGTCAGCGCGTCTTTATAAAATGTTTTATCAAATTCGTTTAATGATAAAATGTCCGCCGGAGCCGGTTCCAGTTCGGAAGCAAACATCGGCATCCATGACTGGTGAATTCTCATAATATCCGGACCTTCTTTTCTGGCTAAAACCGACTGCAGTCTTTCCCGATAATCTGTTTTAGACTGCATTTGGTAATTAATCTTTATCCCGGGGTGAGCAGACTCATATTTGGCGATCACCGGAACCATAACTTCATTGGGTTCCCACAAACCCCAATAAGTTAAAGTAACGGCTGGTTTCGACAAGCGCGGCAAAATAAAAAGTTTGGTAATCAAAAATCCTGCCAACCCCAAAATTATTGCCGCGGCGATTGGGAACAAAATCCCCAAGTTGGGCTTTTTAATATCTGTTACCCTGGTCGTAGGCGCCAGTGGCTGATTTTCAGGCAAATTAGAGATTGGTCCTAAAGTCGGATCAGGTAATTTTGGCATACAGGTAAAATATACCAGAATACTATATATGAAGTTAATACCCAATATGAAGTTAATGCCCACTTTTAAAAAGCTGGAAAAACAATTAAGGCTATATTGGAAAATAATCGTCGGTTTCGCGGTCACATTTATAATTCTGCTGCCACCGACTATTTATATTGCCTTTGAAATGGCTTTCAAAGACAGACCTTATCCCGGAGTCAGGGTTTCGCCGGCATTTTCCATAATCAATAACAAGCAAATCACCGTCGGCGAATTTGTGCTTTCTCCCAAAGACATTAAACTAAATATCGATTGGCCGGAAACCAGAAAAAAACTTTTATCCGCCGGCAGAAGCGGAAATTTTATCAATGATTTAATTGTTAAATATGCCGCCTATAATCATTCTATTTCTGTTGACCCGGTAATTAATTATGATTCCGCTCTGCTTCAGGATTTTATCGTTTCCACGGCTGCCAAAATAAATATTCCGGCAGTCGAGCCAAAATTTAAGCTGGCGGGAGACAAAGTAATTGAATTTCAAACCGGATCATCCGGCAAACAAGTGAATGAAGAATTGCTGAAAGGAAGGATTTTGACCGCGGTTTTCGGCGGAGAAAATTATCAAGCCGTGGATATTCCGATATCTATTATCGAGCCGTCTGTTCCCAGCGGCAAAATGACCGCCGCCGGCTTAGGGATAAACTTTTTATTGGGCCGGGGAATTTCAACTTATAAGGGCTCGATTCCGGGCAGAAAACACAACGTCGCCCTGACGGCCGCTAAAATTGACGGCACTTTAATCCCCCCCGGAGCTATTTTTTCATTTAATAATACCGTCGGCGACATCAGCCGCGAAACCGGTTTTCAAGAAGCATATGTAATTATGGAAGGCCGGACGGTGCTGGGAGACGGCGGCGGAGTGTGCCAGGTATCCACGACGTTGTTTCGGGCGGCGCTTTTGGCCGGGCTGCCGATTGCGGAGCGGCGGGCGCATAGCTACCGGGTCGGCTATTACGAACAAAATTCGCCGCCGGGGTTTGACGCCACTGTTTATTCCCCCACCACTGATTTTAAGTTTAAAAACGATACTCCGGCCTATATTTTGATCCAGGCTAAGGCGGATAATCAGGCTTCTGTTTTAACTATCGAACTTTGGGGAACCAATGACGGCCGAGTCGCCAAAACCACCAAACCGATAATTACTGATCAGGTCACTCCTCCACCTGATTTATATCAGGATGACCCTTCGCTGCCGGCGGGAGTGGTGAAACAAGTGGACTGGAAAGCCTGGGGCGCAAAAGTTAAATTCGACTACCATGTTGAACGCCACGGAGAAGTTTTATCCCATCAAACATTTTCTTCCAACTACCGCCCTTGGCAGGCGGTGTTTTTGAGAGGGACAGGGGGATAAAAGAAAGATGTTAGAATTAAATCATGAATAATGCGAAAACTATCTCCATAAGCGAAATTCGGCGACGATTAGGTCACTTTGTCGACCAAGTTGCCCGATCTAAAAAGTCATTCGTCATCACTAAATTCGGCAAACCACAAGCGCTTTTAATTCCTATTCCCAAGCCTGGTCACGAGTTCAAGACTTGACTTGACCAATTTAGCGAAAAGTATGAAGACACCATAAAAGAACTAGCGAAGGGCCGCCATCAGATTATTTCTGACGAAGAAGCGGAGCGCTTATTTTCAAAAGTTGATAAACGATACAAAAAAACTTTTGAAGTTTTGGCAAAACTATAAATGTTGTGTTGACGAAATCGCCGCTTGGCTGAAGAAGCATACAAAAAATGTTTCGAAACATTTTGTCTAATGATTCGAATCATTAGACAAACCAATCAAGGCTTGAAGATCTTCGATGCGGGAGATGCGGAGGTCACCGATACCATCTTGGTCGCCGACGTAAATGGTCAGCATTCCGAGGGCGGCGGCGGAAACAACGGCGGCTTGACTATCGTCTATTACGGCTGTTTGTGATGTTTCGACTTTCATCAATTGAAGTGTGTATAAAAATGCTAGGCGATCGGGCTTTTTCGCCGGTAAATTTGGCGTGTCGTCGAAAACGGTGACCTGAAATAATTTTCTCCAATCATCTCCCAGAATCTGTCTACATATTGGCTCTGACATGGAGTTTAAGCCGCCACTGAGAATTCCGAGGGCAACGGTTGAATTTAACCGCTCAAGCATATTGATTAATTCTTGGTTTCTTGTAACTTTTCCTGTCCAGTCTATGTTTCTTATGCCCTGCAAATATTCCGACTCACTCCCCCCATGGTGATAAATGCCCGCCGCCATGACCCAATTTGACGGGCTAATTGAACGTATTCTTGTCGTTTAGAGAAAACGTCGCCTTCAGATAAATTTTCCTTTCCTGATAACAGTGATTGAGCTAGACTCAATTGTAGAGGAGTAAATATCTGATTTTTATTTCTATTGTCATAGAATACACCGTGGACGTCGAAGATGAGTCCGTCTATCTCTCTGCCGGCGATTTTGGCGGTCATGTCATGTAGTATAGCGGATGGATTCAAACCTTCCTGATGATACAATTACGGTTATGGATAAGGTTTACGATCCGCAGAAGTATGAACAGGAGATTTATGGGAAATGGGAAAAGGGTGGGGCATTTTCGCCTAGCAAAATTGGGAAACCGTACACGATTTTGATGCCGCCGCCGAACGCCAATGCCTCCCTTCATGCCGGACACGCCATGTATACGATCGACGATGTGCTAATCCGCTGGAAACGGATGCAGGGGTACTCAACCGTCTGGCTGCCGGGAATGGACCACGCCGGATTTGAGACTCAATTTGTTTATGAAAAACATTTGGCTAAAGAGGGAAAATCAAGAATGGATTTTGACCGCCAAACGCTTTATGACAACGTCCAAAAATTTGTTTTAGACAACTCCGGCTTGATTTACGAACAATTCAAACGGCTTGGATTTTCCGCCGATTGGAGCCGGAGCGTTTTTACTTTAGACGATCAGGTTTTAAAACAAGTCCGGGAAACTTTTACCAAGATGGAAAAAGAAGGCCTAGTATATAGGGATAATTATATCGTCAATTTCTGCACTCACTGCGGAACCTCATTGGCCGAATTGGAAGTTGTTCACGAAGACAGAATTGACCCTCTTTACTATATGAAATATGGACCGTTTGTGCTGGCGACGGTGAGACCGGAAACTAAATTCGGCGATACTGCCGTCGCGGTTCATCCGGCAGACAAACGATATAAAAAATATATCGGCCAGGAAATAGAAGTTATGGGACTATTGGGAAAATTTAAAGTGAAAGTCATCTCCGACTCCGCCGTGGATCCAGGCTTTGGCACTGGGGTAGTAAAAGTTACTCCGGCCCATGACCAAAACGATTTTCAAATGGGGCTAAGGCATGGCTTGGAAGTAAAACAGGTTATTGGCCCGGACGGAAAACTGAATGAAAAATGCGGCAAATATCAGGGTTTAAAAGTTGCCGAAGCCAGAAAAAAAGTGGCTGAAGATCTCAAAACAGCCGGTCTGATGGTCAAAGTGGATGAAAATTACAAACACTCAGTCGGATTGTGTTACAAGTGCAAAAGGGTTTTGGAGCCAACGATAATTCCCAACTGGTTTATCAGGGTTGAATCGCTGAAAAAACCGGTCATCGACGCGGTCAAGAAAAACAAAGTGAAGTTCTATCCTGCACGCTTTAAACTTCGCATGCTTGACTGGCTGACGATGATGCATGACTGGCCGATCAGCCGGCAGATCACCTGGGGAATCCGATTACCAATCTGGTACGAAATCAGGAGTCAGGAGTCAGGAGTCAGGAGTCAGAATAGGGAGATTGAGATAAAGTTCATTGATAAAAGCAAAAAGACAATCAGGGGAAAAATTGATGAATTGCTAAAGCGTTTTCCGTTTACAGAAATTAAAAACGGTTTACAGGAATTGCGAGCGCCGGCCGGAGCAAAATACGTAGTTTCCGTATCCGCGCCGGGAGAGGATTACCTTCAGGAAACGGATACTTTTGACACTTGGTTTTCATCCGGTCAATGGCCGCTGGTGACTTTGAAAGATAATGAGTTTAAGACTAGATTTCCGACAGATGTATTGGGAACCCTATCTGACATCCTCACATTCTGGGTCTCGCGGATGATTATGTTTTCCCTATACCTAAAGAAAGAAATCCCGTTCAAAAACGTATATCTTTGGTCCATGGTTGCAGACGCTAAGGGAATCAAAATGAGCAAATCCAAAGGAAATGTCGTCAATCCAATTGAGCTGGCGGATAAATACGGGGCCGATGCCCTACGAATGACACTACTTCATGGGACCGCTTCCGGCAGTGCCATTGCCTTAAGCGAAGATAAGGTTAGAGGGATGAGAAACTTTTCTAATAAAATTTGGAATGCGGCGCGATATGTAATAAGCGGGAATCAAGAATTAGGAATCGGGAATCAGGGGAAAGAGAACAATAATGCTGAATTTATGAAAAAGCTTGATGCTGTTGTAAAAACCGTAACCAAGCATCTTAATGAATACCGCTTGGGGCTGGCGGCGGAGACGGTATATAACGAATTTTGGCATTGGTTTTGCGATGAAGCGATTGAAAGTAATAAAAAGCAAGAAATTAGTGATAAGGCAATTTTTGAGGGCTTAGTTACTTTCCTGAAACTCCTCCACCCTTTTATGCCGTTTGTGACCGAGGCCATCTGGGGAGAATTAAAAGGGACAAGGGCTAAGGGACAAGGGCTAAGGGACAAAGAAAGTGATTTGTTAATTTCTGCGGCCTGGCCGAAATAGAAAATGGTATCTTTACCGCAAATAATAAAACTGGTTAAAAAATATCGGCTGGAATTTTTTTTATCACTCTTTCTAGCTGTTGTTTGGCTGGCTTCCGCGATTACTGTTCTGGAGGAAAAAAAAGTAAACAGATTGTGGGAAACCCGTCGCGATAAAGAAGTTAAATTGGAAAAATTAGTGGAATTATCCATCCAATATCCGGATTATCGCGATCTTTTATACCGCCTGGTTATTGCTCAATCCGAGCTGGGAAACGACGATGCCGCCAAGGAGGCGTTGAAAAGGGCCAAATACCTTGACCCGAACAATGAAATGTTGATAGAAATTGCAAACAACTTAGGAATTTCTTTATCCGATTAACAATTTTTTTGGATAAAACTTATCAAAAGACAGAATCCCGTCTAGGTGAAACTTTTCCATCGCCGCCAAGTTGGCACAATCGACAAAAGAAGTTCCTTTTTTAGTTTGCTTGAGAAACACTTTCCATGCCAGCGCTTCGAGTTCCGGTTCAACTAAAATAATATTCAATCTCAACTTTCCATGATTTTCCCAAAACAGTCTAACGGCGTTCATATTAACGCGATGGCTTAGCACGGTGGTTGTTTCCTGTAGGACTAAATTTAAAACGCTTAATCGGCAATTTTTTCTTCCGGCTCTTTCAAGGCCTTTTGTCGACTCTTCTTGATGCGGATCGCCCACTCGAAATGCACCAACCAAATAATCGGAATCAACCAAGAGGTTTAAATCAGCGGTAAATATCATTTATTTTGGTAGATAAATCTTTTGGACCATAGGTTAAAGCCCCAAAGAACCCTTCACCAAACTTTTCAGACTTCCGGACAGTTTCTTTATTTAATTCCCGCTTCAAACCTTGACGTATCAAAGTGGAGACGTTGGTGCCTCGACCGTTGGCTTCTAGTTTGGCCTCGTAGTACAAATCATCCGGAATATAAACCTGAGTTCTGATCATGCGATTATTGTATGTTGTATGTTGTATGTTGTCAAGGGGGTCGGCGAAGATAAAATTTTTTGAGGTTTCCGACCGCATTAAGGAGAATCAGGGCTCCGAGGATAACGTTGAACGGGGTGTTACCAAAAATTCCTGACAAGAGAAAGCCTGAGCCCAAAATCAGCGATCCGATAAGAATTAGGGGACTCATTTTACGGCGGTAATTGACGACGCCACCCAAAAAACGGCCGGTCATGCGGATTTGGGCCAAGGGATCGAAAGGATTGGATTCGTAGGCGGTTTTGATGGATGGATCGATGGGAGAAGAGGGTTTTGCCATTTCAAAATAAATCGCGAAGAGTGAGGACAGTTATTTCTTGAACTTTTTTCAGGTTGCCGTCGTTAGTGATAAATGTGTCGCAACCGGAGTCGATGGCGGTAGCCAAGTGAATGGCGTCGGGAGTTTTAAGGCGGTACGCGGCGCGGAGTTGGGCGGCTAATAGACAGATTTTCTTGGTGGGAGCTATTGTCTGCAGTTTGGGAATTTTTTCCAGCGCTTTAAGTTGTTTCTTTTCCAAGGATTCGTCAGCCTGTTCATAAACATAAACAAACGACTCGGCGTAGATAAGGGTCGAGATGACCTTGGTTCTGTTTTTGGTAGCGGTTAATAGGCGGAGAGATTGGTTTCCAAAATTTTTATCCTGATGCAAATAATACAAAATAATATTGGCGTCTAGGCTGATTTTGCCGGCCGAAGACAGACTTTTCATTTTTAGTCCCAACTGTCACGTTCTCGTTTAAGATAGGCGTCAACTCCGCCGTATCTATCTAAATGGCCCTTGGCGATGCCGTAATAATCTTCCGGCCAACGGGCTTTTTTGGTTTTAATGCCAATCAGATGGGCGGTGCCGTCTTTCATCTTTTTGACCAGCCAACCGATTTGTTCTCCGGGCTTGAGATCAAGAAGTTTTCTAACTTTAGCCGGCAGAGTCACCTGGCCCTGGGAAGACAGGACACTGTCGCGGTCAATGGGAATGGTGATAGCCGTCAGTCCGTTCATGCCTTTATTTTTATCATAAAGTTAAAGATTTGTCAAGAAAGTTAAAGGGTTTTGGCGAGAGAGCCGATCGTGGTTTGCAAAGTTTAAATTTGGCTGGCGGTCGATTTTAGAAATCTCCTCCGGGATTCGGGCGACTTCTCCCCTAGCGAAAGCGTATTTAGCGGCTACTCCAATCATGGCGGCATTGTCAGTACACAGTTTTTTGGAATACGGAAAATGGACTTTGAGTCCGAATTCTTTTCCAAGTTTCCTTAATCTTTTTCGTAACTCGACATTGGCCGCCACTCCGCCGCCGACCAGCAAGTCAGCAATCGTGAGATTGCCACGGTCGCCAAGGCGACCTCGCAATGACGCGCGGACAATTCTGATTAGATGCTCAAAGGCGGTTGACTGAAAACTGGCGGCTAAGTCGCAAATTTCTTGCTTCGTAAAATTTTTCCCGTTGGTCAGCCGATAAAAAGCGGTTTTTAATCCGGAATAACTGAATTTACCCTGATTTTCCCGGCCCAATAACGGCAAGGTTAATTTATAGGCTAAAGGATTTCCCTCTTTGGTTAATTTTTCCAACACCGCTCCGCCCGGATATCCCAACCCCAACATCCTGGCGGCCTTGTCTAAAGCCTCACCCAGGGCATCGTCCAAAGTATCAGCCAAAGGCTGATACTTAAGGATGAAGGATGAAGGATGAAGGATGAAGGGAGATGCGAGAACAAGTTGAGTATGACCTCCAGAGACAATCAAAGCTAGCGCAGGGAATGAAATTTTTGATTTTTGATTTTTGATTTTTGATTTTGAGCGCTCGGCCAGAGTGCTCATGATGTGGCCTTCAAGGTGATTCACCGGAATTAACGGCTTATGCCACTTCAGGGCCAATTCCTTTGCCTTGGCAATTCCCACTTCCAGGGCAATCGCCAATCCCGGTCCGACGGTCACCGCTACCGCATCCAAACTCTTAACTTTTAACTTTGAACTTTTAACTGCTTTTTCGACTACCAAACCGATTCTTTCTCTATGAAGCCTTTTAGCCAGACTGGGAACTACCCCGCCCCATTTGGTATGAAGCGATGCCTGGGACCAAATAATATTGGACAAAATTTTATTTCCTTCCACTATTGCCGCCGAGGTTTCGTCGGCAGAAGTATCAATAGAAAGAATTATCATAGGGTTCCCCAAGAAATTAAACGATCGTTTTCAGACTTTCCATATTTTATTTTAATCCAAACAATAATTGCTTCTTCGTTATGGCGGCGGATGGCATCGAAAACCCGATCCGCCCATTCGACGGCGATCACAGACTTGTCTGATATTGTTTTAGCAAAGTCCAATGATTCAAGATCTGATGATGATTCAAGACGCCAAGCATCAATGTGTACCAAATTATCGTAAGTATTGACCATGTTAAAAGTTGGAGAAGTAATTTCGCGTCGAATCTCCATTGCCCGGGCCAATCCTTTGACAAATTGAGTCTTTCCGGCACCCAATCGGCCCTCAAGCGCAAAGATAATTGCCCGTTTTCCGGAGAAAGTCTCATATTTTTGCCATAACTCTTTTCCAAAGTTTTGAGTATTTTCCGGAGACCGGCTTAAAATTTCGTTTTCATCGGAAATTTTGACGTCTCCAACTCTTAACGTTACCGGATCGTCGAGGGTCGTATCAATAACGGTTGACGGGTCGCGGCGAGGAAGCTGGCCGGCGTCTATTATCAGATCAATAAGGTTTTTCTGTTTCAGGGAAATGTTGTCCAAAATGTCAGCGATTTTATATGGCCGTTTTTTATAGGCGGCGTTGGCGGATGTCGCAGTGACGGGGCGGCCCAATTTTTTGACAATGGCGGTGACTAAGGGATGGGAAGAAATCCGGATCCCGAGGGCGCCGGTTTCGGAGGCGACGCCGGGGGAAATAGAATGGCTGGAATGGTTAAAATTGTTAGAAGGACTGATGGTTTTTAATTTGGATATGATTGTCAGCGGGCCGGGGAGAAAAGTTTGGTAGAGTTTTTTGGCGGTTTGGTTTAATTCGACGTACTGCTGGGCCATTTTTTGATCGGCGACGGCGACGGAATATGGTTTTCCAAAGGGCCGGGATTTAAATTTTGAAAGCTTGACAACCGCTTTTGAATTAGCGACGTCAACCCCGGCGCCATAAACGGTTTCTGTGGGATAGATGACGAGGCCGCCACTTCTCAGGACATTTACTGCTATTGAAATTAATCCTCGTTTTTTAACGTCGACAACTTTCATCAATCAAGTTCAAAACTCAAAAATCAAAAATCAAAACCTAGTTAAAAACGAAAAGCCTAAAAGATTTTAACTTTGAACTAGTCTTTGATCTTTGCGATTTGAGATTTTAACTTTGAAGTCATTATTTCCAGCTGTTCTGTGGACATTTTCAATCTTCTGGCCGATTCAGCTCCCGGAAGATACTCGCCTTTTTGTTTCGGCGGCAATGGTAAAACGTGAATGTGGGCATGAAAAATCTCAAGGCCGGCGGTAGCAAAAACCACGGTTGGAACTTTTAAGCCTTTAATTTGGGCCTTGGCCACTTTTTGAGCCGCTTCCCAAAATTTTCCGAACTTTTCAACTTCGTGAACCCATCTGTAATGTTTCTTTGGAATAACCAAAACATGACCCTCAACAACCGGAGAAATATCTAAAAACCCCAAAAAGTTATCGTCTTCAAAAACTTTATGGCAGGAAATTTCTCCGGAGACAATCTGGCAAAAAAGGCAATCTGACATTATTTCTGTTTAGCGGCAGGCTTAAAGCCGCCTTCCGATTGGGCTTTCTTTTCGTCAGCAGGCGCAGCGCCCCCAGCCTCAACCTTAGCAACTTCTTCGCCTTCGGCCGCAACGGCAACTTCTGTTGCTGGCTTAACCTCAATTTCTTCTGCCCTAGGCTCCTGAATAATGGCTACTGTTTCGTCTTCTTCCGCTTCAATTTTAACTTTAGATTTATCTACATTAATGTCCTTGACGTGAAGACTTTGGCCGATTTCTGTCAATCCCTGAATACTAATTTCCAAGAATTCCGGCAAATCTGCAGGCAAAGCCTCTACCATTACCTGCGATAAAACTGAAACCAAAACTCCGTTTTTGTCTTTAATCGCAGAAGATTCGCCAGTTATCCTGATCGGAACTTCAGCTTTAACCTTTTCGGTCAAATCTACCTGCCTGAAATCAATATGCAATAAAGTTCCTTTCAGGGGGTGTTTTTGAATGGCTGATACCAAAACCGGCCTGGGTTCTTTTTCTTCCGAAATATCTAAATAAATAATTCCCGTGGCCCCGGCTTTCGAAAAAATTTTCCGGAAATCTTGGGATTTAACTGAAATAGCTAAAGATTTAATTTTTTTACCAAATACGTTAGCCGGAACCAAACCTTCTTTTCTTATCAACTTTACCTTGCGGCCGACAATTTTCCTTTTAGAACTGGTTAATAACAGTTTTTGGGAACCCATAATTTAACATGATTATAACACGCTTTGAACTTAATCCCATTCCTACGGCGCCACTTCTCTCCAATCCATCACCGCGTCGGTGAATTCTTGGGGGGCGTTGAGGATTAGGAAGGGATTCCAGATAAAAGCCACTCCGGGAGAGGTAGAGTTTGAGTTACCCAGATCTCTTTGGGGATTG
>Ga0209514_10003719_pt1 | contig 21402 bp, 22 predicted proteins | sample Subgrocontami58m_FD_187452 | JGI IMG/M metagenome (GOLD analysis project Ga0209514, IMG submission 187452) | Subsurface groundwater microbial communities from S. Glens Falls, New York, USA - GMW37 contaminated, 5.8 m (SPAdes) (version 3) | ecosystem: Environmental > Aquatic > Deep subsurface >...
GGGAAACAGATACAGATGGACTAATTGAAACCGAGGGAGAAACGCTAGGAGATTCACTAATAGAAGGGGAAACCGAGGGAGAGACAGATACTGAAGGAGAGACCGAGACACTTGGTGAAATAGATGGACTAAGAGAGACACTCGGACTTACCGATACTGAAGGAGAGACAGAGGGCGAGATACTAACCGAAGGAGAAACCGAAGGAGAAATGGAGACAGATGGAGATATGCTTACACTCGGAGAAACGGAGGGTGAGATGCTAACAGAAGGAGAAATGCTTGGGGAAACAGAAACAGAGGGAGAGACAGAGGGAGAAAGTGAGCTACTTGGAGAGACTGAAACAGATGGAGAGACAGAAGGAGAAAGAGAACTGGAAGGACTAACTGAAGGGCTAAGAGAACTACTTGGCGAAATGCTTACGGAGGGACTGACCGATGGAGAACGCGAACTTGAAGGAGAAACAGATACTGACGGACTGACACTTGGGCTTAATGAGCTACTCGGAGAAACAGAAGGACTTCTAGATGATGAAGGGCTGACTGAAACTGAAGGCGAGACTGAAGGACTGATAGATGATGATGGAGAGACGGAGGGAGAAATGGACGCTGATGCGCTACTTCCTGCATAGGTAATAACCAGCACACCGGCGGTGCCAGCTCCACCCGCGAAACCACCGTTGTTACTATATCCGCCACCACCTCCACCTCCACCATATAGCCCGCCGGCTCCACCTTCGAATCCATTATAGGGACCAAAGTAACGCCCACCGCCACCACCTCCACCTCCAGCGCCAGCAGTAGTCCAAACAGTCCCATTTCCACCAGCAGAACCACCACTAGATATACCACCCGCGCCGGCAGCCCCTCCAGAAGCCGTACCACCAGCACCCCCATTAGAGGCCACATCTCCCGGTGGAGTATCAACTCCCTGGCTACCAGCAGCCGTTGTGCCTCCAGCGCCACCACCACCCGTCCCCCTAACGTCGTTTGTTGTGGTGCCTCCACGCCCACCATTGAAATTACCGCCAGCACCTGTCCCTCCAGTGCCTCCAGTGCCAGGATTAGTACGATCTGTAAATCCGCCACCGCCGCCATTGGCAACAAGCGAGGTCGAATTGAAGGTGGTGGCGCCGCCGGCACCTCCGTTCTGACCCTGACCTCCGGCAGTTCCAGCTGCACCAATCACATAACTGATACTCGAAGAGGCCCCAGGATCAAAATTAACGATTTTACGGTACTCGCCACCGCCGCCGCCACCGCTTCCAGAACTGCTCGTTACCCCACCAGCACCGCCTCCGCCGCCGCCAATCGCTTCGATGGTATTATTATTTATGTTGAAGTCAGCTGGAACAGTCCAGCTTGTCCCTGTTGTCTTGATAATAACTACCATGGGGTTGTTCTTACCACTGCTGCCATCGCGGCCGTATCTAGCGCAATACCAAGAAACTTTTGAACCTTGTTACTCTCCTCCAATGGCGAAGCTAATACGGTTGTATACGAAACCGTGATAGTCCGGACAACAGGATGTGTATTCAGCCATTCCATGGCGATACGTTTGGTTGTGGCAAACCACGTGTCTAATCCCAATGGCAGTGGTCCTCTAGACATTCTTGCATACGATGCCATCGCCTCAGGTGTCGGCCGATCCATAACAATGATTCTGTAGTCATAAATCAGCGGGAGTCCAGGTAGGCCGTCGTAAAATATCTTCACGGCTTTGCCCTCAACATCAGCGAGCCACGCTGTCTCTGACGGAAGTCCAGGTGTCGGAACCGGTAGCTTGAGTAACGAGACTATATGCAGTGGTAATGGTATTAGTGCAGCAGTAAAGCGGTGCTCGTAGTATCCATGAGGATTAAACTCATCAGGGGGCCGCACAAATCCAACGTCAGTGTCCACAAACACTGGCAACCCTCCCGCCTCGAGCATCCGCATCATCATGGAAGTACCAGAACGAGGCGAGCCGGAGACAATTGTGATAAAAGGTTTTTTATCGTATTTCATTTGCTGTATTAGTTGGTTTGAATTTCTAACTTTGAGATTTTATATATTCATCAACTTTATTTTTTATAACTTTTTTCACTTCGGTCCAGGCAATAGGGTGAATATAGATTGGTTCCGGGTTTTCATCAGCGTTGTAAAAATAACTAAGACTTTTTAAAATATGAAGTTGATTATAGTTAAACTTTTCATATTTTTTATTAAAAAATCCGAGCAACTCTTCTATTGAATATTTTTTTAACAATACAAATAGATCTACGAAGTCTTTTTTATTACCACGATCAGAAATTGCTTGAACTTTCATTGCCCCAATATCTCTTTCATCTGCCAAGAATACACTCATAAAATCTTTCCTCTTAAAAATAAGAGGGTATGGGTAATGAAAGAAACTTATTTTAACTCCATCGAGCATACCGTTAAAAGTGCTTTCGCTTTGGTCCTCTGAAATACGATGTCCGAATTGGAGAGCCAGCGCAGTACCCCCTGCCAAATAAAATGGGACTGCAACAGGCACTATCTTCTCCAGAATAGTTCTTGTGTCTTTGCTAAGAGTTTCTGCGTACATATTGATTCTTCAATACCAAAACTATGGCACCAAAAGTTTAATGATTTGGGGTCAAGGTCTGACCGCTCTTCAAGTATAACACTTTTGATATCTTCTTTAGAATAGGTACTGCGCATCCAACGGTAGTCGTCAAAGTCACCAAATCTTAAAATTCGCTCAATAACATATCGCCTATTTTTTACCATATCAATAGTACTTGTGTCAGTATCCCAAAATAAGCTCTTTTTCGTAAGTGGCAACATATGTTCATTATAACATATTTCAGGAATAATTAATCAAATTATGTGAAGCTATTGATTCCCAATTATCCTTCAGCTGAGCCATATAATCATCCTTAGAAAGAAGCTTTGTTTCAAGCGTATGTTTAATATTCATGCGTAAATCATCTCGTTTCTGGTCATTTTCAATCAAGTCTATGATACCTATGGTAAAGAGGTCGGGGCGATTAACAGGATATATATAAGCGTCTCTATCATGTTCGAGCTCTGTAACGATACCAACATTTGTAGTTATGATAGGCAAACCAGAAAGTCCAGCTTCAACCAGTGAGAGACCATAGCCCTCATAATCAGAAGTTTGAATGAAAATGTCTGCTGTCTTGTAGTATGAAGCCAAGTCTTCCTGCCATCCGACAAAGACTACATTATCTTGTGCATCAAATTTCTCCGGTCCAGAACCAACTATTACAAGCCCTGTCTCGGGAAATTTCTCCCGCACCTTTTTAAGCGCCTTTAGAGCCATACCGATATTCTTTTCTTTAGCCAAGCGCGAGACCATAAGCAAAACTACTTTGAAGCCGTATTTATCATGTAAATCAAATTTTACTTCACCTTCTATCTTTTTTCTATCTATATATATTGGTAAATCGAGCACATTTCGAACGTGATCTGCCTCCCTTAGCACATTTTTCATAATAATTTTGCGTATCCAATTTAGCACACCTCTAAAATGGGGAGAATATGGATCTGTGTGAAGTTGGACTTCAAGAGGTATTTTGAGAATCTTTTTAAGCTTAAGCCCAGCCCAACCTGACTCAAACGGATCCTGGGTTGTGATCATAGAAGCTTTTATATTCTTGCCAATCTTTATAGCATCGAGAGGATATAACCAGCGCGAGAATGAATTAGTTGGATAAACACGAACGTTTGAATTTAATTGCGTATCTTTTAATCCCAGAGATTTTTTAGCAAAGACAATAATATGAAGTTCGTCTACCAATGCCCCGTATTCCTTCATCCTCTCTGAAACAGAGCTGTTTGGAACAAGAATATTCCTGTCACTTGAGATCATTAGGACTTTCATTTTAGAAAATCATAAATAGCCATGTATTCTTTAGCAATGTCTTCCCAAATATGGCTAAAATTAAAACTTTTTACCCTTTTTTGCTGGGCTTCGTAATTCATGGGGTCGCTTAACCAGATTACTTTTTGAGCAATATCATTTGGGTCTTTTGGGTCCACAAACAGAGCAATCTCTTTAATACGATCATAGAGTCCAGTTTCTCGGGTGACAATGAACGGTTTCCCGCATCGAATAGCATCTAAAATAGTGTTGGGACTAATATCCCCTAGAGATACGATTATCACTGCGTATGATTCTCCTATCTTTTGCAAAAATTCATTATGAGGCAATGGCATCGTATCAAGTATCGCCCCAGAAGCTACCACATCTTTTTGTTTGAAAGTACTCTCTAATAACCCGAGATTTTTCCATTTTAACTTGCGTGTAGAAGCCATAAAGTTCTTAGTGCTTGAATCTGTAGAAACAAGTTTGGGACCGTAGTAATTCTCTACGATGAAATGCTTCTGTTCAGACAACCCATAGGGTTCCATGAAAATATTCTTTTGCCATTCTGTGCTCCAGATAATGGCTGATAAATTTTGTAGCGTCCATTTCATTAGACGGAAAATTGTTTTTTCTTTCCATGATAATTTTTTTAACCTTGTTTTATAAAAGTCTCGCAGGAGAACCATGTCCCCTGTTCTTTCTACATATAGTTCCCATAATGCGTCACCTCCAGTGCGAAATATAATTTTTTTAGAAAATAATTTTGAAGCAACCGTCACTACCCCAGCACTAAATGCATCTAATGTAAGAATACTGTCGGCCTTAATCACCGACGGAAGTATATAGAAAAAAAATACAAAATGACGAATTCCCCATGGAATTTTCTTAAATCGCCCAAAAACTTTTACGGAAACTGTATGTCCTTGGTTGGCCCAAGTTTCTTTCAGATTTTTAGCATACTCCGCTGGCCCGCCAATCTCCGGAGGATATATACCTGTGACAATAAGAATTTTGGACTTTTTTATACTCATTCTCTCTGATACAATATCAGTTCGTATAGTTAATCATATCCTTAAAGTAATGGAAAATCCTCAAATCACAATTTACGGCTTCGGTTATGTCGGGAAAGCGATACACAACTTCCTCAAAGACCACTATAAAGTTCAGATTTTCGACCCGGTTGTTAAAGACTCTCTAGTCATAAATGACCGAAAAAAGCTCAAGCGAACCCCCCTTGCCGTGGTCTGTGTCCCAACACCATCAACAGCTAAAAAGGAGTGTGACACTTCAATTGTAGAGGAAATGATTAGAAAATCTAACCACGATTCGTACCTTATCAAATCAACCATTGTCCCCGGCACAACCTCGAGGCTTGTAAAAGAAACAGGGAAAAATATTGCTTTCAGTCCTGAATATATCGGCGAAGGAAAATACGAAATACCTTTCTGGCAAAATATGCCTCATCCAACAAACATGAAGTTGCACCAATTCCACATTTTTGGTGGCACACTGAAAGCTACGCGTCCTTGGGTAGAGATTTGGCAAAAAGTCGCCGGTTGGATACCGAGCTATTCTCAGACCGATAGTACTACAGCGGAACTAGTGAAGTATATGGAAAACTCATTTCTCGCAACAAAAAATGCTTTTTGCAATGAGTTTTACGATATAAGCCAAGCCTTCAGGGTTGACTATAATGAATTGAAAGAGCTTTGGTTATTAGACGGAAGAATTGGAAAAGCGCATACCCTCGTCTTTCCCGATGCTCGCGGTTTCGGAGGAAAGTGTCTACCGAAGGACGTGAACGCCATCGTTAAGCATGCAGAAAAAGCAGGCTACATTCCCAAACTTCTCAAGCAGGTTCTCGCAACAAATAAAGAAGTTAGGAAAGAAAAGTAGGGTCAAAAATTTTACTTTTCATCTCTTTTGCAATCAAATCCCAGTCGTATTTCTCTTTGACCATCTTTTGCGCATTTTCTACAAGTTTCTGACGCAAATTGGGATCATCTATCAGACGCTTGACTTGCTTTGCAATGCTTGCTGGATTGTTGATTTCGCAAAAAAGACCCGTTGCCGCTTGCCCTGAGCTTGTCGAAGGGTCACGCAAAAAATCTACTATACCCCCAACAGAAGTAGCAATCACAGGTAGACCAGCCGCCATAGCTTCAATAAAAGAATTTCCCATACCTTCCGAAAGAGATGGTCTCACGAAGATATCAGCTTCGTGCAAATAATTTGGCAAATCGTTGTGAGAAATATGCCCCAAGAACGTGATTCTGGATTCAAGATTTAGGATTTTGGAATGGTGCTTCAATTCAGATTCAAGGGGACCAGTACCTAGGATCTTAAGAAACACATGTTCCGGCAAAAACTTCAGAGCATCAATAATATCTCCCACTCCATTCTTCTCCACCAATCTCGAAGTCGTTATAAGCGTTACCTTATTTATGTCAAACACCCGGTGTTTGACATTTTGAGAGAATTTCTCAAAATCTACACCATTTGGTATTACTTCCACTTTGCCTCTATAACCCATCTCCGTAGCCCAGTCAGCTAGGTATTGCGAAATAGTTTGGATCACATTAGCTCGTAAAAAAATTTGTTTGAATAATGGATAAACAAACCAGACCTTACGTTTGATATATGAGATAGGATCGCCTTCTTGCAAAGTAAGTACATATGGTACTCGCGGGAATCGCATCTTGAAGAAGAGAGCGGCAAAACCAGCCCAATTAGCCATAATAGCCCAAGTGGCGTCATAAGATTTGTCTTTATGCAATTTCTTGGCAAAGAAAAAAGCTTTGAATGGATAAAGATTCTTGGAAGTATTTATACGATATATCGTACAATTTCCGATTTTCTCTTTCGGTAAATGCATTTTGTCAAAACGCAGAGTGATCATGTCGAATTCAATGTCGTGGATACGGTTTGTAATTTCTTTGACCGCAATTTCAGCGCCACCCACTACAGGATGATAAGCGAGAGAAAATATGAGAATCTTTTTAGGAGACATCGAGAATATTCTTTAATTCCTCTGGAGTGGGTTCCTTTTTAACAACCGGTTTGGGTGGTGGGGGTACAGCTTCTACCCTTGGTTCGTTTCCCACCACTGCCTTGAGCGCATCTCTTAAATCAGCAACGTGTTTAGCGTCTGGCTTACGCTGATTATTATTTCTATCTTTGAGCTGTTCAAGAGTAAGAGTGGGGACAGGTTTTTTCTCTGGCGGTCTATATGGTGGCGGTTGCTGTTTAACCACAGGATAAACCTCTCGAGGAGCACTGGGCACTTTGGGTGATGGGGCCTTCGCCGGAACGCGAGTCTCTTCATGCCACTCTGTAATTTGTTTCTCCACTTCGCTTCTCGGTCTGGCGAAGGTCTTGCGTGAATTTTCTATGATCCTGTCAACGTAAGATATTTCAGGAGGTTCGATCGGCGGCATTGTAGAGGCAGAGAACGGTTGAGACGTTACCGAGTCAATCATGAGTTTAAGATAGATTTGACGTAACCCCAGATTAACGAGATCCTCAATCATGAAAGTTGGAGCAAATTCTTTCTCCAAAACATCGGCATCATATGCACCTACACGAAAAACGATCATAGTTCCAACGTTGCCGAAAACGGCTTCTCGCACCTCCTCGTCCATCTGTTCTATATACTGGTGCGCCATAGTCAAATTGAGTTTGTATTTGCGAGCTTCGGAGAGAATGTCAGCAAAAGATTTATCAGCAAATGATTGAAATTCGTCTACGAAAAGATAGAACGGAGGTAATTTGGACAAAGAATGAGATTTCTCATCCGCGCGAGACATGGCGGCCAGATAAATTTTGGTAATGAGCATTGAACCAAGAAGACGGGCATTACTCTCACCCACTCGCCCTTTGGATAGGTTCACAATTATAATCTTCTTCTCATCCATGATCTGGCGCAGATTGAAACTGGATTTCGGTTGGCCAATTATATTTCTGATTAAGGGATTAGAAGTAAACTGTCCAATTTTATTTTGAATGGCCGGAATGGCTTCAGCCGCAAATCGCTCCGTATATCCCGCATACTCTTTGGTCCAATAAGCTTTTACTGAGGGGTCGGTAATATTGGCGATAACCTTGTTGCGATACTCTTTATCCGCGAGCATTTTATTTATACCGAGCATCGTGGCACCGGGGTATTCGAGGAGAGCGAGGATAGTGTTTTGCAAAATGTATTGCATTCGATCAGAAAAGCTCTCTTCGCCGAAAAGTTTTTCAAAAGCACTCATGAGCCCGCTCACCACCAAGTGCCTCTTCTCAGCCCCGACATCCTCCATGACGTTGAAAGATACAGGATGGTCAATGTCATACGGAGCAAAGTAGAGAACGTCTTTGATACGCTCTTCGGGCACGTATTCCAAGAGCTTCTCTGCCGTGCCACCATGCGGGTCTAAAAAGGCAACGCCATTGCCACTTTGGATATCTTGAATGGCCATGTTCTCAAGAAGCGTGGACTTCCCCATGCCGGTCTTACCGATGACATAAACGTGCTTAGAGCGGTCAGCCATCTTAATGCCGAACTTCTTATGCTCATGCCGCGAATCCGTCTCGGCGAAATATGTGACTTTGTTAGGATCATCCATCCGGTTACTGAAATTTTAATCTGCTAAATTCTTCTTATAGCTATATAAATAATCTTTCAGACGCCTTTTTAACAAACCTCGGCCTTTGTTTGTCTTAAGATAGCCCTCTCTCCTCCTGGCGTCTGTCTCACTAAGAGATGCTTCATAGTATATCAATTTCCACGGACGATATCTTTTTGTAGAAGAATTTAGCCCCTGATTATGTTCCTCCAACCGCTTCCTAAGATCTTTGGTAAATCCTGTGTAAAACTCACCGTCTTTTCCTTGGAGAAGATAGGTATAGAACATAATCAGATTAAAATTCTAGTACCGGATCCATTTCTCCAATTATACAACATTTAGGATTTTATCAGCCACAGTATAAATATCTCCAGCTCCCATGGTGAAAGCAACGTTCTCACCCGAAAGATTCCGCAGGACGACTTCCAATTCCCCAAACCCATTAAGATCCTCAGCCTGACCCCCAAGTTTAGCAACCTCTCGAGCAAGAGCTTCATTTGTCACAGTTGGGTCATAAAGCTCGCGGGCAGCGTAGACGGGAAGAATGTAGGATTGATCAGCCGTAGCAAGTGCTTTAGCAAAATCATCGAATAAATCACGTGTTCGGCTATAGAGATGAGGGTGGAAAAAGATCACAATTTTCTTGTCAGGAAACTTTTCTCGCGCCGCTTGAATAGTTTTCGCTACAGCGGTCGGATGATGCGCATAGTCGTCATAAAGTTTGGCTCCCAGAGGCAAAATGCCTTTATATTCAAACCGCCGCCAGCTGCCTTTGAATTCGGCCAGAGAGCGATCTATTGCATCTTCGGGGATATTCGGAGCAAGAGCCCGCGCCGCCGCTTTGGCGGCGCGGGCATTCTCCTTATTAAATTCACCGGGTACCAGAAGTTCTGGCACTTGTTCCTTGGAATATAACTCACTATCTATCACGATCTTCGACAAAGCACGGACCTTATCAAATGCCATCCGATACTCATCAAAACTTTTGAAATAATCAGTATGATCCCACTCAATATTCGTGATGACTAATACCTCCGGACGAAAATTAAGAAAATGCTCTCGATACTCACAGGCCTCTACAACAAATAAATCGGAGTAGCCGGCACGGAAATTACTCCCCCACTCGGATGCAACACTACCGACAATCACCGTCGGGTCAAGACCTATGTCTATCAAAATTTTGCCGAGCATGGCCGTGACGGTAGTCTTGCCATTCGTGCCAGCGATTGCCACAGTGCGATACAGTCGAGTAACCCTACCAAGCGCTTCAAAATATGATACCTGCTCAATACCAAACTTTTTGGCCCGCATGCGCTCAACGTTGTCTTCTGGCACAGCATCGCTATATACCAAAAGTTCTGTATCACTAGTTACATTTTCTGCGTTATGACCGATGTTCACCTTTATACCTCTAGCACGAAGCATGTCAACGACCGGCGACTCACTCCTATCTGAACCAGCTACTTGCGCACCTTTATGCTTATAAAACTGCGCTAATGCCGAGAGTCCAATCCCACCAATCCCAACCATGTGAATTTTCTGCATATTTTTATTGACTTTATTCTACAAGAAGTGCCCCACAAAAACGAAAGGCCGAGGCGCGCATGCGCGCCTCGGCCCGAAACCCTACCTCAACAGCAAGCCCCGCTTCCGGCACTCGGCCAGAATCTTCTCCGCCTGATCACTTGAGACCCGGCGAGCAAGATCGAGCCCACGCCGAATCAGATCTATTCCTTCACCAATAAAATGAGTTAAAATAAACCTATGCCCGCTCAAATCAACCCCACAGATTATCAGATAATTAATATAGCTGCTCTATACGAAAGGCAGCTTGCCATTCCAAAAGACAAACTGAAGCACCCATTCATACTCTGCCTTGTCGGCCTAGTGGGATCAGGAAAAACTACTGTCGTAAAACCTTTGTCAGAAAAACTTTCCCTAGTGAGAATTTCGGGTGACGAAATACGAAAGCTACTGAAAGACCATGGCCACGGCTATGAGTTAACTCAAGATATATCCACAATTGTAGTGAGGAAATACTTAGGACAGGGGTATAGCATATGCAGCGATAGTGATTGTGTCACCGAAAAAACGCAAAAAATATTAAACGTCTTGAAAGAAGAATTTAGTTTAAAACTTGTCTGGATTTACATAAGTCCTCCGGAAGAATTTATATTAAATAAATTAAGCACTTATCAGGGTGGGTGGTTTGGTAATGACGCATTAATTAAAAATTACCACGAACGCAAGCCTTTACATAAAAATTTAAACTTTCCGTTTGTTTATACCTTCGATACCTCCAAAGAAAACTTGTCGATACAAATAGAAGAAGCTGGAGAAATTATCAGAAAATTTACAAAAAATTAAAACGATTTATTCTGGCAAAAGTGCGTCCTTAGTGTACTTATTCCCCGCATTCCAGAGCATCCAACTTGTTAGCCCGACATCATAAGTGGCTTGGATTTGGGCTTTGACTTTGTCTGATCCATAAGTAGCTCCAAGATTAAAGTCTTGTAGCCACGGTCGAAGTTTTGATGGAGTGGTCGAAGCTCGGGCTTCACCAATATTCCAAGTCACTTCCCTTTTGACTGCACTCGACATCGCAATCTTCACTACTTCATACGGATGTTCAGCGGGATTTTTGAAACCATTCCAAGTTTTGGGATAATGCGATGGATAGACCATCGGAGCAATGTAGTCGAAGTACGGCAAAGCATTTTCCAATACTTGCCCTATGTTCATATCACTCTCCACGGTCGTGGTCATCCCAAAAAGATCAACCGATGTAATCACTCCAACACTCTTGAGATTGTTGGAGAGATGTTCGAAGAAACTTTTGAGCATTTGCGGTTTCGTACTAGTACCAATAGTCCATGTGTATGAAGTGTCCTGCATATCACCATCAGAGGGATAGCGAACGTAGTCATAGTTAAGTTCATCGAAGCCGAGCGCGTATGATTGTTCGGAAAGATCTACAATATAATCCCAATACGGTTTTGCCCCCACATCGATAAATGAAAGGTCTTTGTAATCTTTCCACACTCCACCACTTTTTTTACTTTTCACCGCTAGTTCCGGAAAAAGTTTGGTATAAGAAGGATCCTGGAAAACGGAAATACGACCGATAACATAAATATTGCTCTCGTGAAGTGCATTTATAAATTCTCTAAAATCTTTGACAAAACATTTGGCACCTTCCCGAAATGAGACGTCTCCGGTGTAGTCCTTGATATCTATCACCACCGCGTTAAGTTCTGTTGTCTCGATCAGTTTCTTCAAACTCTCACGCCAAGATGGAGTGCCGGCAACACAAGAGGTCATGTAAATTGCTTTGAGTGGCTCGGGAGTTTCTAGGTGAGTAACTCTGGGAGCTTGTACCGTCACCACCGGTGACTCTCCGAGAGATAATGAGGAGCTATAAGTAGATTTAAATAAAAATGGCAATAACACAATGATGATAAAAAGGAGAAGCCCCACCCCAATGATCCACAACAAACTTCTCTTAAACCAAGACATTGTCTAGATCTGTTCTTCCTGAATAACCTGTTTTTCCACTTCTCTTTGAGCCTCCCGCCCGCCATCGCTACGCTCAGGCGTTAGCGGGCGGGCTATTTCCTCCATGCGATGCTTGTGAATCTGACGCCTTTGAGCTTTGGCCTTGAGAGAAAGACGTTTATCTATACTGGCCCATACTGAAATTAGTATGATAGAAAGTCCGGCCACTACTTGGAAAATCAATTCCCAGAAATGGGGAAAACCAAGAAGCGGCTGGATGGCTATCAGCAATCCCAGTACGATAATAATCCTATTTTTCGGCATTTGTAATATTATAGCAGTTTACATTGAGCTGGGCGAAATGTGCGCGCACTAGGGATCGAACCTAGGACCTACCGCGTATCAGGCGATTGCTCTACCAGCTGAGCTATGCGCGCTTATAACTAAAGCAATATAACAAAAATGACCTCATTTGGCGAGGTCATTTTTGTTCTTGCCCCGTACCGAGCTCTGCTCTGGTTCGGGGTATCGTTCTCTATTTTGTTCCGTTTTATCTCGCCGTAGCTCGTGAGAGCGGAGCGGGCCTTCGTCTCGCCGAAGCGAGACTACGGCCGCGCGAAGGCGGATAGGTACTTTACCTAAGCAGATCGATTTAGGGACTACGATCATTGTCCCCCCGTGATCGCAAAGCGATTTTACGGGGATCGACACATTAATCTTGATGTTTATCAAGAATTTTCAAATTGAATTACTCCACGACCAGGTTCCCCTAGCCGTGCCTTGTTCTTGATGTTATCTCCATGTCGCCATAGAGTTCGGACTATATCTTCATCCGCTTTTTAGCGGAGATCGGCATGTAGTCTCTGAGGATTCTACCGTGCATCTGTCTTGCTAAAGTTTTCATCTCCTTAAATCCTTGGTCTGTGAGATGGTCCTTCTTTTCAAAACGAGATGCTATGTCCACAAATCTTCCAAAGGCCATTCGCTTACTTTCAAAAAGTAGCAGATGTTTCTGGAAGAACGGGATAATTCTTGTCTTTATATCTTGGTAATTTCTTACCTGATATTCAAGACAATCTGAGAATGTCGGCCTTTCATCTACCTTCTTCCACACAGTTCCACATTTGAAGAACTTCTGGAGTTTGTATAAGATTTTACCATCACTCTCTTTCAATTTAACACCGAAAACTAGTCGTACCCTCAAAGATTTGTATGTCTTCGAAAGATCCTGACTTACACTAACGGAGAAGTAACCTTCTCCATCAACTAAGCCAACAACATAGTCGGGTGTTAATTTCGGTAGCCTTTCCTGCTGATTGTCTGCACTCAAGGCATTGTCACTCATTTGATAATTATACCAAATGAGTAGCCTGAGATACACAGATATTCCAGCATATAGCCAATTTTTTCACAAAGAATTACTTCTTTGGGTCGCAACAATTTAACGACTTAGTCCTTGTCATTGAGTTTACCGTAGGCTCACATACGTGAGATTTTGAGTACTCCCAACTTCCCTGACTTGACGGGCGAATGCGATTTTTGGAATATTTCGCGTTCCCACGTAGCATGCAGATTTCCCGCACTACGCGAGTCCAACAGTTTTCAGATTCATTTTTGATTTAAGTTCTCTAATTTTTAAGATTCCACTCTCTGTAAGATGAGCCCCGCTTTTTACAAGTTTGGCTATTTTACAAAAAATTCTGAAATTCTCGTTCTTAGAATAACTTTCTAGAGGATATCGTTTGAAAAACGGGATAATTGTGTTAAGAATATCTGCTTGCGAGCTTACTGTATACCTATAGCATTGGCAGTGATTTGTTCTCTGCTCTTTCTGAAAGTATACGGCTCCACATCCAATTGTATTCTTAACTTTTTCTAAGAGATCTCTGTCCTTCTCCTGCATCTTCAAGTGAAAATGCATTTGAACTCTGAAACCACTTCGATAAAGAGAAGATCGGTTTACATTTACATAGAAACAACCTTCCCCATCCGTTAATCCAACTATATACTCTTCTGAAACTGTCGGTTTTGTCCTTCCCATGTATCAATTATATCATTAACTTGACGCATAGTACTACGACGCAGCTGACTTCTCATGTGCATAATTTTCCGTTAACACATGAGATCTCCCACGGGTCACGCATAATTCTCTTCCATACATCCTATAAATGCTAAAACCATGAATCTTCACTTTGCTCACCACCCTTTTGTCGGTTCAAAGCTCGATTCGCACTTTTTATATAGGCTATATTTTGTTTCCAGATCCTCCGGACCATTCCTCACGGAATTGGACCTATCTTTCAACTACGCCCCAACTTTAGGTCGAGGGAGTGGATTTAAACCACTTAGAACTAGGCACTGCCGGGCGCACTTATTTGTGAGTACAAGACTTGAGAACGTATTCACCGCGGTATAGCTGACCCGCGATTACTAGCAATTCCAACTTCATGGGGTCGAGTTTCAGCCCCCAATCTGAACTGACGCCGCTTTTTTAGGATTAGCTCAGGATTACTCCGTCGCGACCCGTTGTAACGGCGATTGTATTATGCGTGTAGCCCAAGGTATCTAGGGACATGCGGACCTGGCGTCATCCTCGCCTTCCTCCCCCGTCTCCGCTTCCCTTTCTGGAAGCTTCGCCGTGGTAAAACCCGTTTTTATTTTTCGGGCTTCGCCACGTCGTAGCTCCGAGAGGAGCGCAGACGGGGGCAGTCTCGCCAGACACTTGTAACTGGCAACGAGGGTTGCGTTCGTTACCCCACTTAAGGGAACAATTCAAACCACGAACTGACGACGGCCATGCATCACCTGTCTAACTGTCCTTGCGGACGTCCGCCGTTTCTGGCGGACTTCACTTAGATTTCTAACCTTGGTAAGGTTCTTCGTTCAACATCGAATTAAACCGCATAATCCACTGCTTGTGCAAGTCCCCGTCTATTCCTTTGAGTTTTAGCCTTGCGGCCGTACTACCCAGGCGGACAACTTAACGCGTTTGCTTCGCCTCTCAAGGGGTCGATACCTCGAAAAGCTAGTTGTCATCGTTTAGGGCGTGGACTACCGGGGTATCTAATCCCGTTCGCTACCCACGCTTTCGTGTTTCAGCGTCAGAAATGCGCCAGTGAATTGCCTTCGCCTTTGGTGTTCCCCATGATATCAACGGATTTCACCCCTACTCCATGAGTTCCATTCACCTCTCGCACCCTCAAGTTTGGCCGTTTCCTCCGCAGGTCTTGGGTTAAGCCCAAGATTTTGACAGAAGACTAACCAGACCGCCTACACACCCTTTACGCCCAATGATTCCGGATAACGCTTGGGGTACTCGTATTACCGCTGCTGCTGGCACGAGTTTAGCAACCCCTTATTCGTGAAGTACTATCAATACCAACATAAATGTTGGTACTTTCTCCTCCATAAAAGATGTTTACGTCCCTAGGGACTTCATCCATCACGCGGCGTCGCTCGATCAGACTTTCGTCCATTGTCGAATATTCTCGGCTACTGCCACCCGTAGGTGTATGGACCGTGTCTCAGTTCCATCGGTGGGGGTCACCCTCTCAGGTCCCCTAAGCGTCGTTGCCTTGGTAGGCCATTACCCTACCAACTAGCTGATACTCCGCAGGCCGCTCCAAAAGCGAATTGCTTCTTTGGTCGCCTCATCGGCGACCACATCCGGGATTACCTCCGCTTTCGCGAAGCTATACCAGACTTCAGGGTGCGTTCCTACGTCTTACTACCTCGTCTGCCGGTGCCTTGCGGCCCCTTGACTTATATGCCTCATCCACGCTGCCAGCGTTCATCCTGAGCTAGGATCAAACTCTTAATTTTAACTTCGTTAAAATTAACCCCGAGTGTAATCGAGGGGTCGTACAACCCTTCGACTTCGCTCAGGGTTAAAATTTCTTCGAAATTTTAACGGAACAAAAGAGAGAACAATATTATTGTTTTAACTTTCGAACCTAGAGAGTTCTTCCTCGCTCACTTGGTTTCATTTTTAGAATAGAACAGTTATTACTGCTCTTATCTTGTAATTCATTCAATTTTTAAAGAACATCCTCGGCACGTCGTAGTTCCGTATGACGGAACGAAGACGGCCCCGTCTTAACGACAGGTTTTATGTGTAGTTAAGACGTGGGAATAAGTATACGGGTATAAGTTTTGGAGTCAAGCACCCAGTGGCATCTTAATTTAAGCTATCGGTAATGGTTATTAGCATCGATTATTTCAATAATTTGAGGCGCAATGAAAACAAAGTTCGCTCTGTACTTTTTATCAATTCTGAAACTATAGACTTTAAACTCTCTCGGTTCCAAAATTTCAATATTTAGACTTGGATGTCTTATATTATCTTGAAGAATGGAAATCTGTTTATTAAATTTTGATAGAAGATTCCGTTTTTTCAAATACACAATAATATCGCGATGGATCTGCGCGATAATCATTTCATTTCTCGATGAAAAATGATGAGCGCTTTAGACCTGTCTTAAAAGAAGCTAGAAAGTTTTTATTGTATTTTCCTGTCTTTTTAAAAGCGCCTAATATTTTTGACTTACTTCTAGTTGGAGGAGTGACTACACTCTCTTTAACAACAGATTTTAAAAGACGCTCATAGGCAGAAGCTTGAGCTTTTAAAACCTCGTATTCTGATTTGGGTAAAGTAACTGTGCTCATAATCCTAACGCTAGCATAGAAATATATAAGAATCAAAGACCGGCAGGATGCCTTCCGTGAAGCGCATAAGAACGGTTCTTGCGCAAATGGCCAAACGGCTCATTCCGGGCGGAATGAGCCGTTCGGTGCAGAAAACTCATCAACCTGCCTTGCCGGCAGGCAGGCCTGGCAGGTCGACACATTCCTTACGTTATCATTTCGCTATCGACAACTTATAACGTATACATCTAATTCATACGACCGTGAGTTATAGATGTAGCTGAATTATCAATATAAAAAAGGACCACTAAACTGCGACAGGTATTCTACCCATCTTTAATGTAGAGACAATAGATTGTCGCGGGGCACGGAGAGAAACAAATAACATCTCCACTCCCAAGAGAGTCCCCTTTTTATCAACATCGGCAAGCAACCAATCATCAAGTTGGAGAGTCTTAGCTACCTTTCCTTTTTTTACCTTAAAATAAGCTGCGTCAGCTTGCTTGTCATAACTTATGAGAGTACCGTCCTTCTTCATATAAAGTAGGCCGTCAGAACTAGGTACTCGTTGTTGTTTCTTCTTTTGCATAAACTTCATGCTATTTCTTCTGCCATTTATAGAAAGTCACAAGTAAGGGAGAGGCAACGAAAATTGAGGAGTAGGTACCTATAATAATTCCAATTATAAGCAGGAGGGCAAAATCTTTTGTGGCCACAGAACCAAAAATATAGAGCGCGAGTAGAGTGATAAAAATGGTTAAGGAGGTGTTGATAGAACGTCCGAAGGTCTGGGCTACCGACTTCCCTACTGTCATGTCAAACTCCTCGCTTCTATGTTCCGTTTGATTAATTCTCAAGTTCTCACGTACGCGGTCGAAAACTACGATAGTATCGTGCACCGAATAGCCGAGTATTGCCAAAAGACCGGTGATGAAAAGTAAATCAATCTCCACGCCCAAAAAATGGCCAAGGAATACAAAGACTCCCGTAGGAATGATGACATCGTGGGCCAGAGCCACAATAGTCGAGAGCCCATATTTCCACGATGAGACGGGCTTAGAAACTTTGCGAAAGGCGAAGGTCACAAAAAGCACTATCATGAGTACAACTACTGCGATTGCTTTTATAGCTTTGCTTTTGAGTTCTGATCCAGCCGTTGGCCCAATCGTATTTTGCCTTTCAACTATTGGGTCTCCTAGAGCATTGACCAGTGAAGTCCCCTCCTCTACAGAGAGTTCTTGGGTACGAATTATATAATTGAGATCGCCAGATGGACGGACCGAAAAGCCACCTAGATTAAGCGCGCGCATCTTTGCTTCAATTTCAGTTTGAGCTGGTCGTTCTGTATATTTTACTTCTGTAAGCGTACCTCCTTTAAAATCAATCGAAAGATTAAATCCGTAAACAAAGACAGCATATAGAGATAAGGCAATCAAAATTGCCGAGAGAATGAACCAGATTTTTCTGTATTTAATTACGTACATGGAAGCCATTACTAAAGAGAAATCGTTTTAATTTTGACTCAGGCAACCCTTCGACGGGCTCAGGGCAAGCAGCAAAGAGAAACGCACGGGACACTGTAATGGCAGTAAACATCGATATTAAGACTCCAATGCCAAGAGTCAAAGCAAAACCTTTAACAGCCGATGTCCCTAGCCAAAAGAGTACAACGGCAGTGATAATCGAGGCGATGTTCGAATCCCTGATCGAGAGCCATGCTCGAGAGAAACCCTCATGCAAAGAGTCACTCACAGATTTTCCCTTTTTTAGCTCCTCTTTTGTACGTTCGAAAATTAATACATTGGCATCCACTGCCATACCTATAGAAAGTATAAGGCCAGCGAGCCCTGCGGCAGTAAGAGTCACTGGTATAAGTTTAAAAATAGTAAGCGAGAGAATAATGTAAGAAACAAGCGCCACGGAAGCGACTAAACCGGGCAACCGGTACCAGAGTATGAGAAAAATGGCGAGAGCGAGAAATCCAATTCCTCCCGCATAGATACCAGAATGAAGTGCCTCATCACCCAATGATGATCCTATGGTCTGTGAAGTGACCAGACTGATAGGAACAGGAAGTGCGCCGTAATTTAAATTTCTGACAAGAGCTTTGGCCTCGTCGGGAGTGAAGTTTCCAGTAATTTGCGCTTTCCCACCGGTAATCTCTGATTGAATTACTGGTGCAGAAAGGATTGCTCCATCTAGAACAACCGCAAGTGGCCTACCAACATTTTCGCGGGTAATTTTGGCAAATAAATCTGATCCTTCAGATGTAAATTCAAGACCGACAAGCACTGCCCCCGTGTTTTGATCAAACTCGACCATAGCCCTCGAGAGATAACGACCCGTAAGTTCAGCGGGATAAAATACTTCGTCAAGCGTTACGGGCGTACCACTTGCAATAGTAGAGGATTCCGGTTTCGGAAGACGAAATTCAAGAATAGGCGTCTCGCCGATTAATTTCTTGGCCATCTCTATGTCAGTCACCCCGGGAAGCTCGACGATCAGACGCTCGTCTGTATTACCAGAGACAATGCCCGACTTTTCTGTCTGAACTAGGGGCTCGGAGACGCCAAAGACATTTACCCTTCTTTCAATGACCTCCTTAAGAGATTGCATAGCGCCCGCCACGTCAGGAACTTTCGAAGTGTCTGCTCTATAGATAAGCTCTGTTCCACCCACGAGATCAAGACCGAATCGAAATGGAAATTTCGCCCCGGGTTTTTGCTCTATCACTAGAAAGTATCCCAATGATATGAAAACTAGAATCAAGATTATCGAGAGATAGATGTACCTGCGTGAAGTCATAAAGCGCAATTATATACGAAAATTATCGCCCAGCAATAGAAGCCAGTGTTTTAAGAGTCCGCAAGGCAATTTTAATATCCAAAAGAAATGAGCGATTTTTGATGTAATAAAGGTCGTAAGAGAGTTTATTGGCAGTCTCCAGAGCATCAAGTCCGTGATGTGGATGTGTATCATGATAAATTTGCGCCCAACCCGAAAGTCCGGGTTTGATAAGATGACGGATATTATAGTAGGGAATCTCTTTCGTATAATGTGCCACACCCGTTGGAAGTTCCGGTCGAGGACCGATGAGCGACAAGTCTCCTTTTAGCACGCTCCGGAGTTGAGGCAACTCATCTATACGAGTACTGCGAAGAAACTTGCCCACACGAGTGACCTTATTCTCTCTGTGTGTCGCTCCACCGAGATCCAAGTCATTGCGTTCCATCGACCGAAATTTTATGAGACGGATTGTTCTACCACGTTTACCCACACGCTCCTGCGTCACGAAAAGTGGTCCCCCGTCATCAAGTTTTATACCAATCCAAATAAATGGATAGAGGATGAGAGAGATGAGAGTGAGCGGCAGGGAGATAACTATATCCATAGCGCGCTTCAAAGTATCATATGCACTTGGCGCTTGGGTCGAAATATTCTCCAGAAACCAATCATATTTCAAAAGAGAAAGTGGGACTTTCTTAAATATATCCTCATAAATCTTGTGCATATCGATAAAGCTAACCTTGGAAAAGATGAGGTTGTAGAGATGAGGCAGGACCGGCTCAACATTTTTATTGGCAAGATCGATAGCTATCACTGAAACGTTTTCGGAATAGACATAGTCAACTATTTCTTTCCAGAAGCCCTGTTCATCTACACGATTAAGATCGACAGAGGTAACGAACTTAATATTATATATCTGATTATTGTTCACTTCTTCGAGAAGTTCTTTCATCTCGTCACCAGAGCCGATAAGGATGGCGTTACTCGGCCGACCTCGCCCAATGATGAAGTAGCCGTAGATTCTCCACACAAGTATCAAACCAAAAGAAACAAAAAGATAGATAAAAAGAATGGTCTTAGGGGTAATGCCCAAAAATGGTATCAGATAGAAAAATATAACTGCCAAAGATGAGTTGATGAGTTGAGTACTGGCAAGAATATTGGGCAACTTGGACTGGAGAATGACAGTATGCTTCTCGTAAAGACCCGCGATAAAGAAGACGAGAATCCACACTATGAAAAGGAGACTAAATGGTAGCAAGTGGGTCAAGAAAAAGGCCTGCGAAGGAACTTCGAGACTTCGAATTAGAAGAGATAGCCAGAGAGCCACGATAAAAGAGCAAAGGTCACCCAGAAGGAGTATAAGCGGCTCTTTCTTATTAAGAGAACCCATGAACGTGCATTATACAATAAAGTTTATAAAAAGAATAGTACCAACCTATTTTATGATTTATTCCTTAATACGTTATAATATGCCTATAGTCAGATAATAACGTATGGGTAAATTAGAAGAACAAAATAGGAAAAGGGCTCGAAAAGAAAACTTACAAAGAATTATTCTCCGTTCAATAGCAACGGCTGGTATTTTGAGCGTAGGACTTGTAGCTCCCAATGTCATTGGGGCAATGAGTAAGCTTGGTCTTTTGCCAAAACTACGTCAAAACGAATACACCACATCTTCTGCCGTAAAATTAGTCAAGAGAGGACTACTAAAATTTAAAGATGGATATTATCAATTAACAAAAGAGGGAGAAAAAATATTGAGGAGGTGGGAGCTAGCAGATTATAATTTTAAGAAACCTAAAAAATGGGACGGCAAATGGAGAATGATTATTTTTGATATTCCAGAAAAGAAAAGAAGGGTTCGGAAGCAAATTAGTACTCTTTTCAGTCAAGCGGGATTTTATCGACTACAAGATAGTGTGTGGGTATATCCATATGATTGTGAGGATATTATCGGACTATTGAAAACAGATTTTGGTGTAGGAAAGGAAATCTTATATGTGATTGCTAATG
>Ga0209514_10003721_pt1 | contig 21393 bp, 24 predicted proteins | sample Subgrocontami58m_FD_187452 | JGI IMG/M metagenome (GOLD analysis project Ga0209514, IMG submission 187452) | Subsurface groundwater microbial communities from S. Glens Falls, New York, USA - GMW37 contaminated, 5.8 m (SPAdes) (version 3) | ecosystem: Environmental > Aquatic > Deep subsurface >...
CGGGAGGATATCCCGCTCCTGGTCGGGTATTTTCTGAAAGAGAGAAAGCGTATCCATCCTTCCGCCTTGGAGAAACTCATAAATTATGATTGGCCGGGCAATGTGAGAGAGTTGGAAAATATGATCGAAAGGCTGGTGATTTTTGCCGGCGCAGATGTGATCATGCCTGAAGATTTGCCGGCCGAACTGAATAATATTTTCCGTAATGATTTGGACTCCGGCTTGTCTTATAGGGAAGCAAAAAATAGAGTGCTCAAGGAGTTCCATAAAAACTTCATCAGCAAAAAGCTCATGGAAACCAATGGGAATGTCACGAAGGCCGCTGAACAAATTAAACTGGACAGGGCAAATTTTCAGCGGTTGATGCGGAGACATGAAATTGTATCGGATGAATACAAAAAATAGGCAAGCGTCAAAACAGCAGCACAGCATTAATCTTTTAATTCACAGTACTTAAATCTGTCATCTCTTTTCCCTGCGTCATTATTTACGCAGCGGCCTCGGGTAACCAATTGCTAATTATTTGATATTACGTGATATTGTCTTGATGTAGATTTGGCATGGGATTCGCTTTGCCTTTTCTATTTTGGCGATTCTTTCACCGTTATCGGAAAGGGAGCCTTGAGTAAGCGGTGGGGAAGGGGAAGCGGGATCATCACATTCAGTTTTATATGTAGGAGGAAAAGGATGAAGAAAAGATGGCTTTTGTTGTTTGTTTTAATGCTCATACCCTCGGTGGCCTTGGCGCAAGCTAAGTTAGTCGGTTCGGAAAAATGCAAAACTTGCCACAAGGCTTATTATGAAAATTGGAAGGACAGCCTGCATAATAAGTCGCAACAGGAGCTGAACCCCGCGAATGATACAGTGGTGGTGGAATGGAAAGGCACGGTCAAACTTAAAGCCGGAAAGATTCCGGAGGTTACCATCAAATTAGCCGAGCTGCCGAATCGGGTCCACCAGGCGACGCTGGTGGATGCCAAAGATCCCTCGAAAGAGACTACCTTCACAGTCGTACGGACCTATGGGGGATGGGGCTGGAAACAGCGTTATCAGGTCAAGGTCGGGAACAACCACTATATCCTGCCCAATCAATGGAACCAGGCCACTTCCAGGTGGGTCCCCTATAATCTGCAAAACTGGTACAATGAGGACGGCAGCCTGAAGACACCGGCGGTCGGAAATTCCTTTGAAATGGGCTGTGCCGGGTGCCATAACACCGGTCTGGAATTGAAGAAGGTTGGCGCTGGTTATGAATCCAAATATATGGAGCTAAATATCGGCTGCGAAAGGTGCCACGGCCCAGGTTCCGAACATGCCAAATCCCCCAAGACTAGAGGGAAAATTATTAATCCCAGGAAGTTGAGCCATGAACGGGGTTCGGAAGTATGCGGCCAATGCCATTCGCGGGGCAAGAGCATCCCCAACGGGACTTTTGCCTATCCCTGGAACGACAAAGACAATCAGCCCTACAAGGTGGGAGAACCCCTGGCGAACTATTACAAATTTGCCCCCGGTGCCTGGGGCGATCCGGAGGCGCATTCCAAGCAGCATCACCAGCAGTGGCTTGATTTTCAAGCGAGTACGCACGCCAAGGCTGGTGTGCGATGCTTTGACTGCCATAACCCCCATGGAGGACCGAGCCAGCACCAATTAGTCAAAACGGATTATAACAATAAACTTTGTCTGTCCTGCCACGGGAAGAACGAGAAATTTGTCCATGCTGAAGCCATCCGGATGCACACGAAACATAATTATGCTCCGGAAACTACAGGGGCCAGCCGCTGTTCTTTCTGCCACATGGTGAAGACGGCGTCATCGGCGGAGGCAGGTGATATCCATTCCCATCATTTCGGGATTATTAAACCCCAATTGAGCCTGGAGATGTTCAGAAAGGATCCGAAAAACGTGATTCCGAATTCCTGCAATGGCTGTCATAAAGACTGGGGCAAAGACGAAGCTGGATTCCAGGCGGGCGTTAAGGCTTACGAAACTCGCTTTGGCAAGTAATTTCATGCCCTTCAATGGGCTGACCAGCTGAGAAAGAACCGGAATATTTCAAGAAGGGGTCGATATTAGGAAGTGAAAAAGGCGGGGATATACCCCGCCTTTTTTTATCTGCGCCCAGCGGGTCTGTCGGCAAGAAAATAATTATTGACAGATGAGAATATTTATATAATAGAAAATCCCACGTTTTTCGGTTAGAAATGAAGCCTTCGTGCGGATTCCTAAGCGGGTTAGTCTGAGTCTTTCCCCTCCAAAGGAAGAAGTTAGGTTTGTAACGTATTTTTGACATGCCTGGTTTTAAGATAATGATGATCAGGTCTTAAGTTCCTTTCACGAAGTTGTATTCTATATCGTTTGGCAATGATTAAAGCTTAATTATAGATTTGGGAGAACTATCCGATGATAGAGATAAGGTGGCATGGAAGGGGTGGTCAGGGAGCGGTGACTTCCGTAGAGCTGCTGGCCCTGGCGGCAATTGAGGAGGGGAAGTATGCCCAGGGGTTTCCCAGTTTCGGTCCGGAAAGGAGGGGAGCGCCCGTGGCGGCCTTCAACCGCGTCGATGACAAGCAGATCAAGGTTCGGTCCGGCATCTACCATCCCGATGTAGTGATTGTGCTGGACGAGGGGTTGGTGGGCTTGGTAAATGTCTCCGAAGGATTGAAACCGAGCGGCACGCTGATCATCAGCACGTCGAAAACGAGGGCGGAGGTGACAAAAGCCCTTCCCTTCAAAGGCCGCCTGGGGATTGTCAATGGATTGGCCATCGCCCGGAAGGAATTGGGGGTCACGATTGTCAATACCACCATGCTTGGCGCCCTGATCAGGGCTACCGGAGTAGTGACGCTGGAGTCCATGCAGGTGCCCCTGGAACACCGGTTCGGCAGGCTGGCCCAGAAGAACCTGACCGCCCTGCGGCGGGCCTATGATGAGGTCGAATTCAACTGAAACAGCCAGGCGGGCATCAGAAATCAATAATATTCCTGTTAAGGTATAATGTTTGGAAGAAATCAGGGACGAATAAATTTTGAGGTAAAGTAATGGTTGAAAAGAAATGGCCAGAAAGCTGGCAGAATGTAAACCGTGGATGTGTGGTCTTCAGGCCCGGCAGCGCTGGTGAGTATCATACCGGGAGTTGGCGGGCGCAGCGGCCCGTATGGGATAACGCCAAATGCATCAAGTGCGGGCTGTGCTATATTGTCTGTCCCGAGGGATGCATTTCCGAAGGCCCGGACGGATACTTCTCGGCCAACCTGGACTATTGCAAAGGGTGCGGCATCTGCCCGCACGAGTGCTGGCCGGGCGCCATCAGAATGGTTGAGGAGGGATGAGCCGTGTCTAAGCGAATCGGTATGGAAGTAGCAGTTGCCGCGGCTGAAGCAGCGGCTTTATGCAGGTTTGATGTGGCGGCCGTCTATCCTATTACGCCCCAGTCTCACATAGCGGAACATCTTTCCGACATCGTCGCCGACGGCAGGATAGACGCCGAGTTTATAACCGTGGAGTCGGAACATTCCGCCATGAGCGCCGCCATCGGCGCCGCGGCGACAGGAGCGAGGGTCATCACGGCCACCAGTTCCCAGGGTTTAATGTACATGCACGAGGTGTTGCCCATCGCGTCGGCCATGCGGCTGCCCATTGTCATGCCCATCGCCAACCGGGCGGTTTCCGGCCCCCTCAATATCCTGAATGATCACAGCGATATCATGCCCCAGCGGGATTCGGGCTGGATATCCATGTTTGCGGAAAACGGCCAGGAGACGGTGGATATGATCATCCAGGCCTTCAAGATTGCCGAACACCCCGACGTCCAGTTGCCCGTCAACGTGAATATCGACGGTTTCCAGCTGACCCACATGGTGGAGCCGATGATCATGCCGGACCAGGACGAAGTGGACAGGTTCCTCCCCCCCCTCGTGCCCTATGCGACCCTCCATCCCGACCGGCCGGTTTCCATGGGTACCTTTGCCATGAACGATGTCTACACCGAGGTGATGAAGTCTAAAGACATGGCCCTGAGGAACTCGAAGCAGACAATCCTGAAGATATGGAAGGAATGGGAAAAGCTTTTCGGCCGTAAGTACGAACCCATTACCGGGTACCGCACGGAAGGCGCCGAGATTCTGCTCCTTACCATGGGGTCCATGGGGGAAACAGCAGAGATCGCCATTGACGAACTGCGCAGGAAGGGAGTCCCGGCCGGTCTGTTGAAAATGAAGCTTTGGCGGCCTTTTCCCTTCGAGGAGCTGAAGAAGGCCGTGCAGGGCGTAAAAACCCTGATTGTCACCGACCGGGCCGTTTCTTTCGGCGGCCCCGGTGGTCCCGTGGCGGGCGAGGTCAGGTCCGCCCTCTATGACGAGCCTTCCCGGCCGGCCATTATCAACGAAATAATCGGGCTCGGCGGCCGCGACATGACGGTGGAGCATTTCATCGACATCGTGAAAAAAGCGGCGAAGTCAGGTGGGAAGAAGAGGAAGGAAGCATACGAATTTTACGGAGTGAGGGAAGCATGAGCATGCCAAGCAATATCAAGTTAGTGGAAGACTTTGATTTATACGCCCCGAAGCTGACGGACAAAGAGGAGTATTTTTGTTCCGGTCATCGCGCCTGTCAGGGATGCGGCGAGGCCTTGGCCGTGCGCCTCATGTGCAAGGCCCTCGGCAAGGATGTGGTGGTCACCAGCGCCACGGGTTGCATGGAGATTGTTTCCAGCCTTTACCCCACGACGGCCTGGAAGCTGCCCTGGATACACGTGGCCTTCCCCAATGCCGCGGCCGTGGCCTCGGGTGTGGAAGCCGGTCTGACGGCACTCCGGCGCAAGGGAAGGATTGCCGACCGCGACGTGAAATCGGTGGGCATGGGCGGCGACGGCGCCACGATGGACATCGGGATCCAGGCCCTGTCCGGGGCCATGGAGCGCGGCCACGACATGCTCTATGTCTGCTTTGACAACGAGGCTTACATGAATACGGGCATCCAGCGTTCCAGTGCCACGCCCTTCGGCGCCTCGACAACGACAGCGCCGGCCGGCAAAGTGAGCATCGGCAACAAGACCTGGAAGAAGAACCTGCCGGAAATCATGGTGGCGCACAACCTGGCCTATGTGGCGACGGCCTCACACGGATATCCTCTGGACTTTATAAATAAAGTCAAGAAGGCGCGCAGCATCAAGGGGCCTGCCTACATCCACTGTTTCACCGTTTGTCCCACCGGCTGGCGTTCCGCCTCGGAAATCACCATGAAGCTGGCGCGGATGGCGACGGAAACGGGCGTTTTCCCCCTCTACGAGGTGGAGAACGGCAAGTACCGGATGACCACGGAACCGCGGGCCCGGGAGGAACTCCGGCCCGTAGAGGATTATCTGAAGCTTCAGGGCAGGTTTCGCCATCTCCGGCCGGACCAGATCAAGATCATTCAGGACAGGGTCCACATGGAATACCGGAAACTGTTGAACCAGGTCGAGCATTCCCAGTCCTGGGATCAGATATGACAATTAATGATAATAAACTGTTTAGGGTGATTCGAATATGAAAACCGTGAAAACCGATGATCGGAAGAAGCTCCGGGGGATCATTGACCGCTACGATGGGCAGAAAAGTTCCCTGATAGCAATTCTTCAGGACATTCAGCAGGCTTATAATTATCTGCCGGCCCATGTTCTGAAAATGGTGAGCGAAGAGATGTCCATCCCGCGCATGAGGGTTTACGAGGTGGCGACCTTCTATAACGCCTTCAGCCTGAAGCCGAGGGGTGAGCATGTGGTAAAGCTTTGCGTGGGTACGGCCTGCCATGTCCGCGGCGCGGCCGGCATCCTCGACAAGCTGGAAAGGACGCTGGAAATCAAACCGGGAGAGACGACGGGCGATCTGAAATTCACCCTGGAAACGGTAAACTGTGTCGGTGCCTGCGCCTTGGGTCCCGTGATGGTTATGGACGGGGAATACCACGGGCAGGTGACCATGGCAAAGGTGGATAAGGTCGTCGGGCCGCTGAAGAAGGGGGCGCAGTAATTATGAAGAGAATTGCAGATGCTAAGGCCTTGCGCCAGCTCCAGAAGGAACTGAAAGCCAAGTGGGACCCCCAAAAGCCCATGGTGACTATTTGCGCCGGCACGGGGTGCCGCGGTTACGGGTGTGTCAGTGTCAAGGAAGCCCTCGAAGCGGAGATAGCAAAACAGAAACTGGCCGTGGATGTCCGGGCGACCGGCTGCTTCGGGTTCTGCGAAAAGGGACCGCTCGTGATCCTTCAACCGCAGAATATTTTCTATCAGCAGGTCAAGGTAAAAGATGTGCCGGCTATCGTGAGCAAAACGTTGGCCAGCGGCGAAGTGATCGAAAAACTCCTCTATCGTGATCCGGCCACCGGCAAAAGTATCCAAAAGGAAGCGGATGTTCCTTTCTACAAGAAGCAAAAGCGCCTTATTTTCGGTTCCAACGGCATGATCGATCCTACCCGGATCGAGGATTATCTGGCCATCGGCGGCTATTCGGCCCTGGCCAAGGCCCTGAAGATGACACCGGAAGAAATCATCCGGGAAGTCAAAGATTCCGGTCTCCGGGGACGGGGCGGCGGCGGTTTTCCCACCGGTGTGAAGTGGGAATCCTGCCGGGCGGCGCACGGTTCGCCCAAGTACGTAATCGGTAACGGCGACGAGGGAGACCCCGGCGCCTATATGGACCGGAGCCTGATGGAGGGCAATCCGCACAGCGTCATCGAAGGCATGATCATCGGCGCCTATGCCATTGGCGCCAACCAGGGGTTTATCTATGTCCGTAATGAATATCCTCTGGCGGTTATGCATCTGACCATGGCGATCGACAATGCGCGGCAAGCAGGACTTCTGGGCAAGAATATCCTGGGTTCGGGCTTTGATTTTGATATTGCCATCAGCAAGGGCGGCGGCGCCTTTGTCTGCGGCGAATCATCGGCCCTTTTTGCTTCCATTGAGGGAAAGGCCGGCGAGGCCCGGGCGAAATACATCCACGCCGTGGAAAAAGGCCTCTGGGACAACCCCACCGTCCTGAACAACGTGGAGAGCTGGGCCAATGTACCCATCATCATCAACAAGGGGGCCAAGTGGTACAGCGCCATTGGCACGGAAAAGAGCAAGGGGACCAAGGTCTTCTCCCTCGTGGGGAAGATAAATAATACGGGCCTCGTGGAAGTGCCCATGGGCATGCCCTTGCGCGAAATCATCTATGATATGGGCGGCGGCATCCCCAAGGGCAGGGCATTCAAGGCGGTCCAGACGGGCGGCCCGTCGGGCGGTTGCATTCCGGAAAGCATGCTCGACCTGCCGGTGGACTTCGACAAGCTCGCGGAAGTGGGTTCCATGATGGGGTCGGGCGGCATGATTGTCATGGACGATCGCTCCTGCATGGTGGATGTGGCCAGGTATTTTCTCGCCTTTCTGCAGGATGAATCCTGCGGGAAATGTACCCCCTGCCGGGAAGGCGTGCACCGCATGAGGGACATTCTGGAGGATATTTGCGGCGGCAACGGGCAGGAAGGGGATGTGGAACTGCTGCAAAGGATGTCGCTGGCGATCATGGATGGTTCTCTCTGCGCTCTCGGCGGCAGTGCTCCCAATCCGGTGCTCAGCACGATCAGGTATTTCCGTGATGAGTATGAGGCACACATTAAGGAAAAACGGTGCCCCGCCGGCGTCTGCAAGGCGCTTATCACTTACAGCATCAACCCCGAAAAATGTACCGCCTGCGGTCTCTGCGCCAAGGTGTGTCCTACCGGGGCGGCCCATGGAGAGAAGAAAAAGCCCCATGTGATTGATGAGGCTACGTGTACCAGGTGCGGCGCCTGTATAGAAAGCTGCAATTTCGAGGCGATCAACGTTGAATAAGGATAGAGAAGATGGCTAATATTACTATAGATGGCAAGAAAATCAAAGCCCCGGCCGGGACTACCATCCTCCACGCGGCGCGGGAACACGGCATTCAGATACCGACCCTCTGTTCTCATGAAGCACTGGAGCAATCCGGCGCCTGCCGTTACTGTGCGGTGGAGATAAAGAAAGGCAGCAGGACCAGGATCGTTACCTCCTGCCTTTACCAGGTGGAAGAGGGCCTGGAAGTGAATACGCAGAGCGAGCGGGTGCTGGAAGTGCGCCGTCTGGTGCTGCAACTTCTCCTGGCGAGAAATCCCGCCTCCGATGTAATCAGGGAACTGGCGGAGAAGGCGGGGGTGAGCCCGGAGGCCAGGTTCAAACCCGACACGGATAAGGGAAAATGCATCCTCTGTCGCCTCTGCGTGCGGACCTGTGAGCATATCGTCGGCGTGAGCGCCATCGGACTATCCTACCGGGGTTCCCACAAGGCCGTGGGGCCTCCCTTTGAGGAGGATTCTCCGGCCTGCATCGGCTGCGGTGCCTGTGCCTATGTCTGTCCTACCGGCCATATAGAGATGAAAACCACGTTCGAAACCCGGACGATCTGGGGACGCACCTTTAAGATGCAGGCCTGCAACAGCTGTGGCAAGTATTTTGCCCCGGTAGATCAGCTGGCATGGATCAGCAAAACGACCGGGGTGCCGGTAACCGAGCTTTCCACCTGCACGAGCTGCCGGTAGAAAAGAATATTCCTCAGTAGCTCAGTCGGTAGAGCAGATGGCTGTTAACCATCGGGTCCGTGGTTCGAGTCCGCGCTGGGGAGCCAATATAGCATGGAACTGGGCACTCCCGCAAGAGAGTTAAGTTCCGATCCTGAGCAAAGTGCACCTGCCAGGGAAGCCAAGCTTCCTGTCAGGTGCACTTCTTCTTTGGCCACCTTGATTTCATCAACGAGCAACTTCAAGTATTCCTTGCCGAAGTTTGACGCTTTATCCTGGAACTTGTCTTTCAGCGCCTTGCAGAAAGCCACGATGTGTGTTTTCCCCAGTTTTGTCAGGCTTATTTCCTTCTGACCTTTGAGCCGCGCCATTTCAATCAATATCTCCTGGCGCCGGGCCTGATGCTTGTGTACCCGCTCGGTGAGTGATTCATTGATAGGAAGCATTCCTTTCTCAACTGCTTCGTAAAGCCTGTCCGTTCCCTGCTTGATTTCTTCAAGTTCCCTGGCAAGTTGCTTCAACTCCTCGTGGTGGTCTGATTTTGATGCTTTTAAGCGCGCCTGAAGCTCTTTAAGCATGGTTTCCACCCGTTCAGGGGTAAAGACACGGTCGGCCACTGTCCGCAGGATTATGTCATCCAGCTTTTCCATGGAAACATTCCCGCTGGTGCAGCTCTTTTGCCCGATGTCTCTAATCCGCGACGAGCATTTATAATACCGGTAGCGGCCACCCTTGCCGGTTGCTATGGTCATCCTTTCACCGCAACAGCCGCAACGCAAAAGCCCGGTCAGCAGGGTAGGTGAATTGACGACGCGGGACATTTCCGACGGTTTCCAATCCCCTCGCTTCTTTTCAGCTTGATTGAAGGAATCCAGGTCAATAATAGGCGGCACGGCTATGGTGATCCACTCGGCTTCCGGCTTTGTTTTCATGGTGCGACCGTCCTTTTTATTGAAGACATATTCCCCCAGGTAGGCCCGATTGGAAAGGATTTTGGCAATCAGGGTCAGTCTCCATCTTTTTCCCCTCATGGTGATGCCTCGCTCATTCAAATAAGCGGCAATGCTCTTGACGCCCACGGAACGCCCATTGTGGCCGGAAAGATAGAGCTGGTATATCGTATTAACAATTGCGGCCTCTGTAGCGTCAATCTCCAGGACTTTCTTTTTCCCCTTGTTGCCCTGGTTTTCAACTTCCCTTACCCGATAACCATAAGGCGGCGTAGAACCGTTGAAGAATCCCTGCCGGGCATTTTCCTTCATGGCACGGAGCGTATGTTTGCCGTTTTCCTTGCTCTGGTATTCATCAAAGAGCTTGAAGATTTGCCGCACCATTTGCCCTGTTGGGTCATCGCTGGTTTCCTGGGTGATAGATACCACGGAGACGCCGAACTTCTTGAGACGCCTTTCACAAAGGCCAAATTCGATAGCGTCCCGGAAAAAGCGGGAAAGACTATGGATGATAATGGCATCGAAGACGGGAGGATTTTGACAGGCTTCCGTCATCATCTGTTGAAACACCGGCCTTTTGTCGTCGGTCGCGGACGCCCCAGGCTCAACATATTCCAGGGCAATTTGATGATTCTTAGCCTTGCACCACTCCCGCATCTGCCTTAACTGATCGGGTATGGATAAATCTTTTTCCGCCTGCCTTGCCGTCGATACCCTGGCATAGAGAGCCACAATCATCGTTTAGTCCTCCTGGTCTGATTCCCGGATTACCTGTTGCAACAATTCTCCCAACTGGCTTTCAATCAGGTTAATTTCAGCAGGCATTACATCACCTTCAGAGATGAAATGGACAGCAATTTTGAATTTCTCATCCTGTTTCGGTTTGCTCACGCATAAGACACCCCTTCTTTGCTCAGTGTATTCCTGCCCAAGCCTTATCTTTCCTGACTACGAAAAACCCTTTCCAATTCCTTGCCAAACCCACTTTTACCAAACTGATCCAGGATTACTTTCCTGAATAGAATAAACTTGTCTCCCGGCATTGATAACTCTGCTACGTCAAGAACTTGCTTAACGTGGGCATTGAGAAGCTTCATTATGTTCGCTGTAGTTACCATACGCCCAATTGCATTTCCTTGATTCTTCTTTCCACTTCAATTTTCCACGCAAGCGGTTCATGAAGATGGTGAGTATAAGTCCCGAGATATTTTAATACTTCATCAAGATCGATCATGTCACTTCGGCCTTGGATACATTGAATGGCGGCGATCCGCTTCAAATAGCCATAGATGGATATTACCATCCGTGCCAATCGTTCTTCCATGACAGCTTGCTTGCCGTTGATCCGGGAAATACCAAGATGGTTTAATTCCTCGATCCTCTGTTGCAGGTCGATCCACAAGGGATGAAGCGGCCAGCGGGAAGGATTGCTGTCATTGTTAGGAACCCTCAAGGTGTCGTGTTCCGAGCCCAGGAAGCGAAGTAAATCACCTTCTTTGTCTTTCAGGTCATCAAAAGTAACAATGCCATATTGCTTCAGAATGGTTTTCCGCACTTGCCATTCAATCCGCCAGACATTTTCGCTTTGTTCCCAGAGCAGGAAAAACCACACTTTGTCACTTTGCTGCTTGATTTCAGCAACCTTGTCATAAACACGAAGAACAATGTCACCCTTCCCAAGCGTGAATGTTTGTACCTTGCCGTCTTGTCGATGCTGGCTGTCTTTGCTGGAATAGCTGACAAAATCATCTAAATTAAAATCCATTGAAGGAAGGTTATAATCGAAACTAAAATCCACGCGGGAAAGGCTTTCCCTCTGGTAATGGATATAGCCTATGGAAGAAACCCATTGCAGAAATTTCTTATGAAGCGAAAAAGCGCCATCCCGCCATAGGGACTGGCTGCGATAAGTGACGAAGAAATTAGGTTTGTTGAATTCTCCCATCTCAATCTTGAAATCACCGTTTTCAATGACGATAGGATAGCCGGAAGACGTACCGTAAGGCTGCAAAAGAAATTCTGTATTTCCTAATGTGACCGCTTTAGGGTTTTTACTTTTTGATTGACGGATAAGTTCCTTCTTTTCCGCCAGGTCCCGGAAGTCGATACCAGGAGACCGAAAATACTTACAGTAATAAGCACACTGAAGGGTATCGATGCCGTGCAATAATAATTTGTATCCTTGACTTTCCACAGTCTAATGTCCCTTTCGGCCTACTCCATCGTGAGATTAAACATCTCATTACTGATTTCTTGCGCTCTTTTAGATCGTTCTTTCCATTTTCTTAATAGTTTCTTGGTGTTAAGGATATTTTCATTTATTTTGTCTATAAATTTTAATAAATTGGCCCCACTCTGTGCCGCATCATCCTTGTAATTCTCAATAGTCATCCCCAGGCAACTTTCGATGAGACTGCTTTTCGTTCTGCCGAAATCTTTTGCCCACTTATCCAGTTCTTCGTTCAGTTCCCTGTCCATCCTGATAGAAATGGTCATTGCCCTCCAGTGCTCTATATTATCAACTCGATCTTTTGTTACATCTATTCCAAATTGTTTTAAAAAACTTTGTAAGGCCCATATCTTCTTTAAGAGATTAAGCCTATACAGTATTTTAATTTCATCGAACCCGGCAACAATAAAATTCGTGATCAATTTGTTAGGCGTCACTCTAAGTCTTGAAGCCATTCTATCAAGATCATTAACCATGTCTTGATTCAAAGCAACAGATATCACGACGCTTTCTTTCTTCATCCTATCCATTATGATCACCCCTCATATTGTAATATGATTTTATGACAAATATACTCTTTGCTTTTTCCTTGTCAAGCAGATTTTTCATTACTCAGCATAACATGTATTTTGAACCCCCCGTGTTACTAAAGCGGGGGGGGATAGAACCAAGGCCAATAGACCAGAGGAAGGAGTTATCCACAGCCATGCCCGCCGCGCTCCCCAGGGCCGCGGGCATGGCTGTGTATAACTCCATATTACACACAGAAGGAAACCTCCTATGTTCTTTTCTTCCGTGCAGTTAATTGACTGATATTGAAAAGTATGCAAGATTACAATACCTAATGATTGAATGTTGTGATGCGGACCAGTAATCAATACCGTTCTTAACGGAGACAACAAACATCGACCAGTAGTGAAAGGAGTAGACATTATGGAATTTCTATTATGGATACTCGTCATCATGGTATCTATCGTTTTATACAAAATATATTTGATGGATAAGCGGATTAATTGGCTTAAGGAAATTTTTATATCGCCTTATAATTATGAAAATGTTGTTAACATTCCACAAGAGATTTTTAAACTTAAAGATGGTTTAGCTCCACTTTTTTATTTGCCGTTAGTCCAAGAAGCAAGACTTCTAAATGACTTAGACAAAAGAGCCGAGGAAGAATACTATAAACATATTAGCTTATTAAACAAGGCAGAGCTCATGGAATTGGAGAAATTCGCACAATCTGGTGCTTCTTATGACGAATCATTCCAAGGGAGCGATCATTTACGAGAATTGGTAAAAGAATGGGCTCACACTCTTATTAATAGCAACAGAGTAACCGAATGGAAGGAACTCTACATTCAAACACTTATGGATGTTTTATCAGGCAAAGTTACAGTCGAACAAGCCAATAAACAGCTTTCACATATGGGGCACCACATATTCATTCTCCATGAACATCAAGATGAGGAAAGTGTTGCTGAAATTTACAATTCGCACGTTGAAATATGGACTGCTGGTAAGTGGTCTGAACACTTGGGAGTGCTAAAGAAAATTAGCAGTGGCTAAGTCAGCTCCTCTTGGAATGTTGAATTGACATATTATATAATATACGATGGCTTTCTATCGGAATTTATTAGAATAATTGCTTTAGATAACGCAACGCTCATTTAATTTAATAGCCTAAATAAAAAAATGCGGTACCCTCATATTACTCACCTTTATAAATATTGTCCTTTTAACGAGAATTATCTTTCTATTCTAATCAATAGGAAAATATGGTTTTCAAACCCAGCATTGTTTAATGATCCTTTTGATTGCAAGTATAAGTTTAAAGAAAAAGTTGATCCGTCTGAATTAATAGAATATGTGAGTAAGCATAGCCCTGACCGTTTACCTGATGTGACAAGCTTAAGCGAAGAGGGCGATGCTTATAATACAATTGTTAGGTATATGACAGAAAATGCTTACAAAGATTTAAATAATGCAGGTGTATTTTGTTTGAGTCAATATTATAATAATATCTTAATGTGGTCTCATTATGCAGATGGCCATAAAGGATTCTGTATCGAATTTGAACGAAATTCAGATACAGATAACGATTTAGGAAATTATGATATGACAAGTCAAGTCAAGTATATACGTTCTAATTATGAAAAAGTGACGATACTTAATAAAAAATCATATGATATGTACTTTTATACAAAAGCGGAAAAATGGAAATACGAAGGAGAATGGCGATTAATTAGCAAGAAGCACAGTGAAACAAGACGGTTGCCAGGTAAAATTACAGCAATAATATTTGGTCTTAGGATGTCTAATTATCATAAGGAAACGATAAGAAATATCTTATCGGACTTATCCCATATAAAATATCGCAAGGCCCAGGAAGTGCCCAACCAGTACAAGATTGAGGTTATGGATGATATCTAAGTAGAAAAAGATATTACTGATCGCTCGCATTGAATATGGTCGGAAAGAGCAACAGAACGGCAAGCGTTGCTGTAGGAACCCACTCCTCAACGAAATTAATTAACATTTTGATGCCGCCCCTGGTTATGACAACAATATATATTCTTCCCAGTGCCCATTTTCATCTTTCCCGGGGAGCCAATACGGGTCAATAGTGGGCACTTCTTGTTTTATCACCTGAATTTCATCCAGTTGCTACGGCAAACCAGGGAGGGCAAGCTGCATTGCTTCAAGGTCTGATGAGAATTTTATGGAGCGTAGAGTTACAATTGTTAAGTACTATAAATATATGACTTTCATGATTTTTTTATAGAATGGTGAATTGTTTTTTTTGAGGTTAAATTATTCCTTCTCTCTATCATTAGGTCAATGAAAGCACTGGCTGCTGGTGAAAGAATGCGATTTTTTAAATAGGCAATATCTACATTAATTAAGAAAGGACCTTCAGCCAGAGGTCTGATTTTTAAGGTGCCCCGTTTCAGTTGGTCTTTTAATATCCATTTCACAAAGAAAGATATACCTTTTCCCGCTTCTACCTGTTCTATAATAAATGCAAAATTCTTAGCCTCACTTACAATATGGGGTTCAATCTTCGCTTCGCGATACTTGGCCAGTATGAATTCACGCGAAATTGATCCCTTTTGCTGTATCAGCAGCGGTTCTTTTGATAAATCAGCCATGCTGATCCGTCGTTTCCTGCATAGGGGATGGCCGCCGGGCAAAGCTAATACCAATTCCTCCTGGAAATGCGGTATCGCTTCTAGTCGTGGATCGACTGCCGTAATCAGTGCCAGGTCGTTTTTGCGATCGATGAGGCTGCGGATTATATCCGCGGAATTGCCTTCATCCAAGGATACTCGAATATCAGGGTATTTTTCTTGATAGGCGGAAATCAAAGGCGACATCACATACCTGTTGTAGATATGGAGGGTCCCTATTCGTAAATCTCCTTTTTTCAGTCCTTTGATTTCAGCAATGGAGTTCTCTGCTATTGCTGTGAGCTTAAAAATATTCTTCGCGTGCTCAAAAAGGATTCGTCCAGTCTCTGTCAATTCAATGGTTCTTTTACGATGTTGAAACAGGTCTATCCCGAGAGAGGCCTCGAATTGTTTCATCTGCATGGTCACTGCAGGTGTGGACAAAAAAAGTGCGTCAGCAGCCTCGGAGAAGGTTAACTTTTGACCACAAATAAAGAAAATTCGCAAATGGTTCAGATTCAGACTCAAGAAGAATCCCTAATTAAATTTTATTTAAATTAAATTAAAATTAATTGTTTTGACAATAATCTTCATGAACTTCTAAAGTCAAGTTCAAACTCATCAGCTAAGTTTATTGCCCCTGGTGCCCAATGTCATGAACTTGAACGAAGCGGGCATGGTAAAGTACCTGAAGGACCAGGATATTGCCCTGTACAAGATCCCCGAGCGGCTGGAACTGATCGCGGAAATGCCCATGGTGGCTGGTGTGAAGATGGATAAGAAGGTGTTGCAGAAAGATATTGCGGAAAAGCTTAAGGCAGAGAACCGAAGGAGAAGAGATGGCATTTAACGATATACGTACGTACTGTGAGGCCCTGGAAAAGACCGGCGATCTGGTACGGGTGAAGCAGGAAGTGGATTGGGAACTGGAAGCGGCCGCCATTACCCGGCGCAGCAATGAGAACCTGGGGCCGGCCGTCCTGTTCGATAAGATTAAAGACTATCCCGAGGGGTACCGTCTGCTGGGTGGCATCCAGGCCACGTACCGGCGTGTAGCCATTTCCCTCGGCCTGCCGCCGGAGACGCCCATTCCCGACATCTACCGGGAGTATGAGGCGCGGGAGCAGAAACCGGTGAAGCCGGCCATCGTCCCCACGGGTCCCTGCAAGGAAAATATTGTGAAGGGCGACGACGTGGACCTCTTCCAGTTTCCCGTGCCGTTGATCCATGATGGGGATGGTGGGAGGTATTTCGGTACCTGGGATGTGATCATTACCGAAGACCCCGAGACGGGCTGGACCAACTGGGGGATGTACCGCTTCATGATCCACAACAAGCGGATTCTGACGGGCGATCCCACCTTTACGAGCCATCTGGCTATGGTCTTCCGGGAGAAGTTTGTCCCCCAAGGCAAGCGTATGCCCATCGCCGTTGTCTGCGGCGCCGATCCGCTCTGCCACATGGTGGCCACGGCGGGCTACGGCATCGGCCAGGATGAGGCGGACTATGCCGGCGCCCTGCGCCAGTCGCCGCTGGAACTGGTGAAATGCGAAACCAGCGACCTCCTGGTACCGGCCCACGCGGAGATTGTCATCGAAGGGGAACTCCTGCCCGATGCCATCGGCTTCGAAGGACCCTTCGGGGAATATCCGGGCTACCGCACGGGTAAGGCCCGAGACGGCGTGGTGATGGAAGTGAAAGCGATCACCTACCGCACCTCGCCGATCCTCACCATGATCAGCCTGGGCGTGCCGGTGGACGACAGTTCGGTGACGGCGGCCCTGACGGCCTCGCTCGCGGTGAAACGCCGTCTCAAACGGCACAATATCCCGGTAACGGAGGTCTATGCGCCGGCAGAGGGGGTGACCCATCTGGTAGTGGTGGGCGTCAAAGAGGGCGGGATGAAAGTGGCCCAGCGGATCAAGGACATCATCACGGCACGGCGGGCGGCGATCAATAAAATCGTTGTGGTGGATAGCGATGTGGATGTCTTCGACATGAAGCAGGTGATCCATGCCCTGGCCGTGAAGTGCCACCCCATAAACGGGATCAAGGCGAACGAGGTGGCGGCGGGAAAGGCCAACGAACTGACGCCCTGCTACAGCTACGACGAGCGGGCGCACAAGAAGGGGGGCGTGGTGGTTTTCGATTGCACCTGGCCGCCGGAGTGGCCTAAGGAGACGCTGCCCATCAAATCGTCCTTCAACGAGATCTATCCGCAGGAAGTGAAGGACAAGGTCCTGAAGAATTGGAAAAATTACGGATTGAAATAGCCTCCTGCCGGTAGGCAAGGGGATAGAGAAAGGTAAAAAGCAATGAAAGAATATATGGCCTGGCTGGAAGAGCCGGAAGGGATCAAAGGACCGCAGGAAATGAGTCTGACGATCAAAGAACTGACGCACGGGCGGTGTAAATACCTCGGGCACAACGTGAAGGCCACGGTTTCGCCGACGGCGATTCCGGGTGCCGACACCCTCCGGGTACGGCGGGCCAACGGCCTGCTCCTGCCCGCGCCGTGGTACATAAAGATCACCGAGGAACTGGGCGAGTATTGGCCGGGCCGGCCTTACTCCGGGATTGTGGACTAGCAGTCGCGCCTCCGCAGAAATTACGAACGAATATGGATAATAATAAAAAATCGAAGATCATTTCACAGAATATAACGTTTGAGGGCAAAAGGGGTACTTTGGGCGGGTATCTCGCCAAGCCGGACAAGGAGGGCCCGCATCCGGCAGTCATTGTGATCCATGATATCAATGGGATTACCGACTACACAAAAAATGTCGTTCAAGATCTGGCAAAAGAAGGATTTGTCAGCATGTCGGTAAATCTTGTTTCCCGCAGTCTGGGACCGGATTCCCCCGGTGGCTCCGAAGAGGTGAAAGAGGCCCTTAAAAAGATCACCGATGCCGACGCTTTGGCTGACCTGGAGTCAGGCGTTGATTTCCTTAAAAAAGAACCTGTTGTCTTCACCAATTCTATCGGCTGCTTGGGTTTTTGTATGGGGGGAAGATTTTCACTCTTCTTGGCGGCGCAAAGAAAAGACTTAAAAGCTGCCGTTGCCTTTTATGGTCCACCCATCAACAAGGAGATATCGGCGAAATATCCGAAATCAGCCATTGATGTAATCCCGGAGCTATCGGTACCAGTGCTCGGGAATTATGGGGATGCAGATGCCAACATTCCCGTCGAAGATGTGAGAAGGTTTGAGGAGAAATTGAGGGAGTACAACAAGATTTACGATATTAAGATATACCCAGAAGCGAAGCATGCCTTTCACAAAGAAGGTCCCAATTACAATGCTGATGCGGCCAAGGATGGCTGGGAACGAGCGTTAAACTGGTTTGATAAGTATTTGAAGACATAATTTTCTTTAGCTATCCAATAATGTTTAGGATTGCCTCCCACATACATACAGTCAAAGTTCGGTTGACACACATAGGTATTATGACGTATTCATTATTCAACATTAGTAATGACAGTATAGGGTCGTAACAAAAAATGGATTTCTGAAAAGGATTTATGGTCCATCCCGCTATGCTGGTGGGGCTGATAAATGTTCCAACAACATTAAATCGAGGAGGTACAAGATGGCAGTAACGATCGAAGGAGAAACCATTGAGATTGTCGATGCACACACTCACATGGGCACACGACCTCAGCGTGAGCAATGGAAATCGCAGGCCAGCGATCCAAAGATCAGCAAAACTTTTTTTGCCAAACTAGACATTAGTGAAATGTTGCAGAAAATGTCTGATGCAGGAATAGACGCTGCCGTGACATTCCCCATGGGAGGATTTAGCACCGAGTATGATTACGCGGATCAAAACGATCAAATAGCTGATGCAATGCGCAATAATCCAGGAAAGATATTAGGGTTTTGTAGAATTAATCCAAACATGGGAGCCAAGGCAGTTCGCGCAGCTGTAGACAGCTGTCTCGGGGAAAAAGGGCTGCTGGGCATCAAACTCCACCCGGACATTGACTACTTTGATTCGATGGACAAGAAGCTTGTCGGTCCTATTTTTGAAGGTGCGCGGGATCATCGGGCGCCAATTATCTTTCACACAGGAGGCTCGCCGAACTGCGACCCTCTCGTTATTGCAGAGTTGGCTGCGTCATATCCAGAGGTCCCGGTCATCTTGGGCCACATGGGCTTGGTTGAGGGCTGCAAACAAGCAACTTTAGCCGCCATGCGCTACCCTAACATTTATCTCGAAACCTCAACGGTGTACTGGATGGCCCACTACTTAGCCCCCGCAATCCTGAAAGTAGGTCCTGAAAGGATTCTCTATGGCTCCGACTATCCCTACAATCCTTTCCAAATGGAGCTCGAAAAGTTGACAAAGTATGTCATTCCTTACACCGGATTGAAGGTTAAGGAGCTCCGTATGATTCTTGGAGGAAACATAAGGCGGCTGGTCGGAGCAGTTAAAAGGTAAAGCGCAGATCCCAGGAACTGGATATGTAACTTATCGCAAACCATTTAACGAGGAGGTCTAATAATGAAGCAATCGAAGCACTTTTCTAAAAAAGGGATGGAAGACTTCCATGCCTTTGAAACTCGCACATTTCACAAACTACAGCTCATTATGTCATTGTGTGTCTTCTTTTTTTCGCTTTTTTTAACGTCGTCTTTGGGATGGGCCGCACCTTCTACTGCCAAGAAGAATTGGGATGACGTTGTACTTGCTGCCCAGAAGGAGGGAACCGTCAACCTATATGCAGGTTGGGGTCCGAAAACACGAACTATGCTGACTGAAGCTTTCGGAAAGAAATATGGGATTACACTGAACCTTACACCGTTTGCAAGAGAAAGCGAAATGCTGGCCAAAGTCACTACCGAGAGGGCTGCCAACATGCGTGTGGCCGATGTTTTTGGGGGTGGTACATCGACTCTCATGCTAGGTTTAAAGCCGGCCGGATTTCTTGGCAAAATTGAGAGTCTGATTATGATGCCTGACATCATGGATAAAAAAACATGGCTGGGCGGACAGGGCTTACCTTTCGCAGATAAAGACCGGACTACGGTGGGTATGTTAGGAGTGGTCCTGCATAACGTAATTTACAACACATCTCAAATTCGAAAGGACCAGTTGACCAGTTATAAAGATATCCTGAAACCAGAATTTAAAGGTAAAATAGTTCTTGATGACCCGACAAATAGCGGTTCCGGAAATGCATTTATGGCTCACCTTGCGTACAATCTGTGGAATGAAGATGAAGCCATAAACTATTTGAAGCGCCTCATAGAACTTGGAGTTGTAATAGAACGAGATAAACGTATTTTGGTTGAGTCAGTGGCCCGTGGTAAATATTCAATTGGCCTGGGACCGTACCGGGAAATGTTTACCCAGTTTATTGATGAGGGTGCGCCGATTGGCGTTCCCACTTTAACAGAACCACTCGCTGCAAGTGCATCCGCCGGTGGCCTGGGTGTGGCGATTGAGCCCGCCCACCCAAATGCCACCATTGTGTTCGTCAACTGGCTTCTCAGTCGGGAAGGGCAATCCCAGCTTGCTCGATCATTTCTCGTCGCATCTACGCGTTTAGATTCTTCTAAAGAAGGTATTAATCCGATGTTCATACCAAAACAAGGGCAAAAGCTTTATTGGGATACCGAGGAAATGATACGTGGGAAGGGACGTATGATGACACTCACCAAGGACATACTTGATAAGACTACAAAATAGCGATAATTCTGGCGAGCCAGAAATCAGAGGGGTTAGGCTTATGCTTAACCCCTTTGGTTATGAGGCTATTCTGTATGCTATCCTTATCAGTCCAATCAAACTGTTCGGAGAACAGAACTTTACCCAAAACTAGACAATTTTTCTGACCATCTTAGAGTATCGCGAAATATTTAAAAATGAGGCGGCAGAGCGAAGGCTGCAGAAGTCAGTAAATCGACAGACCCCACCAAGGTGCTGCATTCAAGTGATTAACAATGCTAATAGAATGCACCTACCATTTTACGTGCCCTTAATTACCATTTCCTTTTGAAGCTTTATGCCTCATTGTTCATGACAGATCCGTTCATGAAACATGATAAGAGTATGAAGAAAGTAATTCTGCAGGGACATTCGACCTATGACGGAGCGGGCGTTAAGTTGAAACGTGTTTTCGCCCATGACCACACTGAACTTACCGACCCCTTCCTGCTTCTCGACCATTTCGGCTCGGACAATCCCGACGACTACGTAAAAGGCTTTCCCTGGCATCCCCATCGCGGGATTGAAACGGTGACCTATATGCTCGGGGGAACGGTTGAGCATGGGGACAATATCGGCAATGCGGGTACGATCGGGCCGGGGGATATTCAATGGATGACCGCGGGCGGCGGCGTCATTCACCAGGAGATGCCGAAAGCTACAAAAGGCATGATGCACGGGTTGCAGTTGTGGGTCAATTTGCCCGCGAAGGATAAAATGATGGAGCCGCGTTACCGGGGCATACTCGAACATGAGGTGCCGGTCGTCGAGAT
>Ga0209514_10003722_pt1 | contig 21392 bp, 20 predicted proteins | sample Subgrocontami58m_FD_187452 | JGI IMG/M metagenome (GOLD analysis project Ga0209514, IMG submission 187452) | Subsurface groundwater microbial communities from S. Glens Falls, New York, USA - GMW37 contaminated, 5.8 m (SPAdes) (version 3) | ecosystem: Environmental > Aquatic > Deep subsurface >...
TGTTGTCGTCGTCGAAGGTGCCCCAGCCGGAGTTCGCGTGCTGATGGCCGAGCAGCCCCTCGGCGGCGAGCAGCGCCGCGTACTCGGCGAGCGACTCGCCGTTCATGATCAGGTGCTGCCAGTCCATGTTCACCTGGACGTTGGTAATGCCCTGGACGCGCAGCTTGTGGATGACGTGCAGCGTCATGCCGACGTTGCGCATGAGGATCTTCATCGCCGGCTCGGAGTTCTTGTGCTCGAGGAAGAGCTTGACGCCATGTCTCGCGCAGACCTCGGCGGCCTGCCCGACGCCGTCGATCAGCCAGGCCCAGCTCTCGGCGTACGGCGTCTGGAACGGGTAGTTGTAGCCCTCGATCCCCGGCCAGATGACGAAGTGGGCGCCGAGCGAGCCGGCGAACTCGGCCGTCTCGAGAGTCAGCCGAAGCGCCTCGGCGCGCGTCGCCCGGTCCGGCGAGACGAGCCCGCCGCGGCCGAACCGCGGGTCCAGGTGCAGCCCCGCGCAGACCGCGTAGATGCCGTGCCCGTCGAGCGCGTCCCGTACCGGGTCGAGGTTCTCCGGCGAGAGCTCCTGCGGGTAGTGGAACTCATAATCGTCGATCAGCCCCTCGAGCCCGTCGACCGCGCGGCGCACCCTCTGCACCGTCGTCTCGCCCGCGCGCTCAGGCTGGTAGCCGCCCGGCACGAACCGGGTGACCATCGGCCCGAACGCCCAGATGCCGAGACTCGTCTTCATCGCTCCGCCTCCTTTCATCAGCGCCCTGCGGCCTCGCGGCCGCGGCGCGAGACCGCGTCGATCGTGACCGCGAGCAGGAGAATCCCGCCCTCGACGATGTACTTTACGTCCGCCGACTGGCCGATCAGGTCAAGGCCGTTCGAGACGCTCCCGATTACGAGGGCGCCGAGCAGCGCCGCCCACGCGCTGCCGCGGCCGCCGAAGAGGCTCGTCCCGCCGATCACGGCGGCGGCGATCGCCTCGAGCAGCAGCGTCCCGCCGCCGGTCTGCGTGCCCGCCGCGCCTCCGCGCGAGACCGCGAGGAGGCCGCCGACGGCGGCGAGGAAAGAGCCGAGCGTGAAGACCGCGATCCGGATCTGGGTGACGTTGATGCCGGCCCGGCGTGCCGCCTCGGCGTTGCCGCCGACCGCGAAGATGTAACGGCCGAAGCGGGTCCGCGTCGTGACCCAGCCGAAGAAGACGACGAGCCCGAGCAGGATGAGACCCGCCGTCGGCATGCCGCCGCCGTGGTTGAGGACGGCGACCGCGCCGAAGAAGACCGCGCCGAGCCCCGCCGCCTCGGCGATAACGACCGCGTTCGGAGCCGCGGGCAGCCCCGCGCGGCGGCGGCGGGCCTGCTCGAGCAGGCGCGTCCCGGCGAAGCTCGCCGTCGCCGCGGCCGCGATCATCCAGCCCCAGTACGACGGCAGGAACGTCGTCGCGATCGCCGAGATGTGGCTTTCGAAGACGTTGACCGTCCCGGTCGAGCCGAGGACGTGGAGCTGGACTCCGAGCCAGCCGAGGTTGCCGGCGAGCGTGACGACGAACGAGGGAACGCCGAGGATCGCGAACCAGGCGCCCTGGAACGCGCCGATGACCGCGCCGCAGGCGAGCATCGTCGCGATCCCCGCCCACCACGGCCAGCCGTGGGTGACGACGGCCGTGCCGAGCACCGCCGAGCAGACGCCCGCGACCGAGCCGACCGACAGGTCGATCTCGCCGAGCAGGAGGACGAGCACGACGCCGATCGCGATCGTGCCGGTGACGGCGATCTGGAGCACGAGGTTCGAGAGGTTCCGCGCGGTCAGGAAATGCTGGTCCTGGAACTGGAAGAACGCCCAGATCGCGGCGAGGCTGAGGAGCACCGGGAGCTGGCCGAGCTCTCCCTGGGTGATGCGTAGCCGCAGGTCGTGCAGGGCGGCCCGGACCGCCTCCCCGCGCGTGCGCGGCCCGGCGGGCTCGGGCTCCGGCGCGCGGGCCGCCATTCAGCTCACCACCGTCTGCGCGCCCATGATCGCGGCGACGACCGCCTCGGGCGTCGTCTTCGCGCGCTCGAAGCTCGCTGCGCGCCGGCCCAGCCGGAGGACCACGATCCGGTCGGCGACCTCGAAGACCTGCTGGATGTTGTGGGTGATCACGACCACGCCGAGCCCCTGCTCGCGCAGGCGCCTGATCAGCTCCTGCACCTGCGCGGTCTGCGCGATGCCGAGGGCGGCGGTCGGCTCGTCGAGGATGACGATCTTCGAGTTCCACATGACCGCCTTCGAGATCGCCACCGACTGTCGCTGGCCGCCGGAGAGCGCAGCGACGCGGGTCCGGACGCTGCCGATGGTCGTCACGTTGAGGCTGTCGAGCACGTCGAGCGCCCGCCCCTCCATGTCGAGCTCGGACAGCGGTCGCAGGACCGGCGGCACGACGCCGGTCGCCTCCCGGCCGAGAAACATGTTGGCGACGACGTCGAGGTTGTCGCAGAGGGCAAGGTCCTGGTAGACGGTCTCGATCCCGAGCCGCGTCGCATTCGCGGGCGTGTGGGCCTTGACCTCCTGGCCGTCCACGCAGATCGATCCCGCGTCGGCCTGGTAGACGCCCGCGATGATCTTGATCAGAGTCGACTTGCCGGCACCGTTGTCGCCGACGAGCGCCACGACCTCCCCGGGATAGAGCTCGAAGTCGACCTCGGTGAGCGCCTGAACGGCGCCGAAGCGCTTGCTGATGCCCTTCGTCTGGAGCAGGGGCCGTTCTGTGCGCACGGCGGAGACGGGGGACACCCCACCGTCTCCGCCGTCGTGCATTCCCCCGCTCAGCGATCCCTCGCTAGCAGGGGCCCGTCCCGGCGGGAATCCCCTTGCAGAGGGCCGCCTTCGAGATGAACCCGTTCGTGATCAACGTCTTGACGTTGGTCTTGTCGATGGGCTGCACCTTCAGCATCACCGACGGGACCTGCACCTTCCCGTTCGCCACCTTCGCGTTGAAGGCCTTCGACGTCGTCTTCCCCGCGAGGAAGTCCGCCGTGACCTGCGCCGCTCCGGCCGCCTGGAGACGGATGTCCTTGAAGACCGACACGCCCTGCGTGCCGAGGATGATCCGCTGCAGGGCCTCGACGGTCGCGTCCTGGCCGGTGACCGGGACCTTGGTCTCGAGCCGCTGCGCCTTCAGCGCCGCGCTGATCCCACCGGCCATTCCGTCGTTCGCCGAGGCGACGCCGTCGACCTTGTTACCGACCCTGGTGAGGATCTGCTCCATGACGGCCTGCGCCTTGGAGGGATCCCAGCCGGGCACCCACTGCTCGGCGACCTTGACGCGCGCCCCCGACTTGAACAGGGGGTCGAGCACTCGATGCGTCCCCTTGTTCACGAGGTGCGCGTTGTCGTCGGTCGGCGCGCCGTTGATGATTACGATCCGATCGCCCTGCTTCGTGTGCTTGACGAGCCAACCCGCCTCGGCCGCGCCGACGGCGACGCTGTCGAACGAGACGTACGCCGCGAGCGGGCTGTTGCGGATCAGGCGGTCGTAGGCGATCACCGGGACGTTCTGCTTCTTGGCGGCGTTGACGATCACCGCCGCCGCCTTCTGGTCGACGGCCGCGACGACGAGCACCTTGGCGCCTTTGACGAGCGCGGCCTCGGCCTGGGCCTGCTGCTTCGAGGAGTCGTTCAGCGCGTTCTGGACCTCGACCCGGGCGTCCGGGACGAGCTTCTTCAGCGCTGCGATGAAGCGCGGCCTGTCCTGCCCCTCCCAGCGCGCGGTGACGTTCTCCGGCAGCAGCAGGACGACGAGCGGGTCGGCGGCAGCCGATTGCTGCGCGGCGGGCGCGCCCTTCGCGGCGACCGCCCCGCTCCCTGCGACGACGATCGCCAGCGCGGCGACGAGCACGACGATTCCGATGCTCGCCAGCCGGCGGTGGTTGGTCATACTCCGTTTCATGGAGTCCTCCCTTCGGTTGACCAGACCGACGTCCATTCTAGTCCTCTACCGTGGCAACCCAGCAGGGAAAATCCGTATCTCCACGCGGATTAGGCCGCACCGCCGAGTCGAGCCCTACGGCTCGAGCACGATCTTGACGACCGCGCCCCTGCGGTCGTCGCCGAGCAGACGGAATGCCTCCTCGAAACGCTCGAGCGGGAAACGGTGCGTGACGAGCGGGTCGAGCTCGACGAGCCCCTGCTCGAGCAGGCGCAGGAGCCGCGCCCACGAGCCTGTGGTGTACGAGACGGTGCCGATCACGTGCAGGTCGCCGAGCACGATCCGGTCGGCCGGCAGCGAGAGCGTCTTGCCCTCTCCGGCGACGCCGAGCAGCACGACGCGGCCCCCGGGGCGCACGAGCCGAGTGGCGAGCTCGACCGCCTCGACCGAGCCGGCCGTCTCGAGCACGACGTCGAGCGTCCCCTCGGCGGGCGCGCCGCGTGCGTCCACGATGTCGCTCGCGCCCAGCCGGTCGGCGAAGGCGAGCTCCTCCGGGCGGATGCCGTAGGCGACGAGCGCGCCGGGCGTCCACAGGCGTGCGAGCAGGAGCGCGAGCGAGCCGAGCGAGCCGATCCCGACGACTCCGACCCGCTCGCCGGGCTCGGGCCGGCCGCGCTCGAGCGCGCGCAGCACGCACGCGCCGGGCTCGACGAGCACGGCGGCGTCGAGCGAGACAGAGTCCGGCAGCCGGTGGACGACGTGGCGGGGCACGCGCACGAGCTCCGCGTAGCCGCCCGGCAGCGTGAAGCCGAGCTGCTCGTGCCGCTCGCAGAGGTTCGTGTCGCCGATCTTGCAGTGGAAGCAGCGGTGGCAGGACACCATGCCCTCGCAGACCACGCGCTCGCCGAGGGCGAGGTCGTCGACTCCCGGACCGAGCGCGGCGACCTCGCCGCTCCACTCGTGGCCCGGGACGACCGGGAAGCGCACGAAGCTGGGATCGAGCTCGCCGGCGAGAATCTCGAGGTCGGTGCGGCAGACCCCGGCGCGCAGGCTGCGGACGAGAACCTCGCCCGGCCCGGCGACGGGCGTCTCGACCTCGCGGTAGACGGCCTCGCCCGGCCGCTCGAAGACGACGGCGCGCACCGGCCGACTATAGTCGCCTCCTGCTCGCGGAACGGTTCCGCGCGATCTAGAGTCTCGGGATGCCGGACGCAATCGAGATCCGCGGGCCGCTGACGGGCCGCGCCGGGGAGATCCTCACCGAGGACGCGCTCGCCTTCGTCGCCGCGCTGCAGCGGGAGTTCCGAGGACGGCGGGCGGAACTGCTCGCGCGCCGCGCAGCCCGCCTCGCCGAGCTGCGGGCCGGCGTCCTGCCCGACTTCCTGCCGGAGACGCGCGAGGTGCGCGAGGGCGACTGGCAGGTCGCGCCGCCGCCCGCCGATCTCCGCGACCGCCGCGTCGAGATCACCGGCCCGGTCGACCGCAAGATGGTGATCAACGCGCTCAACTCAGGCGCCAAGGTCTTCATGGCCGACTTCGAGGACGCGAACTCCCCGACCTGGGAGAACTGCGTCGAGGGCCAGGCCAACCTCACGGACGCGATCGAGCGCACGATCGAGCTCGTCACGCCCGAGAAGAGCTACCGGCTGAACGACGAGACGGCGACGCTGCTCGTGCGCCCGCGCGGCTGGCACCTCGTCGAGCGCCACCTCTGGGTGGACGGCGAGCCCGTCTCCGGCTCGCTGTTCGACTTCGGCCTCTACGTCTTCCGCAACACCGCGCGGCTGCTCGAGCGTGGGAGCGGGCCGTACTTCTACCTGCCGAAGCTCGAGAGCCACCTCGAGGCGCGCCTCTGGAACGACGTCATGCGCTTCGCAGAAGACGCGCTCGGCGCCCCGCGCGGCTGCATGCGCCCGACGGTGCTGATCGAGACGATCCTCGCCGCCTTCGAGATGGAGGAGATCCTCTACGAGCTGCGCGAGCGCTCGATCGGGCTCAACGCGGGCCGCTGGGACTACATCTTCTCGGTGATCAAGAAGCTCGGGCACCGGCCCGAGTTCGTGCTCCCGGACCGCTCGGCGGTGACGATGGCGGTGCCGTTCATGTTCGCCTATGCCGAGCTGCTCGTGAAGACGTGCCACGGCCGCGGGGCGCATGCGATCGGGGGCATGGCGGCCTTCATCCCCTCCCGCCGCGACGCCGAGGTGAACGCGGTCGCGCTCACGAAGGTCAACGAGGACAAGGAGCGCGAGGCCGGGCAGGGCTTCGACGGCACCTGGGTCGCGCATCCCGACCTCGTGCCGGTGGCGATGGCGTGCTTCGACGCGGTGCTCGGCGAGCGGCCGAACCAGGTCGGGAAGCAGCGACCGGACGTCTCCGCGAGCGCGGCCGACCTGCTGAACGTGGCCGCAACGCCGGGGGAGATCACCGAGGCGGGGCTTCGCAACAACATCTCCGTCGGCATCCAGTACCTCGCGGCCTGGCTCCAGGGGTCAGGCGCCGTCGCGATCTTCAACCTGATGGAGGACGCGGCGACCTCGGAGATCTCACGCTCGCAGGTCTGGCAGTGGCTCCACCACGGGCACGTCGAGCGCGACGACGTGGTGCGCATCACCGAGGAGGAGGTGGCGAAGCTCGACGCCGACGTCTCCGAGGCGCGAGAGCTCTTCGAGCAGGTCGCGCTGGTGGATGACTTCGTGGAGTTCCTGACGCTGCCGGCGTACGAGCACCTCGCCTAAGGCGGCCTCTCTCGCTACGGCGCCGGTGAACGCAGTGCGCCGGGCACGGTGGCGAGACCGGCCCGGCGCGCGCGCATCATACGATCAACACGAGCTTGCCGAAGTGCTGCCCCGACTCCAGCCGGGACAGCGCGGACTCGGCGTCGGCGAGCGGCCGCACCGAGTCGAGCACGGGCCGCCAGCTTCCGGCCTCGAGCGCCCGCAACAGGGCGGCGAAGTCGCGCGGGCTGCCCATCGTCGTCCCGAGCAGCGACTGCCAGCCGAGGTAGAACGGCCGCACCAGCAGCGTCGCCTCGGTGCCCCCGGTCGCGCCGAAGACAACGACACGGCCCCCGGGCCTGATACAGCGCAGGGAGTCCGGCCACGTCGAGCCGACCGAGTCGATCACGAGGTCAACCGGCCCGCCGGCGAGCTCCTTTGCGGCCTCGGCCCAGTCGCCCTCGGTGTAGAGGACACCGCCGGCGGCGCCGAGCTCCCTCGCCCGCTCGATCTTCTCCGCCGACGAGGACGTGACGAGCACGCGCCCGCCCGCCTGCGCGGCGAGCTGCACCGCGAAGGTCGAGACGCCGCTGCCGGCGCCGAGCACGAGCACGGTCTCACCGGCTGCCAGCGCGCCCCGCGTGAAGATCGCGCGGTAGGCGGTCAGCCCCGCGAGCGGGAAGGCCGCCGCCTCCTCCCACGAGAAGCCCGCCGGCTTCGGGTAGAGGTTCTCCTCGGGGACCGCGATCAGCTCGGCGTAGGTGCCGTTCGTCGGGCCGCCGAGGATCTCGAAGCCGGCGCCGGGCGCGTCCTCGCGCTCGCCCCAGCGCAGCGCCGGGAGGATGACGACCTCCTCGCCGGTGTCGCGGCGCACGCCCGCGCCGTCCGAGCCGGGGATGATGGGCAGCGGGAACGGGTAGATCCCCTTGCGGACGAGCAGGTCGCGGCGGTTGAGCGCGGCCGCTCTCAGCTCGACGACCACCTCGCCCGGCTTCGGCTCGGGGTCGAGTGCGCTCTCGTAGGCGAGCACGCCGGCTTCGTGGACGCGGACGGCCTGCACGCCCTGACTCTACCTAGTCCCCCGCCACGAAAAACTGCCACTCGCCGGCCGGCGTGATGCCGATGCGGTAGCCGAGGTAGCTGCCGAATTCGCGCCACGCGTTGATCTCGTCACGGCTGTAGATCTCCTCGAGCGCGTTCCAGGCCTCGTCGGTCGGGTGCTCGCCGTAGGCGGCCGGCCAGGCGTAGAAGCCGGCCTCGTTGCGCGTGTGCGGCATGGCGAGGATCTGCACGAGGATCGCCAGCGGCTTGCCGCCACGCTCCTCCTCGCCGCGCCAGAAGTCGGCCGCAGAGGTCTCGCCTCCGTAGCTGTAGGTGAAGCCGGGCTCGCCTTCGAGCGCGACAGCCTGGAGGGCGTCGTAGTCGCAGGCGATCGCCGCCTCGAAGATTCTCCGCCGCGTCTCCGCGACCGGCGCCGGCAGCTCCCCGTCGGGCAGGGCGATCCGGAGCCCGGAGGCTGAGCAGGCGGTCTCGGCCGGCGGCGCGGTGTCAGTGAAGGTCACGATCACCGGCTGGGTGACCGTCACCGTCGTCGCCACCTCATCGCTCCCGCCGCAGCCGGCGAGAGCGACGACGGCGAGCGCCGCAACGATCGGGCCCCTCACGGTCCAAGCCTAGCGCCGCCAACCTTCCCGCCGCCGCGCGCTTCATCGTCCGCTAGGCCGGCCAGGTCGGGATGCCGTAGGCGGCCTCCCACGCGAGCGCCGCCGCGAGCACGGTCTCATCGTCCCGGCCCGCGAGCTGGAGGTTGCCGAGCGCGACCGCCGCCCAGCCGAGGTAGTTGAACGGCCGCGTGAAGCTCGAGAACGGGATCCGGATGTCGAGCTCCGACGCGTCCTCGGACGGCAGCTCGTGGACGCCGAGCGTCGGGCTGAGAAAGAGATCCACGGCCGGCTCGACGGCCGTCGCCGCCCGCCAGCGTGCGATCGCGCTGCGCGCGGCCTCGATCGCCTCGGGGGTCGCCCGCTGCGCCGCCGCCAGCTTCTTGCGCACGACGGGGCCGTACTCGTCCGCCCGCGAGGGAAAGCTCGCCGCGTGCGAGACGAGCGCCTCGTGCTGGAAGAGTGGCCACGTGTCCGCCTCGCAACCGGGAATCTCGGCCGCGACGACGCGCGCGCCGAGCGCCTCGAGCTGCGCCGCCCAGGCCCAGGCGCGCTCGTCGAGCGGGCTCTCCTCGCCCGTCGGGCCGACCCGAGGCGCCCGCGTGAGCACGCCGACGGTGAGCCCCGCGAGGCGCGGCCCGGGCACGGGCTCGCCGGTCAGCACCGACCAGGCGAGCGTGCAGTCCGCCGCGGTGCGCGCCATCGGCCCGGCGGTGTCGAAGCTCGGGCAGAGCGGGAAGCAGCCGGCGAGCGGGATCCGGCCCAAGGTGGGCTTGAAGCCGACCGTCTCGCAGCAGGCCGAAGGCATCCGGATCGAGCCGCCCGTGTCCGAGCCGAGCGCCAGCGGCACGATCCCGGCCGTGACCGCGGCGGCGCTGCCGCTCGAGGAGCCGCCGGCCGTCTTTCCCGGATGGCGCGGGTTATGGACGCCGCCGTACCACGGGTTCTCGCTCGTCACGCCCCACGCGAACTCGAAGAGGTTGGTCTTGCCGATCACGACCGCGCCGGCCGCCTCGAGCCGCAGCACCGCCTCGGCGCTCCGCTCAGGCACGTGCTCGGCGTAGATCCGCGAGCCGTACGTCGTGCGCACGCCGGCCGTGTCGAAGAGATCCTTGACGAGAATGGGCACGCCGGCGAGCGGCCCGGAGAGCGGCCCGCGCGCCCGGGCGAGCGCCCGCTCCGGGCAGAGCGTGACGATCGCGTTCAGCCCCGCGTGCTCCTCGGCCGCGCGCAGGCTCGCCTCGACCGCCTCGACCGCGGAGAGCTCGCCGATGCGCACGGCGGCTGCGAGCTCAGCGGCCGACGCCGGCAACCCTGATCTCCTGACTACGGGCCTGCGCAGCCTCGCGAATCTGCGTGAGCGTCTGCCGCGGCGTGATCCCCTCCGGATCCACGCGCAGCTCGAGCAGCGCCGGGCGGCCGGCGGCGAGTGCACGCTCGAAGGCGCCCTCGAACTGCTCCGTGCGCTCGACCACCTCGCCGAAGGCGCCGAACGCCTCCGCATAGCGGGCGAAGTCGGGATTGACGAGGTCGGTGCCGGACACCCGTCCCGGGTAGTGCCGCTCCTGGTGCATGCGGATCGTCCCGTACATGCCGTTGTTCACCACGAGCACGACGAGCGGCAACTCGTACTGCACCGCGGTCGCGAGCTCCTGCCCGCTCATCAGGAAGTCGCCGTCGCCGGCGAAACAGACGACGGTCCGCTCCGGGTGGAGGAGCTTCGCGGCCACGGCCGCCGGCAGGCCGTAGCCCATCGCCCCGCTCGTCGGCGCGAGCTGGGTGCCGTAACGGCGGAACGAATAGAAGCTGTGCGCCCAGACCGAGAAGTTGCCGGCGCCGTTCGTGAGGACCGCGTCGTCCGGCAGGCGGCGGCGCAGGATCGCCATCACCTCGCCCATGTCGAGCTCGCCCGGCATCGGCCCGTGCCGCAGGGTGTCGAGGAAGTCGGCGTGCGCCTGCTCGGTCTGCGCCCGCCAGGCGGAGGAGTCCACCGGCTCGAGTGCGCGGAGCGCCGCCGCCATCTGCGGCGAGCCGGCGTGGATCGCGAGCTCGGCCTGGTAGACGCGACCGAGCTCCTCTGTGCCCGCGTGCACGTGGATCAGCGTCTGTGCCGGCCGCGGCGGCACGACCAGCGTGTAGCCGCTCGTCGTCATGTCGCCGAGCCGCGCACCGACGACGAGCAGCACGTCGGTCTCGCGTACGCGCGCCGCGAGGCGCGGGTCGGGGCCGATGCCGACGTGGCCTGCCCAGACGCGCGAGCTGTTGTCCACGTAGTCCTGGCGGCGAAACGAGGCGCCGACCGGCAGGTCGTTCGCCTCGCAGAAGGCCTGCATGTCGGCCGCAGCCTGCTCCGTCCAGCCGCCGCCGCCGACGAGCGCGAACGGCCGCTGCGCGCCGGCGAGCAGCTCGCGCAGCCGGGCCAGGTCGGCCTGACCGGGATGGGCCTGCTCGGGTACGTAGGGCGCCGCGTCGTCCGCCTCGGCGCGGTCGGAGAGCATGTCCTCCGGCAGCGACAGCACGACGGGGCCCGGGCGGCCCGAGGTCGCAACCTGGAAGGCGCGGGAGACGAGCTCCGGAATCCGCTCCGCATCCTCGATCTGCGCCGCCCACTTGGCGAGCGGCGCGAACATCCGCTCGAAGTCCACCTCCTGGAAGGCCTCGCGCCCGAGCATGTCGCGGCCCACCTGGCCGACGAGGAGGATGAGCGGCGTCGAGTCCTGGAACGCGGTGTGCACGCCCACCGAGGCGTGGGTCGCGCCCGGGCCGCGCGTGACGAGGCAGATCCCCGGCCGCCCGGTGAGCTTGCCGTAGGCATCGGCCATGTTCGCCGCGCCGCCCTCGTGACGGCAGATGACGTAGCGGAGCGGGGAGTCGTGGAGCGCGTCGAGGACGGCGAGGTAGCTCTCGCCGGGCACGCCGAACGCCAGCTCCACGCCGTGGATCTGGAGCTGGTCGACGAGGAGCCGGCCCCCGCTGCGGCTCACAGGCGTACGCGCTCTTCCGCGAGCAGCTCGCCGCCTGCGGACAGGTCCTCGGCGACCGTGAGCGAGACGCGGACGAGCGCCGTCCCCTGGGTCTCCGCCTCGCCCTGCCCGGCGGGCTCCACCCAGGCGCCGAACGGCCCCACCGTCTCGCCGCCGATCCGCAGCTCGCCCCGGAGGAGACACGCGATCCCCTGCGGCGGCCCGAGCTCGACCATCTCCCCCGCTCCGGCCCCGATCCGCTCGCAGCGCATCACGTACTCCTCCCACGGGTCGAGATCGACGTGCGCGGCAAGCTTCGCGTCGGCGGGCTCCCACTCGGTCAGCTCCCAGCGGAGGACCGTCGCGCCCTCGCCGCCGGCCTTGAGCTCGACCTCGTCCGTGCCGAACCACGCCTCGTTCGCACGCAGGCTCGAGGCCTCGCCGGAGGCGACGTAGAGCACGCGGATCCCGCGCGGCAGCGAGAGCGTCTCGCCGAGGCCGAGGAGGTCCTCGTAGAGGGCGAGCGACGTCACGAGGCGCACCGGCTCATGCGGGACAGGATAATCAGCGCATGGAGCCGCAGTTCGTCCACTTCGATCACGTGCAGCCGTTCGAGCTCGTCGAAGGCGTCACCGGAAGGCCGCTCTTCGGCGAGGGCGCGATGCTCAACCTGATCGAGCTCGAGCCGGGCGCGGTCGTGCCGCTGCACAGCCACGAGCACGAGCAGCTCGGGATCGTGCTGCGCGGGATGCAGGCACGTAGGCCCTACGGAGCGACGATCACGCGGCCGGGCGAGCCGGCGAGCGAGGCCGCGAAGGCCTCGTTCACCTGCTCGAGCGGGTAGGTCGGGCCGAGCAGCTCCTGCAGGCGAAGGCGCCCCGCGCGCACGTGCTCGAGCAGGACGGGGAGGGCGACGGCCGGGTCCTCCGAGCCGTACAGCGTTCCGGTCAGGAGCTTCTCCTTGCGAATGAACTCGGCGGGGTCGAGGTCGAGGCGCAGCCCGGCCGCCGGCAGGCCGACGATCACCACCGTGCCGCCGCTGCGCACGAAGCGCAGGGCGGTCGCGCTCGTCGCAGGGTCGCCGACGGCGTCGAAGGCGTAGTCGGCGCCCGCAGGCAGGATTTCCTTCAGGGCCTCCTTCAGCTCGTCGGGGGCGACGGCGTGCGTCGCGCCGAGACGAAGGGCCTGCTCTCGCCGTCCGTCGAACGGGTCAACGGCGACGATCGCCTCGGCGCCCGCGATGCGCGCGCCCTGGACGATGAACTGGCCGACGCCGCCCGCGCCGATGACCAGGACCGACGAGCCGGGTGTCACGCGCGCCGCGAAGAGCACGGCGCCGACGCCGGTCAGGGCGGCGCAGCCGAGCAGCGCGGCCTCCCGCAGCGGCACGGCGCCGCCGGTCGGCAGCGCCACGTGCGCAGAGACGACGACCCGCTCGGCGAGGCAGCCGGTCGCCGTACCGCGATAGACGGTCTCGCCGCGAAGCGACAGTCCCGTCGTGCCGTCCACGAGCGTCCCGGCGCCGATCGCCCGGTTCAGCGGCACGCAGGCGGCAGGCCGGCCGCGCCGGCAGTCGGCGCACTCCCTGCAGGAGGGCGCCCACGAGAGCACGACCTCGTCGCCGGGCGCGAGGCCGCGGACCGCGCTCCCCACCTCCTCGACGACGCCGGAGCCCTCGTGGCCGAGCACCATCGGCGTCGGGCACCGCCAGTCGCCCTTGAACTGGTGGAGGTCGGTGCCACAGACCCCGACGGCCGCCATCCGCACGAGCACCTCGCCCGCGCGGGGCCCCTCGAGCTCCACCTCGGCGACCTCGAGCGGCCTGCCCGGCCCGTGGAAGAGCACGGCGCGCGTCTTTACGGCCGGGCTCCCATGTAAGGCTCGCGGCGCGGGCCGACCTTGGTGCGGATCGTGTAGAGCGACGACGTGCTGGGCAGGAAGAGCGTGTGCCAGTCATCGCCGCCCCAGGTGAGGTTGCCGACGTTCTCGGGCACCTCGATCGTGCCGAGGTGCTCGCCGGCGGCGCTAATCACCCAGACGCCGCCCGGGCCGGTGACCCAGATGTTGCCGCGCTCGTCGCACTTCATCCCGTCGGGGATGCCCTCCTCGATCGCGCCGCTGCCAACGCCGGAGAACCACATGCGGCCGTTGGAGAGCGAGCCGTCGGCGTTGACGTCGAAGACCTTGATGTGGGCACCCGGCGTATCGTTGATGTACATCTGACTCTCGCCGGGCGAGAAGCAGAGCCCGTTCGGCATCTCGAACTCGTCCTTGCCGACGACCAGCTGCGGGTCGCCGCCGCCGGGCGGGATCCGGAAGACGCCCTGCCAGCCGAGCTCGCGCTCGCGCTCGAGGCCGAAGACCGGCAGCCGCCCGTACCACGGGTCGGAGAAGTAGATCGAGCCGTCCGAGCGCACGCACAGGTCGTTCGGGCTGTTCAGCTCCCTGCCCTCGTAGTGCGAGGCGAGCGTCTCGCGCATGCCGTCGGGGCGCTCGCGGACGAGCGAGCTCGTCGAGTGCTCGCAGACGAGCAGGTTGAGATCGGAGTCGTAGGTCATGCCGTTGCACTTGTTGGAGGGGTCGCGCTCGACCCGGATCCCGTGTTGCGGATCCCAGCGATGCCGCTTGTCTCCCGGTATGTCGCTGAAGAGGAGGTAGCCGCCGGTCGGATGCCAGACCGGCCCCTCGGTGAAGGTGAAGCCGGTCGCCACCTGCTCGACCCCCGAGCCTTCTTCCAGCAGCTCGTAGATCAACGGCGATATGGCCTCGATTCCCGGCACCTCTTCCCCTTTCCCTTCGGGTACCAGGGCGACGCTAACACGGTAACGAGGGAGCAAGAAGACGGGAGAGGAGCAGCGCCGCACGAGGGCATCCCTCTGAAAGTCCCGGCGCCGCACGAAAGAACGCCGCGGCCCCACCGGAGCGGGGCCGCGGCAACGTGGAAGGCGAGTGAGTCAGCCCTCGGTCGAGGTGCTACTCCTGCCCTTCGAACTGGTGGTCGGCGTTGGGATCAGCCGGCTCGTCGGCGTGACCGCCGGGACCGTCGTTCCCCTGAACCTCGGAGCTCGACTCGGCCGGCTCGCCGGCGTTGTCCGAGCCCTTCTCGTCCTGGATCGAGTCGGTGTCGGCCTTGCCCGAGCCGCCGTTCTCCTCGACGCCGGCCGGCTCGGTGGCGTCGGCTGCGCCGCTCTGGTCCTGGATCGAGTCGGTGTCGACCTTGCCTGCGCCGGCATTCTCGGTCCCCTGCTGCTCCGCCTGGGCGGGCTTCACAGGAGCGGTGCCACCCTGGCCGGCGGACGAGAGCGCGGCGCCCCCGAGCGCGAGTGCGGCGAGAGCGGCGAGCGCCGCGGCGATCTTGGTGAACCTCTTGCGCATCGTCAGTTCCTCCTTGTGAGTTGGTGTGCTCAGCGAAGGTAGACGGAGCTTCTGAGCTGGAAATGAGACCGGCGCCTCTCATCTCCCACTCATCGACGTACGCTTGGGTTGCACCATGCGCGCGCTGATCGTCGAAGACGAGCTGAAGATGGCGAGCCTCATCCGCCGCGGCCTGCTGGAGGAGGGCTACGCGGCCGACGTCGCCGGCAGCGGCGAGGACGCGGTCTGGATGGCGGGCGCCACGGAGTACGACGCGATCATCCTCGACGTGATGCTGCCCGGGATGGACGGCTTTGCCGTCTGCAGGCGGCTGCGTGAGGAAGGCGTCTGGTCGCCGGTGTTGATGCTGACCGCCCGGGACGCGGTCGAGGACAGAATCGCCGGCCTCGACACGGGTGCCGACGACTACCTGACAAAGCCGTTCTCGTTCGCGGAGCTCCTCGCGCGGCTGCGGGCGCTGACGCGCCGCGGCGCGGTCGAGCGCCCGTCCCTGCTCGAGCTGGGCTCGCTCCGGCTCGATCCGCGCTCGCACCAGGCCTGGCGTGGCGACTCCGAGATCGAGCTGTCGACGAAGGAATTTGCGCTGCTCGAGACGCTCATGCGCAGGCCGGGGCAGGTGGTCTCGCGCTTCGACCTGCTCGAGCACGCCTGGGACTACAGCTACGAAAACCGCTCGAACGTGATCGACGTGTACATCCGCTACCTGCGGGAGAAGATCGACAGGCCATTCGGGCTGCGCTCGATCGAGACGGTTCGCGGCGCGGGCTACCGCCTGCGCCGGGACGGCGGGGGCTGAGCCTCGCCGCTCGCCCGCATCCCGATCCGGTTGCGCCTCGCGTTCGCCTTCACGCTCGTGATGGCGCTCGTCCTCGGTGCGACCGGTGTCTTCGTGCACGCCCGCCTCCAGGCCGGTCTCGATCGCACGATCAACGCCGGCCTGCGTTCGCGTGCCGACGACGTCGCCGCGCTCGTGCAGCAGGCCGACTCCGGCCTCAGCGAGGGCTACTCGTCGGTGCTCGCCGAACGTGGCGAGAGCTTCGCCCAGGTGCTCGATCGCAACGGCAGCGTCATGGATACGACGCCGCAGCTCGGCCGGAAGCCCCTGCTTGCCGGCGCGGCGCTGGCAAACGCGCTGCGCCACACATCCCTGCTCGTCCACGCGCCGATCGGGGTCGTGGACAACCGCTCGCGCATCCTCGCCACTCCGGTGCTCGCGCAGGATCAGCGCGTCGTGGTCATCGTCGGCACGTCGCTCGAGAGCCGAGACGAGGCCCTTCGCCAGCTGACGACGCAGCTGCTGATCGGCGGGCCCGTGACGCTGCTGCTGGCCGCGCTCGCCGGCTACGGGCTCGCGGGTGCGGCGCTGCGGCCGGTCGAGGCGATGCGGGCGCGCGCCGCGCTGATCTCAGGCACGGATCACGGCGCGCGCCTGCCGGTTCCGCCGGCGGATGACGAGATCCGCCGGCTCGGCGAGACGCTGAACGACATGCTCGCGCGACTCGAGTCCGCGCTCGACCGGGAGCGGAGCTTCGTCGCGGACGCGAGCCACGAGCTGCGCACGCCGCTGGCGCTGCTGAAGACGGAGCTGGAGCTGGCGCTCCGGCACCCGAGAAGCGCCGCCGAGCTCGAAAACGCCGTTCGCTCGGCGGCCGACGAGACCGACCGGCTGACGCAGCTCGCCGAGGACCTCCTCGTGCTCGCCCGCGCCGACCAGGGCCGTCTGCCCGTCCGGAGAGATCGCGTGCGCGCGAGCGCCGTTCTCGACGGAGCCGCAGAGCGCTTCGCGCGCCGCGCGCAGCAGTCGGGGCGCCAGATCGTCGTCAGCGCACCCACGGAGCTGGAGGTGTCCGGAGATCCACTGCGCCTCGAGCAGGCGCTCGGCAACCTGATCGAGAATGCGCTTCGACACGGAAGGGGAGCGATCCAGCTCGTCGCGGTGGCACGCGCGGACGGCACGGTCGAGCTCCACGTGCTCGACGAGGGGCCGGGCTTTCCGGAGAGCTTTCTCGGACAGGCGTTCGACCGTTTCAGCCGCGGCGGGAACGCGCGGGGCAGCGGCGGGACCGGCGCCGGCCTCGGTCTCGCGATCGTGGACGTGATCGCCCGGGCGCACGGCGGTTCGGCCCACGCCGGAAACCGGCCCGCCGGCGGCGCCGACGTGTGGTTGAGCATCGCCGCCCCGGGCCGCTGAGCGCCGCTTCAGTCGGCTTCGACGTGGATCCGCTGCTTCGCGGTGCGCAGCGGGCCGCCCTCGCGGCGCGCCCGGACGGCGAGGATCTCCGAGAGGATCGAGAGCGCGGTCTCCTCCTGCGTGTCCGCGCCGATGTCGAGGCCGCACGGGCCGACGATACGGCCGAGCTCGGCCTCGCTCGCGCCCGCTTCGAGCAGCCGCTCGCGGCGGCGCTCCTGGTTCCGGCGCGAGCCGAGCGCGCCGATGTAGAACGCCTCCGTCTCCAGCGCGCCGAGCAGTGCGGGCTCGTCGAACTTGTCGTCGTGGGTGAGGACGACGATCGCCGTCGAGTGGTCCGGCTGCACCTGCGCGAACGCCTCCTCCGGCCAGGCCACGATCAGGTCATCGCAGGACGGCATCCGCTCGCGCGTCGCGAACTTGGCGCGCGCGTCGGCGACGATCGTGTGCCAGCCGAGCAGCTTCGCGGCGCGGCAGAGCGCCTCGGCGGTGTCCACCGCGCCGTAGACGAGCAGGCGCGGCGGTGGTCCGTACCACTCGGCGAAGACCTTCATCCCGTCTACCTCGAGCTGCCGGTTGCGGCCGCGCCGGATCACCTCGTCGGCGTGCCCCGCCAGCGCAGCGGGGCCGTCACCGACGGTCTCGCCGCCCTCGAGCACCAGCAGCTTCGCCCCCAGCGGCTCCCCCTCGATCACCGTGAAGAGAACCCCGCGGCCGCCCGAGGCGGCGAGCTGCGCGAGCCGCCCGATCACTCGACCCGCTCCAGGAAGACGTCGATCTCGCCGCCGCACGGGAGCCCGACGGCCCACGCCTCGTCGTCGGAGAACCCGTAGGAGACGAGCTTCGGCTTCCCGGTCGCGAGCACCTCCTGCGCATTCTCGTAGACGTCGCTCTCGACGCAGCCGCCGGAGACCGAGCCGCACATCTTCCCGGACTCGGAGACGGCAAGGCTCGTCCCGACGGGCCGCGGCGCCGAGCGGCGCGTGGCGACGACCGTGGCTACGACGACCTGCTCGCCGGCCTCGCGCCAGCGCTCCACCTCGGGCAGGATCTCCTTCACGCGGCGTGCCGCGTTTCGATGCCTGCGACCTCGAGGTCAGGGATGGTGAGAATCACACCCGAAGCTTAGGGTCCAGTCAGAATCGCGGGCGTGAGCGACATCGTGGAAACCTTCGAGCAGGCCGCCGGCCTCGACCTGCCGCCGCTGCTCGTGCTCCGCCCGCTCGAGGCGATTCTCGACACGGCCGGGCTGGGCTCGGGGCCGATCGAGGCGGAACGGATCGGCGAGGGGCACTCCAACGTCACCTTCCTCCTCCGCCGCGGCGGCGAGGCGTACGTCCTGCGCCGCCCGCCGCGGCCGCCGCTGCCTCCCTCGGCGCACGATGTGATCCGCGAGGCGCGCCTGCTGCGCGCGCTCGAGCAGACGGCTGTGCCGGTGCCGCGCGTCCTGTACGTCCACGCGGATGATGCTCCCCTCGGCGTCCCGTTCTACCTCATGGACTTCGTCGAGGGCGACGTCGTCACCCGCACGGTGCCGCCGGCGCTCGACCTGCCAGAGGAGCGCGGGCGGATTGCCGAGAGCCTGATCCAGACCCTCGCCGCGCTGCATGCGGTGGACTGGCAGGCCGTCGGACTGGAGGGCTTCGGCCGTCCGACCGGCTACCTCGAGCGCCAGCTCATGCGCTTCAGGGGCCTCTGGGAGCTGACGAAGACGCGCGAGCTGCCACGGCTCGACGAGGTGAGCGTCCGGCTGGCCACGACCGTGCCGGAGTCCCCCACCTCGACCATCGTCCACGGCGACTACCGGCTCGGCAACGCGATGCTTGCTCAAGAGCCGCCCGCGCGGATCGTCGCCGTCTTCGACTGGGAGCTCTCGACGATCGGCGACCCGCTCGCCGACGTCGGCTACCTGACCGCGACGTGGGCGAAGACCGGCACGACGCTCGACCTCTCTCCCGTAACGAGCGCGCCGGGCTTCCCGACGCCCGACGACCTCGTCGCCCGCTACGAGGAGCTAACCGGCCGCGCGATGGCGCGGGTTCACTGGTATCAGGCGCTCGCGTTCTGGAAGGCCGCGATCTTCCTCGAGGGCAACTACCGGCGCTGGCTCGCCGGCACGACCGACGATGCCTACTACTCCACGCTCGACACCGGCGTTCCCGCGCTCGCGGACGCCGCGTACGAGCTGACCCGAAGGGACGGAGCAGCGCTATGAAACCATCGGCCAACTACGTCGGCGGCGAGTGGCGCCCCGCCGCCTCCGGCGAGACGTACGAGAAGCACAGCCCCTGGCGGCCATCCGAGGTGACGGGTGTCTACGCGTCGTCCGGCGCCGAGGACGCGAGCGCTGCCGTGGAGGCCGCCGCCGCCGCCGCGCCCGCCTGGGCGGCCACGCCCGCGCCGGCGCGCGCCGCCGTCTTCGCCAAGGCGGCCGCCGCGCTCGAGGCGCGCAGCGAGCAGATGGCGCAGGACATGACGGCCGAGATGGGCAAGCCGCTGCGCGAGGCGCGCATGGAGTCCGGGCGCACCGCAGCGATCCTCCGCTACTTCGCAGGCGAGGCGTACCGCCCCGTCGGAGAGATGTACGAGCCGTCCGTCGAAGGCCAGCGGCTGTTCACGCTGCGGCGCCCGCTCGGCGTCGTCGGGCTGATCACCCCCTGGAACTTCCCGGCGGCGATCCCGGCCTGGAAGGCCGCACCGGCGCTCGTCTACGGCAACACCGTCGTGATGAAGGTCGGCTACGAGGCGCCCCGCACGGGCCTCCACCTCGCCGAGGCGTTCGCCGAGGCGGGGCTGCCGGCGGGCGTCTTCAACGTGCTGACAGGAGCCGGCTCCAGGGCGGGCGCGGCGCTCGTCTCCGACCCGCGCGTGCGCGCGCTCTCGTTCACCGGCTCGGTCGCCGTGGGCCACTCGGTGCGCGACCAGGCGACCGCGAGGGGCGCGCGTGTCCAGCTCGAGCTGGGCGGCCACAACCCGCTGATCGTGATGGCGGACGCCGAGCTCGACCGCGCGGTCGAAGCCGCGTACGCGGGCGCGTTCTGGTCGGCCGGTCAGAAGTGCACGGCGACGAGGCGCATTCTCGTCCAGGACGCCGTCTACGACGACTTCCGGACCCGCTTTCTCGACCGCGTCGAGCGCGGCAAGGTCGGCGACCCGTCCGACCCGGAGACCGAGGTCGGGCCGGTGATCAACGAGAGCGCGCTGGAGGAGATCCTGGCCGCGATCGAGACCGGCCGCTCGCAGGGCGGCACCGTGCTCGCGGGAGGCGGCCGCAGCCACGGCGTGGCGTACCTGATCGCCCCGACCGTGTTCGAGGACGTCGGGGACGCGTGCCTGCTCAGCTGTGAGGAGGTGTTCGGGCCGGTCGCCTCGCTCTACCGGTTCGGCGACCTCGAAGAGGCGCTCGCCCGGGCGAACGCGGTCGAGTTCGGGCTCTCGGCCGCGATCTTCACGCGCGACCTGCGCGCCGCCCACCGCTTCGCGGGCGAGCTGCAGGCCGGCATCCTCCACGTCAACTCGCAGACCGCCGGCGCGGACGTCCACGTCCCCTTCGGCGGGATCAAGGGCTCAGGCTTCGGCCCCCACGAGCAGGGCCGCGCCGCACTCGAGTTCTACACCGAGACCGTAACCGTGTATCAGGACGCGCCGCTTGCCTGAGTCGGCGCTCGTCACCGGAGCGCTCGGCTGCATCGGCGCCTGGACCGTGAAGGCCCTGCTGGACGAGGGGGCGCCCGTGGTGGCCTTCGACCTGGGCGAGAACCGCTCCCGGCTCGAGCTCGTCCTCGCGCCCGGCGAGCTCGCGCGGGTCAAGCTCGTGCAGGGGGACATCGCCGACCTCGCGGTGCTCGAGCGGGCCCTCGACGAGCACGAGATCGGCCGTGTCGTCCACCTCGCCGCGCTGCAGGTGCCGTTCTGCAGAGCCGACCCGGTACTCGGCGCCCGGGTCAACGTCGTCGGCACGGTCAACGTCTTCGAGGCCGTGAAGCGGCGCGCCGGGCGGATCCCACTCGTCGCGTACGCCACCTCGACCGCGGTGTACGGGCCGAGCGACCCGTCACCCGCGCCGGAGAGCGGCGGCCGGCGGCCCGGGACGCACTACGGCGTCTACAAGGCGGCGAACGAGGGGACGGCGCGCGTCTACTTCGCCGAGGACGGCGTGCCCTCGATCGGGATCCGGCCCTACGTCGTCTACGGGCCGGGGCGCGACCAGGGCATGACCGCCGGGCCGACGCTGGCGATGGCCGCGGCGGCCCGCGGCGAGGGCTACGAGATCGCCTACGGTGGGCGGGCGCAGTACGACTACGCGCGCGACGTCGGATCGGCGTTCGCGGCGGCGAGCCGGGCGGAGTATGGCGATGCGGGCGTCTTCAACTTCCCCGGGGCGCGGGCGCACATGAGCGAGGTCGTGTCCGCGATCGAGGCCTCGGCGCCCGAGGTTGCAGGGATGATCACGTTCGTGGACACTCAGCTCCCGTTCCCGGCAGAGCTCGAGTCGGGCGGCCTCGAGGCGGCCGTGGGCACGTTGCGCCTGACACCGCTTGCCGAGGGCGTGCACGATACGGTCGAGCGCCTGCGGGCGCTAGCCTTGTCGCG
>Ga0209514_10003727_pt1 | contig 21380 bp, 16 predicted proteins | sample Subgrocontami58m_FD_187452 | JGI IMG/M metagenome (GOLD analysis project Ga0209514, IMG submission 187452) | Subsurface groundwater microbial communities from S. Glens Falls, New York, USA - GMW37 contaminated, 5.8 m (SPAdes) (version 3) | ecosystem: Environmental > Aquatic > Deep subsurface >...
GCCTGGTGCCCGAACGCCGCCAGGAGCTGACGACCGAGGGCGGGCTCGACGTCGCGGGCCAGATCGACCGCGTCCGCGACGCCTGCCGCGAGCTCGCCGGCGCCGGGATTCAGGTGTCGCTTTTCATCGGCGCGGATCGAGGGCAGATCGACGCAGCGAAGGCGGCGGGGGCGCCGGTGGTCGAGATCCACACCGGACATTACGCCGATACCGGCGGAGCCGAACGGGCCGCGGAGCTCGAGCGCATCCGCTCCGCGGTCGATCACGCCCGCGCGCTCGGGCTCAAGGTGAACGCCGGCCACGGGCTCAATTACGACAACGTGCAACCCATCGCCGCGATCACCGGCATCGCCGAGCTCAACATCGGCCATGCGATCGTGGCGCAGGCCCTGTTCACCGGGTGGCAGCCGGCGGTGCGCGAAATGAAGCGACTGATGCTCGAAGCGCGGAGGGAGGCGGCGCCGTGATCCTCGGCATCGGCACCGATCTGTGCGAAATCGGCCGCGTGCAGCGCGCGCTGGACCGCTACGGGGAGCGCTTCGCGATGAGGATCCTGGTCGAGGCCGAAATGGAACGCTTCCTGCGCCACCGCAAGCCGGCCGCCTACCTGGCGAAGCGCTTTGCCGCCAAGGAGGCCTTCTCCAAGGCGATGGGCACCGGGATACGCTACCCGGTGAACTGGCACAATATAAGCGTCGACAACGGACGCTCGGGCAAGCCGATGCTGCGGTTTTCAGATCCACTGGCGGCGCTGCTGCAAAGCCGCGGCGTCGCCGCCGCGCACCTGAGCCTGACCGACGAGATCGGAATGGCCTGCGCGTTCGTCGTGCTGGAGGGGTGATGCGGTCGCTTGGACCTGTCGTGGTGGACCTCGCCGGGTTCCGGCTCACCGACGAGGAGCGCGAGCGGCTCGCGCATCCGCTCGCCGGCGGAGTCATTCTGTTCTCGCGCAACTTCGAAAGCCCGGCGCAGCTGCGCGAGCTCACCGGCGAGATCCACGCCCTGCGCGAGCCTGCGCTGCTGATCGCGGTCGATCACGAGGGCGGCCGGGTGCAGCGCTTCCGCGACGGCTTCACGCGCCTGCCGCCGATGCGCTCGCTCGGCGCGATCTACCACGGCAGCCCCGAAGCGGGACGCAAGGCAGCCGAGGCCGCGGGCTACGTGCTCGCCGCCGAGCTGCTCGACGCCGGGGTCGATTTCAGCTTCGCGCCGGTGCTCGACGTGGATATCGGCGTGAGCAGCGTCATCGGCGACCGGGCGTTCTCGTCGCAACCGGAAGCGGTCGCGGACCTCGCCGAGTCCCTGGCCGCGGGAATGGCGCGCGCGGGAATGGCCGCGGTCGGCAAGCACTTTCCCGGGCACGGCCACGTCAGCGCCGATTCCCACGTGGCCATTCCCGTCGACGAGCGCGAATTCGGCGCGATCGACGCAGTCGACCTTGCGCCCTACCGGAGGCTCGTTGCGAAGGGGCTGGCCGGCGTCATGCCCGCGCATGTCATCTATCCGCTCGTGGATGCCGAGCCCGCGGGCTTCTCGAAGTTTTGGCTCCGGGACATCCTGCGCGGCAAGCTCGGCTTCGACGGCGTAATCTTCAGCGACGACCTGTCGATGGAAGGGGCGAGCGTGGCGGGCGGGATGGTCCAGCGCGCCGAAGCCGCGCTCGCGGCGGGATGCGACCTCGTACTCGTCTGCAACGCGCCTGCCGCGGCGGACACGGTCCTGCGGCAGCTCGCCGCCGCGTCGGCGGACGCCGGTCGGCTCGAACGCATGCGCGGCCGGCCGCGCGGCGAGCTGGCCGCGGACGAGCACTACGCCGCGGCGCTGCGGGTGTTCCGCGAAGCGTTCGCTTGAGCCTGCGAGCTCGGCATTCGTGTCATCCCGAGCGCAGCGAGGGATCTGCTGTTCCTGCAGATGTCGACGACCGCTCAAAAGCAGATTCCTCGTCGCTGCGCTCCTCGGAATGACATGGTGATCGAGTTCCGTGCCTGAATCCTCCCTGAAACCCGTCCTCGACGGCAGCTGCACGCAGTGCCCGCGCCTGGCGCGCTTCCTCGCCGAAGTCCGGGCGGAGCGGCTGGAGTACTTCGCGCGCCCCGTCCCGCCGTTCGGCGACGCGCATGCGGCCCTGCTCGTCGTCGGCCTCGCGCCGGGAATGCACGGGGCGAACAGGACCGGGCGGCCGTTCACGGGCGATTTCGCCGGAATCCTGCTCTACGCGACGCTGCACAAGTTCGGCTTCGCCAGCCACGGCGGGTCGGACGATCCGCACGACGGGCTCAAATTGAAGCGCTGCCGCGTCACCAATGCGGTAAAGTGCCTGCCGCCGGACAACAAGCCGGAAGGATCCGAAGTGCGCCGCTGCAACCCGTTTCTCGCCGCCGAGCTGGAGGCGATCAGGCCGCGCGCCGTCCTGGCCCTGGGCACCGTTGCCCACCAGGCGGTGCTGCTCGCCTGCGGAGCGAAGCCGCGCTCGTTTCCTTTCGCACATCACGCCGTGCACACGCTGCCGGGCGTGTCCCGGACCGGGCGTGCGCGGGCTTTCCGGCTTTTCGATAGCTACCACTGCAGCCGCTACAATACCCAGACCAGACGACTGACGACTGCGATGTTCGAAGCGGTGTTCCGCGACATCAACGCCTACCTCTCCAGCTCCCGATGAGCGCGCAGCCCTTCGCCGGCGACCGGGAAGCGCGAAGCGCGTTCGACGGCGCCGCGTTCGTCGCAGGCCTGCCGAACCTTCCGGGCGTGTACCGGATGCTGAACGCGGCCGGGGAAGCGCTCTACGTGGGCAAGGCGCGCGACCTGAGGAAGCGCGTCGGCTCCTACTTCCAGAAGAACCTTTCCAGCCCGCGCATCGCGATCATGATGTCGCAGGTGGCCGGCATGGAAGTCACGGTGACGCGCTCGGAGGGAGAGGCGCTGATCCTCGAGAACAATTTCATCAAGTCGCTCTCGCCGCGGTACAACATCGTGTTCCGCGACGACAAGTCCTATCCCTACCTGATGATCGGGGAGGGCGAGTATCCGCGCCTGGGATTCCACCGCGGCGCGCTGGACCGCAGCAACAAGTACTACGGGCCGTTCCCGCACGCGGGCGCGGTGCGCGAGAGCATCCAGCTCCTGCAGCGCGTGTTCCGGCTGCGCACCTGCGAGGACACGGTGTTCGCGAACCGCTCGCGCCCCTGCCTGCTGCACCAGATCCGGCGCTGCTCGGGTCCGTGCGTGGGCCTGGTCGAGCCGCAGGCGTACGCCGAGGACGTGCGCAACGCGCGCCTTCCTCGAAGGCCGCAGCGACGACGTGCTCAAGCGTCTCGCGGCGCGCATGCAGGAGGCCTCCGACGGCCTGCGCTTCGAGGAGGCCGCCGTCTTCCGGGACCAGATCCAGTCCCTTTCCAAGATGGCGCAACGCCAGTACGCCGATACGGGTTCGGACCAGGACGCCGACGTGATCGGGTTCGTTTCCGAGCACGGCCTTGCCTGCGTGAACCTGGTCATGGTGCGCGGCGGCCGGCACCTCGGCGATCGCAGCTTCTTTCCGCAGAACGCGCAGGAGCGCGACGCAGGCGAAGTGCTGCAGGCATTCATCGCCCAGCATTATCTCGAGCGGCCCGTGCCGCCGCTCCTCGTCACGGGCGAGGACCTCGATGCGGCGGAGGCCGAAGCCTTTCTTTCCGCTCATGCGGGGCACCGGATCCACGTCGCAGTGCGTCCGGTCGGGGAGCGCCGCGCGTGGCTGGAGATGGCGCGCGAGAACGCGCTGCAGGCGCTCAAGCAGCGGCTCTCGGAGCAGACCACGCAGGAAGCGCGGCTGGCTGCATTGCGCGAGGGGCTCGGCCTGCCCGACAGCGTGCAGCGCATCGAGTGCTTCGACGTCAGCCATACGCAGGGCGAGGCCGCGGTGGCTTCCTGCGTGGTGTACGATCGACGCGACATGCGCCGCTCCGAATACCGACGCTACAACATCGCCGAGGTGACCCCCGGCGACGACTACGCCGCGATGAAGCAGGCGCTCGCGCGCCGCTACGGAAGGATCGCGGGCGGCGAGGGCGTGATGCCGGACCTGGTACTCATCGACGGCGGCAAGGGACAGGTGCATGCCGCGGGCGATGCGCTCGCCGAGCTCGGCTTGAACGACGTCGCGCTGGTGGGCGTGGCCAAGGGCCCGGAGCGCAAGCCCGGCCTGGAGGAGCTGTGGATCGCCGGAAGGCTGGAGCCGCGGCGGCTGCCGTCCGACGATGCGGGACTGCACCTCATCCAGGCGATCCGCGATGAGGCGCATCGCTTCGCCATCGCCGGGCATCGCGCGCGGCGCGGCAAGAAGCGCGTCACCTCGTCGCTCGAGAGCATCGGCGGCGTGGGCGCCAAGCGGCGCCGCGAGCTGCTGGCGCGCTTCGGCGGGCTGAAGGGCGTGCTCGGCGCGAGCATCGAGGACCTCGCACAGGTCGAGGGCATCAGCCGCACGCTGGCGGAAAGGATCTACCGGGAGCTGCATGCCGCTTAACCTGCCCAATCTGCTGACCTGGTTCCGGATCGCGATGATCCCGGTCGTCGTGGGCGTGTTCTACCTGCGCGGCGGGTGGCTCTCGCCGTGGGAGGCGAACCTCATCGCCTGCGTGACGTTCACCGCCGCGGCGATCACCGACTGGCTGGACGGCTATTTCGCCCGGCGGCTCAACCAGATCTCGGCGTTCGGGGCGTTTCTCGACCCGGTCGCGGACAAGCTCATGGTGGCCGCGGCGCTGATCATGCTGGTCGAGCTCGAGCGGGTGAGCGCGGTGATCGCGGTGATCATCATCGGCCGTGAAATCGCGATCTCGGCGCTGCGCGAATGGATGGCGAAGATCGGCGAGGCGAAGAGCGTCGCGGTCAACCTGCTCGGCAAGATCAAGACCGTCGCGCAACTGATCGCGATCCCGATGCTGCTCTACCACGACCGCATCCCGCCGTACTTCAGCCCGCAGTTCGTGGGCACCTGGCTGATCTATTTCGCCGCGGCGCTGACGCTGATTTCGATGCTCTATTACATGAAGCTCGCGGGCCCGAGCGCTTCCCGCCATGGTTGACCGGAAGGGGGCATACAGCTAAAATCCGCCTTCGCTCACGCGGGAATAGCTCAGTTGGTAGAGCGCAACCTTGCCAAGGTTGAGGTCGCGAGTTCGAGACTCGTTTCCCGCTCCAGAATTCCGGGGAAAACGCTGCACGGAGTCCGAGTTCCCGGCGCGTTTTCCCCGCTTCGTTTCAGCCCGGCGGGGTGGCAGAGTGGTTATGCAGCGGCCTGCAAATTGGCCGCCAGGCGCTGTGGGCATCGGAATTACGGCTGGCGCGATGGCCGAGTGGTTAGGCAGAGGTCTGCAAAACCTCGTATGTGGGTTCGATTCCCGCTCGCGCCTCCAATCTTGTCCAGCAAGGCGTTCAGAACCGTGATGGGGCGTTGTGCTCCATTCCTTGACAGTACTCGCTGGTACGAGTATTTCAGCGATCCGACCCTTGCCGACGCGGTCCTGGATCCGGTCATCCACCAGAGTGACCGTATCGCGCTCAACGGCGAGGAATCCCTTCGCAAAAAACACCCTGCCAAAAAAACAGGTCATGACCCTGCAAAGCCGTGGACGCCGGTTCGATTCCGACCCCCACCTCCAGCATGCGTTTCTCAGGCAGCCAACGCCATGAAGTCGCCTGGAGCGGTCCGCCGGCCCGAATCCCTGCGCAAGCGGCCCGGTACAGGGTCCGAGGTAGAGACACTGCTAGGACAACGTGTTGCGTTTCACGTACTTTGCGCGCGGGCGCATCATGTAGCCTGCGCGAAGTTGCTCGATGATATGCGCAGACCATCCCGCGGTCCAGCCTATCGCCCAAAGCAGGCCGGCAGAGCGTTTCGGGAGCCCGATTGCGCTGCACACCGCGATTAGTCCAAGTGCGATGCTCGGGTACGCCCGCAGCCTGAGGGCTGCTTCCTCCACGAACTCGAATATCAAGTCAACGCGCCCATTTCGCGCTCCGAGCGCCCGCGCGATATCCAGCAGGTAAAGTGCACGCGGGTCCCCCTTGGGGTAGAAGGGATGGTTGAAGCCGGGAATTCGCCTTGCCGACTGTTTCAAGCGTTCTATCAGGTCGCGGAACATGGTGCGGTCGCTGCAGGCGAGGACCATATCCTCGGCGTCATCGCAATTGCCGCGGATGTTGCCTCCGGCATGGGAATTGAGCGCTACCCCGAGGCAGGAAAAGTAGTCCGCACCCGTCGACGCCGCCAATCTGGCCGCAAACGTCGAGGCGCTGAGCTCGTGGTCCGCGGAAATGATCAGCGCCGCATTGATCGCGTCGAGCGTCCTTGCGGCAGGCAGGCGGTCCGTGATCCGGGCGATCTGCGCAGCCACCGACGCGCCCGTGCAGCCAGCGACGAATCGGCGCTCGGCGGAAAGATAACCGATGCATCCCGCGTATGCCTTGATGATCTGCCGTGCGCGATCAAGATTGTCGAGACCGGAATTCGCCGGACGTGTCAGCCTTTCCCGCCGGGCAGTGATGCAGGCACGCATCGTCACCATGGACAGGACTTCCAGGATCTCCGATCCCGGATCGAATCCGTCCACCTCGCCGACCAGTTGATCCGGGTCGAACGGCAACGGCGAACAAGGCCAGGTCGTCGCTTCTCCCGTCCATTCGCCGCTCCAGAGGAGCTCGGCCGCGGACTCGAACGAATATCCCGAGCCGGCTAGATCGACTGCCAGCCTGCCGCGATACCTCGGTCCCGCTGGAGTGAGCTCCGTGATCGACGTTTCAATGACGGGCTCGCCCCAGTGCATGGCTCCCGCCGCGGCAACCGCGTGCCCCGCGCGCGCATTGCTGCGGGCCCGTATCCGCTCGATGTCCTCTCGCGAATACAGGCTGTGTTTTCCGTCAGGATGCGGAAGGCGCCGGATCCAGCCGCGCCCGGCATAGGTGTAGAAGGTCTCCGGTTTGACACCAAGCGCCGCAATTGCCTCCTTGCTCGTAATGTAGTCGACCGTACGATCTATGGCCGCCTTTGCGGTACTCATCGTCTCCTCCTCGATTGGCCCCGAAGTCGAACTTGGAAATTCCCGATTGTTCGATCGATATCGAAGGCTTCCTCAAAACTCCTGCCCTGGCCGCAGAATCCCGTCAGTCAATAGGGCTTGTCCCAATGCGAGTGAAGCGGATTGCGGATTATCAGGGAATTCGGCATCGGCCGCCGGCGCGGGCGATGTCGGGGGCGACCAGCGCGCGCCGACGGGATGCCGGTGCCATCGGGCCGGCATCCTCGTTCAAGCTGCTAACGCCTGGCCGGGAAGGCGATGCGGTAATCGTCCCAATGCTTGTCCTCGCCGCGCTGGTGCTGCTCGACGGCCAACAACTGCGCGCAATGCGGGCAGAAGTACTTCCAGAGTTCGAACGAAGGACTGTCTCCCAGCCAGCGCCTTGCGACCCACGGCCCGGCATCTACAAGATGCCGGCGTTGTCGCCTCAGGTACGCTTTGACGCCCTTGGCGCCGGGGCTGAGCAGGTTCCTGCAACCGCCGCAGAAGACGCCTCCCGGGCTGACGAGGTAGCCGCCCATGGGGGTTGCACCGCTTGCGGCGACGGGCGGGCGCATCGGCGCCTGCTTTGGCGCCGGATCGGCCTCCTGCAGCCGCCGGGACCGGATCGCGGCACGGATTTGCAGCGTCGCCGCGGAATCCACGCTGCCGTCCGGAGCGATTACCACGCCGTACATGCCGCTCGCCATTTCGCGGGAAACCGCCCCCTCGACTATGTCTTGCAGCACCAGCATCGGATCGCGGTCCACGGGGTCGCCGATGCCGCCGCCGCCGTGTGGAACAGCGACGAAGACGTCGTTCGTCTCGAGGGAAAAGGCGCATTTGCCGGGTAGCATGGTGGTCTCGCCTGCGAGCTCTTCGATGCTGAGCGGAGCCCTCCCGCGCCTCCACAGATCGGCGATGTCGGTTCGTCGCTTGAGCACCACGGTCGCGCCGCCCCCCGGGCAACCGCCGGAAAGCCCGTTTGTCGATGACAGGGCCGTACCGAGCGTGTTGACGGTCACATCGATTCGCCGCGCATGGCGCGGCGTGAACGCCACTTCCGCGGACACGCCGCCGCGCCATTTGCCGGCGCCGCCCGAATCGGGCGCACGGCGGCGATACAGGTACAGCACCGGATAGCTCGCCTCGATCGACTCGATGTTGGAGACCTTCGCCCGCGGCGCGTTCAGCTTGCCGCCCACGTCGTAGCCGTCCGCGAATGCGCGCGCTCCGCATCCCTGCAGGTCCGAGCTGAGGAGCATGGTTGCAAAACGCTCGCCGTCGTCGCGTTCGCCGAACAGGTTGTAGACGAAGGTCGACCCCGACCACACGGCCATTGCACCGTCCTCGGCCCCTGGCGCGCTGGTGAGCATCTTGCCCAGGGCCAGCGCCGAGGCGTTCGTCGTGGTCCAGGATGCATGCACGACCCCGAAGCCGACCGGTGCCGGAAATTCCGCGTGATGCACCGTCCCTGAAACAACTTTCAGCTCGATCTGCCTGAGAACCCCGGCGTTCCACGGGATCATTCGGCACAAGTAGGGAAACACGGCACTGTACACGCCGGCGTAAGCGCCGCTTACGGTGCAGTTGATGAACCCGGACGCCTGGGCGCTGGTTCCGTGAAAATCGAATATCAGCTTGTCGCCGCGCTTGCCCAGGCTGCAGCGCACCGTATGCACGCTCTCATCATGACCGTCGTGATCGAGGTGGTCCTCGGCGTACCAGTCCCCGTCGGGCAGGCCGCGCAGCCGCTGCTGGAAAAGCAACTGCGAGTAGTCGAGGCTGTCAGCCATCGAGTCCTTGACGATACCGGCGCCGTAGCGGCGCACCAGTCCTTGCAGCCGGTCGCGCGCGACATTCGCCGCCGCGATCTGCGCGCGCAGATCGAGTTCGACGAGATCGGGGAAGCGCGAGTTGGTGAGATAGGTCCCGACGACCTCCGGCTGAAGCTTTCCGCCGCGGACGACCTTCAGCAGGCGGTAGCGCGGCGCCTCGTCGAAAACCGAACGTGCTTTGGGGTTCCAGCTCCCTGGATAGGTGCCGCCGACGTCCACCTGATGAATTACCGAGGCCGTCCAGGCGATGCGCTCGCCCTGCCAGAACACCGGTTGAATCACGGCGACATCGTTCTGGTGCCCGGCGCCCAGCCAGGGATCGTTCGAGAGGTACATGTCTCCCTCGGAAATACCGTCGTCGCCGAACAAGTCGATCGCATTGCGTACGACCATGGAGATCGCGCTCACGTGATTGACGATGTACGGGCCGACCGCGACGATTTCGCCGTCGGCATTGGTGAGCGCGACGTTGAAATCGTTGCCCTCCGATGCGACCGGCGAACCTGAAACGCTGATGATGGTCTTGCCCTGTTCGTCGTTGATCTGCCACAGGCGGTGGCGCAACACTTCGAACGTGACCGGATCGGTGCGCGGCGTGAATCGAACCGTGTTCCCCGCATCGAGGTCGTTCGCCGCTCCTTTTGCTTCGTCGAGTAGAGGATTCATGGCTCAGCCCCTGGGGAATTCGATGATGATGTTCCGATATGCATCGACCGTAAGCGACTGCTTGTCATGCAGCGGAATGGTCGTTCCGTAGGATACGATCAGCGCCGGGCCTTCGATGCTCTGGCCCGTGTCCAATTGCTCCCACGCATACACCGGCGTGAGCTCGAAGCTCCGGGACTTGAGCCGGTATACCAGCTTTTCCCCGACCAGGCCGGCGTCGTGTCTGGCCTCGACAGCGGCCTCCGGTCTGGCCGCTCCCGACATCAACGTGGGCGCGATGGCGTCCACGCGAACATTGACAAGCTCGATGCGCGCGGTCGGCGAACTCGAGCCTTCGCCGTAGCGCTTTTCGTAGACCTGGCCATATTCGCCGATCATCTCCTCGAGTTGCCGCTCGCCAAGCGGCAGTTGGCTGGAAATCCGTACCGTGATTTCGTGGATCTGGTTCTGATAGCGCATGTCGGCCCCCAGGAGGATGACCGCCGCTCCCGGCTCCACGCCGTCGCCGCGAAGTTGCGTATGCGCGCGCGCCAGCAACTCCGAAAACATGGCGTTGAGCCTGTCGGCCATTCCGGGCGGCACCTTCCCGCTCGAATCGCGCAGCTCGCGCGAAACGGTCTGTACCAGACTGTGGCGCAGGTCGGACTGGCTGATTCCGTAGGCGGAGAAAGCGGTCGCCGCGGCGGGAACAACCAGCCGCCGTACGCCGATATCCGGGCCGTAGCCCGTGCAATGCGTCGGCCCGCAACCGCCGAAGGCAAGCATGGCGAAATCACGCGGGTCGTTGCCGCGCTCGACCGTAACACGTCGAATCAGGTCGGCCATCTGGGCGTTGACGATTTCGTAGATGGCCGCCGCGGCGGACGTCGGATCGAGGCCAAGCGGCGCAGCCACCTTGTCCTGAATGGCCTGCAGGGCAAGTTCGCGGTCGATATGCATGTGCCCGCCCAGGAAATACTCCGGGTCGATATAGCCAAGCACCACGTCCGCATCCGTCACCGTGGGCGTCTTGCCGCCGCGGCAATAGCAGGCCGGGCCGGGAGTGGAGCCCATGCTCTTCGGACCGACCTGCAATACGCCCACCTCGTTCACGCGCGCGATGCTTCCGCCGCCTGCGCCTATGCTGACCAGCTCAACCGTCGGGATGCAGACGATCTGGCGCTCGATCACGGTGGTCGGGGCGAGCAGAGGGCTGCCGTCGAGGATCAGTCCGACGTCGAATGTGGTGCCGCCCATGTCCGTGGTGATGACGTTGGGTTCGCCAATCAGCTTTCCCAGCTTGAGTCCGCCGACCACTCCGCCGACCGGTCCCGAGAACAGCGTGGAGATCGGAACCCGCTGCACTTGCTCCGCCGAAGCCAGGCCGCCGACCGACTGCATGATCAGCGGCTCGCGCGCGTGTCCCAGCTTCTTGAGCCTGGCGCGCAGCCCGGCCGCATAGCCCTCGAAGATCGGACCCAGGTAAGCGTTGATGGCCGTCGAATTGGCACGCTCGTATTCCCTGATAACGGGCACCAGGTCGCTCGACGCCACACTGTAGAGCTGCGGATAGCGCTTGGCGACAAGGTCACGGATCTGGCGCTCGTGCGACGGATTGCGGAACGACCAGAGCAGGCAGATTGCGAGCGCCTCGATGCCCTGTTCGATGAGTTCGTCCAGGCCCTTCCTGACGGAGTTCATGTCCAGGGGAACGAGAACGTCACCGCGCGCATCGATCCTCTCGGTTACGCCTCGCACGAGATTGATCGGCACGATGGGCGGCGGAGCGTCGGCGTGCCGATAGTCGAGAAGCGCCACTTCATCGAGGCCCGCGGTGCGCCCGATCACATTGGCGATGGAAAGTGTGTCCTCGAACCCCGCGGTGATCAGGAGGCCCGTGCGCACGCCCTTGCGCTCGATCATCGCATTGGTCGAGACCGTGGTTCCGTTGAGAAACAGCGCCATGTCCTTGACGACTGCCTCGAACGAAAGCCCTCCGAGTTCGGCGGCCGCCCGAACCGCCCCGAGTATCCCGGCGGCAGGATCGCCTGGAGTGGTCGAGTCCTTGCCGATCAGCGCGCCGCCGGTCTCGCTGTTCCAGATGACCGCGTCCACAAAGGTGCCGCCGGTGTCGGTAGAAACAATATAGCTTGTCATTTACCCGTTTCCTGTCTGAGCATTGGCCCTGCATTACCAGCTTCTGCAGCAGCCCTCGAACGGCTCTTGCTTCACCTCTCGCGCCGGACGGGAATGCCCGCGCGGCATCCATACAGCAGAGCGCATCGTAAGGGCAGCATGCGGGTGAATTCAACATCGATTGCACAATCGGTGAGCCCCGAAATCGGCCCTCGAAATCGACCGGGCGCCCGGATTGCGGCATCGCATCACGGACACCGATTGTTTAATCGATATTGTTCTCCCGGCCACGGCGCGGATAGCATTGCGCAGATTTCGATTGGCGCTGCCGGCGATCCGGCGAGCGCACGGCGAGAATCGCAATTCGTGCAACGCGCCTCAATTGGACTGAAGGAGCCGAATCGATGAGCACCAGGAAAGACATTCGCCGGGTCGGGGTTATCGGCCTTGGAAAGATGGGCAATCCGATCGCGCGTCATGTCAAGGCTGCAGGCTTCGACGTGGTCGGCTATGACGTGGCCGAAAGCGCAATGGCTCTGGCGAGAGGCGCTGGAATTTCCACCGCGCCATCGGTCAAGGATGTCGCGGCCAAGGCCGACTTCATCATCGTTCTCGTCGGCTTCGACCGCGAGGTCGAGCAGGTTCTGTTCGGACCCGGTGGCATCGTGGGCGCCGCGAAACCGGGAACCGTGATCGGCGTGGGGTCGACCATTGCGCCGCGCACGATGGAGAAGCTGTCCGAGCGCGTGGCCGGAACCGGGCTCGAGCTTCTCGACATCCCGCTGTGCCGCGGAGAACAGGCTGCCGAGGACGGCAAGCTGCTGGTCATGGGCGGCGGCAACGCCGACACCTTTGCAGCGTGCAAACCGGTGCTCTCGGCGTTCTCCAATAGTGTGTTCTACATCGGCAGGACCGGCGCCGGGCAGGTCGGAAAGATGGTCAACAATCAAATCCTCTGGGCCTGCATTTCCATCAATCACGAGGGACTGAAGCTTGCCGAAAAACTCGGGGTTTCTCCGGACGCATTGCGCCCGGCGCTCGTTGCGAGCAGCTCCAACAACTGGGCGCTCGAAACCGGCGCGGAGAACCGGCCGGTCCCTTGGGCGGAGAAGGACATGACGATCGTGCTCAAGGAGGCAGACCGCGCCCGCATAAGCCTGCCGCTGTCCGGTGCGCTCAAGGAGGTGATAAAGGGCATAAAGATCGAGCGCAGCCTGCCGACGCCGGTTGATCCGGATGCGTGAGGCGCGCCAAGGCAGCGGCCGAATTGCAGGAACACCACGGCCGCGGGCCGGGGAGAGCGGATTGATCCCGATATCCGCGCGCGGGGCGGCTTGCGGCGAGCCTCGCGGAATGCACGCGTCATGAAGTGCGGAACGAATTGTCTGATGTCAACGAGGAGGGGAACATGATGAGCTCATTGTTTGTTTTGCGCGGGGCAAGGGCGGTCAGTTTTGCGGTGGCGATGATTTCGGGCATCGCCTGTGGCCTGCAAGGCGCTTTGGCGCAGGCCCAGACGCCGATACGGCTTTTCAACGGACCGCCTCAAGGGACTTGGCGCCCGATCGCGAATCTTATCAAGCGGGCGATCGAGGAGAAACTGCCCGGGACGCCGGTGAGCATCGAGCCGGGCGGCGGTCTTTCCAACGTGATTGCCGTCGACGAAGGCAAGGGCGAGATCGGCATGGTTGCAGGCAGCGCGCTGTTTCTGGGCATGGAGGGCAAACCTCCCTTCAAGCGCGAGACCAAGAACGTGCGCATCGTTGCCACGCTCTATCCACAGCCGGCGTACCTGATGACGTTCAAAAGCGAGATCAATGCCATCACCGACCTGAAGGGCAAGCGCGTGAGCGTGACCCCGAAAGGCTATTCCTCCGAAGGGGTCAACCAGTTGATCCTGAAGACGGTCGGCATGTCCTACGACGACATCGAAGAGCAGTTCCTCGGCGAACTCGAATCCGCCGACGCGATGCGGGACGGCCGTCTGGACGCCTTCATGGGGATGGGCGATGTTCCGTGGGCGGTCGCCGTCGACCTCGCCTCGAGCAGAAGACTGCGGTTCATCAAGATTGCGCCGGACCACATTGACCGGCTCCGGAGCGTGAACAAGGGTTTCTTCAGGTTCACCGTCAAGGGTGGCACATACCAGAACATGCCGAACGATTACGAGACCTTCGCTACGAGCATCGTTATGCTGGCGAACGCAAAGGTGCCGGAGGCGACGATACGCGCCGTCACCCGCGCACTGGTCGACGCACTGCCGGAATTGAGAAAGAACTTCCACGCCTTCCAGGTCATGACGCCAAAGGAGATGGCGCGGGAGGTCGGCGTTGCGTTCCACCCCGGGGCGGCCGCGTATTTCAGGGAAGCGGGCCTGAATTCGAAATAGCCTTTTGCAGGCCGGGAATGTCCGGGCGCGCGAAGCGGCGGCGAGGTGCCGTCCGCAGGCGCGCCCGTGAGCGGCGTGACTGGACAATGATTCTCGGCCTGGCCCGGATGAAACTGCTTCTCGTCGAGGAGACGTAATGCCCGAAGGACTGTCGCGGGTGCGCGTGGAACTGGTCCGCGCCACCGCTGTTGCCATGTCGTTGTTCCATCTTTGGGTCGGCATGTTCGGCACGATCGAGGCGTCCATGCTGCGCCTGGTCCACGTTTCCTTCGGCCTGGGCCTGTTGTTCCTGATCGACCTTGGGGCAGCCCCCGCCGGCGGCGGTACGCGGGCGCAGAGGCGCAACCTACTGGGACGCCTCGGCACCGCCGCCTGCATCGCCGTCCTGCTCGTCTCCCTGGGCTACATGTTCTGGAATTACCGGGAAATTTCGGGCGAACGCTTTCCCTACGTCTCGGGGTTGTCCAGCGTCGAGATTATTCTCGGCCTGGGCGTGGTCTTCCTGGTCATCGAGGCTTCCCGCCGCACCATGGGCTGGCCGATGGCCTTGATCGCAATCGCATTCCTCGTCTACCCGTTCATAGGCCCTTGGCTGCCGGGCGTGCTGCACCATGGCGGAAGTTCGCTCGAAACCGTGATCGACGGGCTGGTCTATACGACCGATGGCATCTTCGGGATAGCGATTGGCATCAGCGCCACATTCATCGTTCTGTTCATCATCTTCGGCGCGTTTCTCGAAATGTCCGGATTCGGCGAATTCATGCTGGACCTTGCGAAGGGCGTAGCGGGGACGCGCCGGGGGGGACCGGCGAAGATGACCATCCTGGCGAGCGGACTGGTCGGCACGATCACCGGCAGCGCGGTCGCAAACGTCGTCACCGTGGGTGCATTCACCATCCCGCTCATGAAGCGCACCGGCTACTCGAAAGACTTCGCCGGCGCGGTGGAAGCAGCCGGTTCGACCGGAAGCCAGTTCATGCCGCCCGTCATGGGCGCCCAGGCGTTCATCATGGTGCAGTTCACCGGCGTGCCCTATGGGCAGATCGCGCTCTATTCGCTTGTCCCGGCGCTGCTCTATTACATCGGCCTTTGGATAAATCTCGACTTCGAGGCGCGCCGCCTCGGCATAAAGGGCCTTGCGCGCGACGAACTCGGGCCCTGGAAGCAGACCGTCCTGGAGCGCATGCATCTTGCGCTCCCGCTTGTGCTGCTCATGGTGCTGCTTGCCCTCGACCGATCGCCCATGTATGCCGCGGTCTGGAGCCTGGTGGCCCTGGTCGTGGTGGCGAGCCTGCGCCGAAAGACCCGATTCAATGCGGGTAGATTGCTCGAGGCACTCAAGCGGGGAGCCGAAGTATCGCTGCCGGTGGTGGCCGCCTCCGCAGTCGCCGGAATCATCGTGCTGTCGGTGACGCTCACCGGATTGGGGGATCGATTCACCCAGATGACGATCGATCTCTCGCACGGCAACCTGCTATTTGCGCTCATTCTCACCATGCTGGCCTCGCTGGTGCTCGGCATGGGGTTGCCGACCATACCGGCCTATCTCGTCCAGGTGGGCCTCATCGTGCCGGCGCTGGTGAAGATGGGTCTCGGCCTGGTCACTGCGCATCTGTTCGTCATCTATTTCTCCTGCCTTTCGATGATCACCCCGCCCGTTGCCATCGCTGCCTATGCCGCGGCCGGCATATCCGGCGGTGATCCGTTTCGCACGGGCTTCATCGCGGCCAAACTCGCCGCCGTGGGATTCATCATTCCGTTCGCATTCGCCTTCAATGACGGCCTGTTGCTGATGGGGGACGCGCTGCACGTAGCGCAGTCCGTCATTGCCGCCCTCTTGAGCGTCTTCGGACTGGCCTTCGCGATGCAGGGCTTTCTCTTTACCCATGCCCGGTGGTGGGAGCGGGCGGGTGCGCTTGTCGCGGCATTGCTCCTGGTGTCCGGCCGGACCATGCCAGAGATCGTCGGAGCACTGCTGCTGGTTGTCCTCTACGCGTGGCAGTGGTATCGAGCGCGCGCCCGTTGATTCCTGTGCCTAACCAAATGGAGCAAGAGATGTTCGACATGAAAAACCGAGTCGTATTGATCACCGGTGCGGGCCCCAATATCGGCCAGGCCATCGTCCGGGTGTTCGCGGAGGCAGGGGCGGCGGTGATCTGCGCCGATGCCAGGCCTGAGCAAGCGGCAGCGGCAGCCAAGATCGCACAGGACGCGGGAGCGAAGGCCATCGCCGTTCCGGTTGATATTTCCAAGGCCGACGAGGTGAAGGCGATGGTGGAGGCCGGCGAAAAGGCTTTCGGAACGGTCGATACGCTCATCAACAACGCCGCGATCACAATTAACAAGAACATCCTCAATGTGACCCTGGATGAGTGGCGTCGCGTGATCGACGTGAACTTGACCGGAACGTTCAATTGCTGCAAGGCAGTAGCCGAACGCTTGGTCGCCGCCAAGAAGAAGGGTGTCATCGTCAACGTCGCGTCGACTTCCGGGCATCGTGGCCGCGCCGGCGCGATCGCCTACTGCTCTTCCAAGGGCGGTGTGCTCAATTTCACCCGCGCGCTGGCGATCGAGCTGGCGCCCCACGGTATTCGGGTTTGCTCCGTGTCGCCAACCAGGACAGGGGCTTCGGTGGGCCAGCAGTTTGCCGCGGGAATCCGCACCGCACACGAGATTCCGCTCGGGCGCCTGGGAAATCCCGAAGACCATGCTTATGCGATGCTGTTCCTCGCGTCGGACAAGGCTCAGTTCATTACCGGGCAGGACTTGTGCGTCGACGGCGGATCGCTGGCCACGTGGTATGTCTCCGCATGATCTCTTGGCGCCACCGCTCCTTAACAAACTTGCCGCGCCGAGTCGCCGAGCATTTGTTCAGCGCCTCGTCTGATAGAATCGCGGAACACGGCGTGAAGCGGTGTGCCAAGGAGGCCGTTGCGTTATAAAAATCGCGAAGCCGAGTGGTTTTGGGTGGTTGCGTACCTTAACGCGTTGATTTGGTTATGACGGCAGCGGCCTGCAAAGCCGTGGACGCCGGTTCGATTCCGACCCCCGCCTCCAGATTTCCACCCATTCGTCCACGCCGGGGACGGGGCGAGAGCGCAAGCGACCGCACGCGCGGGAATTCAGAACTTTGCCCGACGTGGATCGGCGCCCAGTTTGGCGCGGGAACACATTCGATTGCCATTTCTGACAAATCCTCCGGGGCGCCGATGCGGGCCCCGGGCGAGCCAGGGCGACTGTGATTGTCCGCCGTAAACGGACAAAAGTATGATAATCTCTCCGCCATGGAAGGAGAACTGCGCAACCTGATCCGCCGCAGGATCGTCGACTCCCTGGCGACCCCGGTGCCCGCGCTGACGCGCCGCGACGTCAGGCTGCCCGCCGTGCGCGGCAAGGCGGTGGCCGTCATCGGCATGCGCCGTTCGGGCAAGACCATGTTCCTGTGGCAGGTGCTGGGCGAGCGGCTGGCGCAGGGCACCCCCCGGGAGGGGCTGCTGTACTTCGGCTTCGAGGACGAGCGGCTCGCGGGCATGGGCGCGGCCGACCTGCACCTGGTGCTCGAGGAATACTACCGCCTGCATCCGCAGTGGCGCGACCGGCGGCGGGCGGTGTTCTTCCTCGACGAAATCCAGCTCGTGCCGGGATGGGAATCGTTTGCGCGGCGCCTGCTGGATACCGAGAGGGTGGACCTTTTCCTCTCCGGCTCGTCGGCCCGCCTGCTGTCGCGCGAAGTCGCCACCAGCATGCGCGGGCGGGCCATGGAAGCGCTGGTGCTGCCGTTCGGTTTCCGGGAATACCTGCGCCATGTCGGCCGCGAGCCGCAGACCGCGGCGGAGCGGTTGCCGAAGGCGGCGCGCTCGGCGCTGGAGAAGGACCTCAGGGACTATCTCGCGTGCGGCGGTTTCCCGGAAGCGCAGGGCGTGGGTCCGCGCGACCGCTTCGAATTGCTGCGCGGGTACGTCGACACGACGCTGCTGCGCGACGTGGTCGAGCGCCATGCCGTGTCGCATCCGGTGGCGCTGCGCTGGATGGTGCGCCAGCTCCTGGGCAATGCCGCGGGCTCCTTCAGCGTGAACAAGTTCCACGCCGATCTGCGTTCGCAGGGCATGGCCGTGGCCAAGGACACGCTGCACGCTTATCTCGCGTACCTGGAAGACGCGTTCCTGATACACCCGGTCGCCGTCGCGAGCGATTCCGAGCGGCGGCGAATGGTCAATCCTCGCAAAGTCTATCCAGTCGATCCGGGGCTGATCCCCGTCTACGATCGCTCCGGAAAGGCCAACCTCGGCCAAGCGCTCGAGACCTGCGTGCGGCTCGAGCTGGAGCGCCGCGGCGCCGAAGTCGGGTACGTGCGCACGGCGAGCGGCTTCGAGGTCGATTTTCTGGCGCGTCATCCGGACGGCCGGCAGGAGCTGATCCAGGTCTGTGCCGACGTGGACGCTGCGGCGACGCGCGAGCGGGAGACGCGGGCGCTGATGGAAGCGGCGCGCGAGCACCGCCGCGCGACGCTGCACCTGGTGAGCCTCGCGCCGGAGACCGGGGGGCCTTGGCCGAGGCGGATTGCGGTGCATGCGGCTGCAGTGTGGCTGCTGGGCGGCGAAGATTGAGGGGGCTCACTGACAACGGGCGCGAATCAGGTGTCGCGCGTGCGTCGGGCGGAACGCAGTCAGCGCGACGCCTGCTCGGTCGCACGCGCGAGTTGATCCTCGAATCCGTGGAGCGCTTGCCGCATGTCGAACAGCCGCTCGCTCGCCTCCCGGAGTCGGCGTCCGGTAGCCTCGCGCGCATCCGGATCGCGCCCGAGCCGGGTGGCGATCCTGACGTACTCGTCCCGGTCATGCGCAATGCAGTCCGACACGCCCATCAGCCGATAGCAGCCATAGCCGAATCGTCCGCGAAGGAAACGCGTCGGCAGGGTCACCACCGGCACCCCGAGCGGGAGCGCCTCCAGGATCGTGCTGCCGCCGACGTGGAGGGTGTCCAGCACGACGGGTGATTGGGCGAGCTGCGCCAGGTATTCGGCATGGCCGAGGCGCCGCTGCCAGACGACCCGGCGCGCGCCGGCGCCCAGGCGCTTCTGGAGCCGCGCGCTTGTCGCCTGGTTCGGCCAGGGGCTCGAGTCCTCGATCAGCACGATGCCGGCCTCGGGATCCGATTCCAGGATGCCCAGCAGGATCTCGTCGAAATCCGGATGCAGCTTGAACAGCGTTTGCGGGCAGAAATAGCGGGAGCGGCCCGAAGGCGCTGCCGGCTGCCCGCGCGGCGGGTCGGGGATCGAGAGAAAGAAGCCGGGCACGCGCCAAAGCCGCTCGCTGTAATTCGACTGCGCGTCCGCGATCTCGAATTCATCACCGCTCACGAACGCATCGATCGTGTCGATGCCGGTGGTGTCCGAGTGTCCGGGGAGCACGCACTGCAGCGGGGCGAGCCGCCAGAAAGCCAGGAAGTAGGTGATCGGATGCATGCCGATATCGGTGAAAACGAGCGCGTCCGGGGCCGCTTCGCGAATCGCCCGCGCGGCCTCGGCGACGCTTCCCGGCAACTCCAGGTAGCGGTCGGCGGCGCGCCGGTATGTCGCGCTGATTTCGTCCCGGCTCGGCGAGATCGAAAAGACGATGACCTCGAACCGGTCGCGGTCGAGGCCCTGCACGAGCGGCAGCACGACGCGGCCCACCGAGTGGTAGCTGAAATACGTGGAGACGAAACCCACGCGCAACCGCCCTGCGCCCTTGGGGCGCGGGGGCGGATCGCGGGGGACCGCGTACCCGCTGCGGATCAGGGCGGCGAGTTTTCGCAGCAGCGGCAGATTGTCCTCGCCGTGGTAGGCGAGGCGGAACGGGGTCAAACCCACCTCGATCTCGGGCTCGCGCAGTACGAAGTCCTTCGCTTCCAGGAGCTCGTCGAGATCGCTCCCGAGGCGCTCGCGCGCTTCGATGATGTGCTCGCGCGACGCGGCGATGGCCGGCAGGAAGAGCGCCCGGCGCAGCCGCAGACCCGGGCTGGTCGAGCGCAGTCCGTCGATCATTGCGCGTGCACGCACCGCGTCGCCCTGCATCGCGACCAGGGTGGCGAGGTTGGCGCGCGCCTCGGGAAAGTCGGGGCGTGCGGCGAGCGCCTGCTCCAGCCGCAACTGCGCCTGTTCGACCATTCGGGCGCGCTCGCAGGCGCCCGCGGCCTTGAACAGCACCAGCGCATCCCGCGCGAACGGGTTCTCCGGCAGCGAGAGCGCGGCCTCGTACTCCAGCGCCGCGCCCGTGTAATCGGCGCTCGAGAACAGCCACTCGGCGAGCTGCAGCCGGTAGGCGGGTTCCGAGGGCCCGGCGCGAATCGCCGCCCGCGCCTCGGCAATGGCTTCCGAAAGACGCTGCTCCCGCCCGGCGATGAGCGCCCTGAGATAGTGGCCGTTCGCGAGCGAAGCCGCGCTGGCGCACAAGGCATCCGCGACCGCTGCGGCCTCCTTCAGCCGACCCGCTTCCAGCAACGCGTGGCCCGCGGCGAAATCGGGTGTCGAGGGTTCATCCGGACGGAGGAATCGGGCGAGCTTGCGCAACAGCATGGGGTCAGCCCCTGCGGGTGATGCCGAAGTCTAACGGAGATTGCGTCGCTGGCTCGCGGCAGCGCACCTGTGGGATACTTTCGCCGGCCGAGTGCGCTTCCGAACGGCCCCGAACGCCCGGGTGGTGAAACTGGTAGACACAAGGGACTTAAAATCCCTCGGAGCTTATCCCTCCATGCCGGTTCGATTCCGGCCCCGGGCACCATGGAATCAATAAGTTAGGCAGCATTCCGGCGCCGCGAGCGCGCCGATATTCCGCGTTTTTCTCCCTAACTTAGTTAATGGGCTCATTAATTCCAGAAATGAGCCGATAACCAATGGCACGAAGGGCAAAACCACCGAAAGGTGGCGACGCAAAGTTTCCGGGCTAACGGGGGAATGCCCCCCAGGCCAGCGGGACTGCCGGGGCTGGACCGTCATCCCAGCGCCTGCAGCGCGTCACCCTCGAGGGCGAGAGCTTGTTCTCAACGAACGAAAAAGGGGTAGCGCAATGAAGCCATCCAAGCATTCCGTGAAGCGGATTCTCCATACCGAGCACCCGGCCGAGGGCGAGACGGGCATCGTGATCGAGCACGAGGAGCAGGACCGGCGCGACGTCGTTCGCGTCTCCATCTGGGATCGCAAGCTGGAAGACGCGTTCGCGCGGCTGACGCCAGCGCAGGCGCGCGCGCTCGCCGCGACGTTGACCGAGGTCGCGGACAAGGTGGATGCGCTGCGTCCGAGCAACGTGATCCGGATGGCCGCGGGCGGGGCCCGCGGGCCCGCTAGTCTACCGAGTCATA
>Ga0209514_10003728_pt1 | contig 21367 bp, 32 predicted proteins | sample Subgrocontami58m_FD_187452 | JGI IMG/M metagenome (GOLD analysis project Ga0209514, IMG submission 187452) | Subsurface groundwater microbial communities from S. Glens Falls, New York, USA - GMW37 contaminated, 5.8 m (SPAdes) (version 3) | ecosystem: Environmental > Aquatic > Deep subsurface >...
GAGGAAGCATTCAGATATATTTGTAGCTATACAGCCGTTGATGAAAAGAAAATTCATTCAATCCTTAACAAAAAAGAAAATTAACCTCCCCAGTTTGTTTTAAAATATATGAAAAAGATATTAAGTTTTATTAGATATTTATTTTCTCCAATCTGTACAGTTGGTGGGGAAAAAGTAAGATGTGAAATTTGTGGAAGATATATGCGTTTAGGATATTGGGATATTGGTGGTTTAAGTTGGTATGCTTGTCCGAAAGACGGAAGAGTATATGGAAGTTATAAAAAATGTTTTTAACCCCCCTAACAAAAAGGCTTAAAAGCTAAGAAGGAGAAAAATCCCAGAGAGATAACATGTAGGTAAGGAACGGTACCTGCCTCAGAAGCTCGTTTGGTGGTTCTCAAAATATAGGGAGTAATTACCTGACACTATGAGATAGCTAAAAGTAATCGGTGCAAGTCCGATGCCAGTCCTAGTTTTAGAGAATTAAATAACAATTATGAAAATTCCATTTAACCAAATTTGGGAAGTCAGAAATGGTTTACTTACAAATAAAGTAAAAATTAGATGCGGGGGTATAACTGCGCACGTAGGAGCTTTAAAGGATTATAAAGGTTATTTGGGCGGCATAGACTTTAGCTTATTTATTGGTAGAGAATTAGAAGTCAAAACAAATGGGGATACTTTAATTATTACTGGAATTTATTAAATAACAATAAGGTGTATGAAACAATGTTGTGATAAATGTTATACAAATTACACAGAACACGATTACCCAGCTCATACTATCCACGACGCCTGTTTGAATCTTTCTTGTTTATGTCATCAGCCTTGTGCAAATCACTGTCATTTTCAAGAACCATATGGCTTTGTTCCGGAAGCTGATTGTGAAATTCACGACAAAAAACTAATTAAGAGTTTTAGAGAATTAAATAACAATAAGGTGTATGAAAACAATAATTTTGATTTTGATAGTTGTTATCTTAATTGGAGGGTGGGCTTATTATGGAATTAAATATCTTGGTGAATAATCTTAACTAACCCTTAACAGGGAAGAAAGGAGAAAAAAGGTAAAAAGTTTAAATTGGTTGAAAATTAAATAAACGAGTATGATCATAAAACTCCAAAACTTAATAAAAGATTTAAAATTAAGTTATGTTAATCCGTTAATTACCGAAAAGAATCTGCCTTTTGATGGCAAGGATGGAAAGGTTGAGATAATAGATTTTAAGAAAAACATTTCCACGGAAGACGCCTTAAAAGAATTGAAAGACAAAAGTATGCGACCAGCAACTGTTTACGAAACTTTAAAATGGGCTAAAGATAATTGGAATGGCAAGGATTGGATAGTAGTTTTAGGTTCGGTCTGTCTAGGCTACAACGGCGACGAGTGCGCCCCGGTGCTGGGCGACTGGAACGGCAAGCGGCGCGGGCTCGGTCTGGGTCAGCTGGCCGGTGGCTGGGGCGGCGGCGGTCGTTTCCCCGCTGTCCGCGAGTTGGACACTTTGAAACTTAGTCCTTTACCCAATGGTAAGATTTATTTATGGGACAATAAAGAAATAACAAAAAAACAAATAAATTCAGCAAGTAGTTGGTTAAACAGACACGGTGGAGGAATAGTAGAAGCCCTAAAAAATCACGAAAAAAGGATAATAATTTTAGAAAGAAGTCTTAGACCTAAAGGGAAAAGGTATAGTCCGCCAGAAATCTGTGATGCCCCTCAATGTAATAAAAAGACCCAGTTTCAGAGTGGCGAAAATATGTTAGGACAAATCGGTAGTTGGTGTTCTAAAAAACACTTAAAACAATATGCCAAGAGGTAATGAAAAACAACGCAACCCATTAACTAACCCTTAAAAGGGAAGAAAGGAAAGAGAAAATGACAAAAGAAGAAATACAGAAACTTGAATATTTTAAATTAGCAACACCCCCAAGTTCATATACAGAAAGTCAGGCACAGGATTGGCTGGCAGGATTAAATTTTGGCATAGATAAGATAATTGAAAAACTATTAAAAGATACTATTTAATCCCCTCCCCCCTCAAAAACTTAATAAAAGCGGAGAAGATATGAAAATAGAGAGAATCTGGGCAATGCCGAATAAATGGACATTTACAATTAAGCCGATTAAGGAGCTTTTAGAACGGGAAGTTGGAGCCGGGTTAATGATGAATGGTTTGTGGTGCGACCCCTTTTGCGGACAGAATAGCCCGGCTCAAATAACAAATGACCTTAATCCAAATAATAAAGCAGATTTTCATTTAGATGCTTTGGAATTTTTAAAACAACAGGAAATGGGTAAATATGACGGTGTGTTATTTGACCCTCCTTACTCAATTACTCAAGCAAAAGAATGTTACGATGAATTTGGTGCAGACAAACTTGATATAAGTGTTTCCAGTATGAAGTATTGGGGGGATTGCAAAACCGAAATTGCCAGAATACTTAAAAAAGGCGGAAAAGCAATTTGTTTTGGTTGGACTTCTATGGGGATAGGATTAAAAAGAGGATTTGAGATGACAGAAGTTTTGTTAGTTCCTCACGGTGGTAGTAAAAATGACACTATCTGCACAGTAGAAATTAAACTAACCTAACTTCTATGAAAGATACAATAAAGGAAGCGGAGGAGATTAAAAAAGAGTTTTTGAAATTTTATGCGGATATGTCTTATGCTGACGAGTTTATTCCAAGCAAAGAAGCTATTATTGCCGACTGGTGGCTCTTGAAACTCTCCGAAGTCAGGAAGCAGACGGTGTTAGAGATAATCGATGATTTAGAGTCAAACCCCGATACTGAAAAATGGAACGCACAGAGGACAATTTCTTATTGGATAGAGCTAAAACAGGAACAACTTAAATCTAAATTCTTAAAGGAGTAAAATATGCCATTTAAAGATACACCAGACGGACAAACACATAGCTATTGTAAGCACAACAACGACGCAAGCAAATGCGCTAATTGTGAATTGGAATATGCTGTGCCGAAAAGAAAACAGGCAGAAAAAGCAGAACGGCTGGATTGTCCATTTTGTAATCCAAATACTCCTTACGGAGCAAGTCCAATGTTTTTTGACCAATGGAAAATTAAACACGAGTATCATTAACTCTATCCCTATTTGCCTATATAATTTTTGTCCGGCGTTTAGGAAATTATATGGATATTTACGCAAAAGATACGCCAAGAACTAAAAAACTGCTAAAAAGGTTAGCTGACTTTAAGAAGAAACAGAAAGAACAGGGCGAGTTAAGCGACCAAGAAATCAATAGAATTAAGAGAGAGCCTAAGGTTTATAGCGACTAATATGCAAATAATCGTAAAACTAAGTGATGTAGTAGATTTTTATAAAGAATATTTAAAAAGAATCCACAAAACAGATTTAAACTCTTTTCCGGATTTTTATCACGAAAATGAGGACGGGCTGAAAACAAGCTGTGATGACCCATTTTTGATGGGGTTAAATGTGCGTTTTAAAGATATGAACGAAAAAAAGCTCTATTTGCTTGACAAAAAGATAAAATAGGTTTATACTTATCTTATCTTTTATCATTGGCAAATAAGCTGATGTATTACATTTTGAGCATACAAGAGGTCAAAGACGGTGAAGTGATAACGCTTTTTCAGCCGTCTTTTTTAATTTCCCAAGCTAAAAAACCCTTAGAATTTGATTTTTCCAAAGCGTTTTTAGGCTACCGGCAATATGTCGGCAGTAGTGTTTGGAACGCTCTCCAAGTTAGTTTGTAGCGTTTCCGTAATTGCAAACGGCGAGACAGATTGTTTCCGTATCAAGCCCAAAACTAAAAGACGTTTACAGATAACTACCACTGAACTCAAAGACTTAAAACCCAAATCTAACGCCGTCTGACGATAAGAGATAAATTTTCCGTCCCGGATATAGTTAAAAACACTTTCTTGTTTGTTTGTCATAGTTCCTTAAAAATTAGCGGATTAAAAGATATACAATCATAACATATAAGATTGTAAAAGCTACAATATTAGCTTTTTTATTGAATCTTTCTTGCCGTTTATAGGCTAGATATTGATGTAATATCATTGTTATAAGTTTAATGATTAGCCCCGCTTTCCCCGCCCCTGAAAATCAGAGGCGAGGTTGCGAGGTTTCCGGATTATGAAGCCGGAAAAATCTTGCTTTTACAAGCAAGGCGCGGGAGATAAGGGGGATGTTAGATTAGTTTTTAAACCCTGATTGCATAATATTAAAGCATTTACCGACTTCATTCGGATGTTCATCAACACAATGCTGACAAAAATGCTTATTAGTAGAATTTTCCGTATAATAATAATTTGATTTTGCGTTCACTTCATCACCACAAGTATCACAAATTATAACCCAAGATTTTATCATATTTTATACCCCGCAAACATTCCCTTATTATTTCCCGCACACTGCTTATAAATTGTATTGCCGATAACAGGCGGATTAAGATTAGTTATTTAGTTTTTAAATAATCTCTCATAGCTTGCATTTGTTGATTTCTATAGGCTTTACGCTCGGATTGTAATTCAAAGCGATGACCTGGACCACTAAAATTTGATGGCATAACTGATGTAACCCTTGATTCTATACCATTATTTAATTTAATTTTATAAGTTAATGGATACCAACCGTCAGTTATTCTTTCCACTATTTCACCTTCAGCCGGTAAATTAGCCATATCGCCGGTATAATAGATTTTTTCGCCAATTTGTAAATTGTTATAATTCATAACACCTCGCAATAATCCGCCTATAACCGGCAATACAATTTGCCACGCGAATTTAACGCCTGGACTTCTGTTTTCTCACTTGCCGGACAATAACCGCTATATTATGATTAAAGATTATTTGATACTGCAATAGCTAATTGTTCGCCTTCAAGCTCTATAATTCTAGTGTTGATATTCTTTTTAGTTGCTAAATCGTAAAATTTGATAACATCTAAACTATTTTTACCAGATACAACCATTGATAAACCGGTCTCAAATTCTAACTTGAAATATTTCATATTATATCCCCGCAACAATAGCGGTTATAATTCGGCAAGTGATATTAAGTTATCAAAGAGCATGCTATAATCTATCTATCTATACGCTAATTATACGCCTCTATTATAAAGCTGTCAATAGTAAAGCATACATTATTGTAAAGATTTTGTGGCTAGAATAAGCCTAAAATAGCCAACAATCAAAACAAGCGTCGCACAATATAAAAGATATCCACAAAATTATGGCATACAGTAAGATAAAAAAAGACGGAACACCAGCTTTGCCAACAAAGCATAAAACAGACCGGCGTAAAGGTTATAAAGTTGAAATTGGGGAATTTATAAGAATAACTAATAATTACTTAAGAGAATGTGAAGAGAGTAAAAAAACGCCTTTATTGATAGAATTAGCTCAAAGACTAGGAATTGATGAGGAAACTTTGTGGGGATATAGAAAAAATCGTGTCTATGCCAATGTTATAAAAAGAGTTGATGAAATTGCTCATATTGGCTGGATTAGGCTTGCAGAATTGAAAAATAAACCTATATTTCCTATGTTTATGCTAAAAGCTAAGTATGATTATGTTGAAAAGCAATATCAAAAGGTTGATTTCAACGTATCTGGTCAGCTAGGCGTGGTGCAAATGCCTATAAAGAAGCCTAAAGTAAATGTAAACTAACACACTACAAGCCTCAAGGTTGCACGTTCCTACCCTTCAAGCTACCCTGATAGCCTAAGGTACATAATAACCCTGCTATAAGCCGTTATTTACGCTAGGTATAGGCATGGGGGGGACTCCCGATTGTATATTGGTAGGGTGGTAGAGTATAGTATCTATCCTTCCCCACAATATTCCCTAGAATACTTTCCCTCTTAACTAAGCCAGATTATGAACTGTACTATTTGTAATAAACAATTTGAATCTAAGAGACAAGATAAGAAATTTTGTTCTTCAACTTGTCGTTCTAAGGCTTCTCGTGCAACACCCCTAAGTGTTGCAACTGCAACGGTTAGTGCAACAGATAAATTAAGTGTTGCAACAGATAAACCTATTGATGACTTTACAAGAAAAATGGTAGAAGATAATTTAACACTCGGCGAGACTTTCATTCCGAACTGGTATACTCTTGGCTACAAGTCAAGAAACGAAGCTAAGGAAAGAATGGGTTGGAACCGATTAATGGGCTGATAAGCCCCTAAGGATAAATATGGACAAAGGAACAAAAGAGTGGGAGGAACTAAACTCCCCTGAATTAAAATCTGAAGTAATTAACCAACCTGCGGAGACTGCTCCTGTGCCCGAAGTGGCATCTGAAGCGGTGCCTGAGGTTTTAGAGGAATCAAATGAAAACATCGGACTTGGGAAAGAGGACGAGTTCAACGCCCCCTTACGGGACGTTTAGTAAAGAGAAGCAGGATAAGCAGTCCTATGGGACTTTTATTCAAAAAGGCAAGCAGTTCCCTGACGGACAGGATTTAATGGGCGGACCTAAACCTTTGAGGTTGCTAAGTCCCTCAGAAAAAGCTTTTTACGCTAAACAGAAACTTGGGGAAGTAGCGATGAGGTCTTTTGGGCGTTACCACGATTAAATATGGCTTACAAGAAAAAAGTTCCCGTTATCTGGGCTCCGCAGCCGAAGCAGGTTCTTGCGTTAGAGAGAAGCGAGTTTGAGATTTTGTACGGAGGAGCCAGAGGCGGAGGAAAGACAGATGCGGGAATGGCCTGGATGGCGTTTAGTTACGATGAGGCTGGAAAACCTGTTTACCTGCATCCTCACTACAGAGGTTTGGTTATCAGACAGCAGTCTAAAGACCTTACTGACTGGGTGGAGAGAGCGAAATGGATGTACCGAGCGACGGGAGCTGAATTCACTGGGAACCCGACACAGGTGAAGTTTCCTTCAGGGGCCATAATCCGTACAGGACATTTAAATGACACCGATGCCTACCAACAATACCAGGGACACGAATACCAGAGAGTCCTTATTGAAGAACTTACTCAGATACCCTCCGAAATCTCTTACGCTAAATTACTGTCTTCTTGTCGTTCAACTATCCCAGAGCTTAAACCGCAATTCTTCGGTACAACGAACCCTGGAGATGTGGGGCACGACTGGGTCAAGAAAAGATGGCAGATACCTGATACAGTAACCGAGAACGTTATAAGTACGCCTACTGAATTTGGAGACCGAGTGTTCGTACACGCTACCGTTTACGACAACACTAAACTAAATGATGTCGACCCCAACTACCGTAAACAGCTGGAAGCCATACCTGACGATAATTTAAGAAGAGCCTGGCTGCTGGGCGAGTGGGGAAATCCAATTATTCCAGGCGCGATTTATAAACAGGAGATTGACAATGCGGAAAGAAACGGACAAATCGGGCTCTACAGGCACAATCCTGGATATCCGGTTCATACCTACTGGGACATCGGTGTTGGAGACGCAACTAGTATTGGATTTTTTCAGCTCATTAGGGGTGTCTGGTATTGGATTGATTACTTCGAAGACTCAGGGAAAGGACTTTCTCACTATCGAACAATTCTTGATTTAAAAGGCTTCCATTACGGAATGCACTTCGGGCCGCACGACCTCTCCCACAGGCAGATGGCCCGTGAAGCCAATGCTGAAACAATTACGCAAATAGCCGAGAGCCTGGGAATCCAGTTCACCGTTCTGCCGAAAGAGAAAGTCCAGAAAGGAATCCTGACCGTTAAAGAAAAATTTCCTATTTTACATATCGACGGAGAGAAATGCGCTAAAGCTCTTTATGCCCTAAAGAACTATCACCGTGAGTACGACGACGAGAAAAAACAGTTCAAGGATTTACCTGTCCATGACTGGTCCAGCCACTGCGCGGATATGATTCGTTACTGGGCGATGGCTCCCGAACCCGTGGTGATGGGTATGCAGGAAAACTGGAATCTTTATCAAACAAACTATAATTAAGGAGCAATGCCCCCTGCAACTATGAACACAGCAACTTTATCGCAAAAAAGCAGAACTCCCGCTCCGCAGGGGAGACCTGAAAACCAGTTTTACCAGTATGGTTATAACAACCTGATTCTTTCGAGTCCTGAAAGTGAGTGCCTTCGTTTGGTAAAGTTTGAAAAAACCCAATGGGAAACCGCCTTTGCTTATATAACCGAAAAGGTGGCTTTTAATATGAGGCAGGTAATCAGGCAGTGCCGAAAGAACTACTGGGGTGTGTTTGACCAGGAGATTGACCCGACTACAGGGAGAGCTAAGATTTGGGAACATCTGACTAAGACTTTTGTTGACTATGTGGTAGCCGCTTATGATTTGGATACTAAAGATATTAATTTTAGAGCGAAACATCCTGACGCCATTCCTTTAACCACAGTCGTCCGTTCGATTGTAAAAAATAAACTGGATGAAATTGATTTTGGAGAACAGCTTGACCTAGCCCTCAGGCAACTGGCGATAGACGGAACTATCATTTGGGAGACTTCTGACAACGCTTACGGTTCTGCGTACGCGGGAGATGACAAGATTAAAATAAAGTTAGTAGACCTTTTAAATTTTTATATCGACCCGACAGTAGATTCAATCGCTCAGGCGGAGAGCGTGATTGAACGGATGGTAATTACAAAAACAGATTTTGATAAACTCGCTAAAGACAACGACTGGATTAATACCGACATCGAAGGGAAACGTCAGGTTGCCAGATACGACACGGTTAATAACCCAGGTTACATTACCAACTCTGACCTTTTTTATGTGGAAATTTACAGGCGACGTGGTTTAGCCCCTGAGTATTTAATAACAGGAAATCCTTTAGATACCAAGTTAGTCCCAACTGAAATAATTTGTTCAGGAACGGGCGGAAGCTGGATGTTCCACAACATCTCAAGACGAAAAGATAATCGGAAAAAAGGTTATGAAGAAGCTCAGCTTAACAGAGTTCATGGACGTTGGTATGGCGAAGGAATCGCTGAACGCCTGATTCAGAAGCAGAATCATTTTAACGTCATCTCGAATATTCGGGTTAATCGGGCTTATCTTTCCCAGCTTGGTTTGTTCCTTATCCGTAAAGGAGCAGGTATCACACCTCAGATGCTTTCACGCTTAGCCGCCAATGGAGCTATTTCGGTTACAAATCTTGAAACTGACATTAAACAGTTGCCGCAGGACAAGAGTCTGGAAGCTTTCTACGACGAGGAACAAAATATTTACCAGTGGGCGCAAAGATACACAGGCGCTACGGATGTAATTAACGGTGAACCTCTGCCTGCTTCCACGCCTGCGACAAACGCTACGATTCAAAACAACGCAGCTAAATCAAGATTTACACTTGCCCAGGAAGGAATCGGAATGTTCGTAACCAGATGGTTAAAGAATCAGATGATGCCTTTAACTTTTAAACAACTAAAAGAAGGCGACCTGGTAAGAATGCACTTCGACCCTGAACAGCTTAATGCTTTTGTTGAAGAACGAGTAAACGAATCTCTGGCGGATTATATAGATGAGCATGAGAAAAATAATATGCTTGTAAATCCTGATAAGTTTGAATCTGAGAAGCAGAAGTTAGCCGAGGAGATGAAGAAACGGGGAATGCACTTTGTAGAACTTTTGAAGATTCCTGATATTTTAAAGTATGACGTGCAGGCTTATGTAACGAATGAGGAGTTCGATAAGAGTGTAATGATTACCAACCTAAACACGATGATGCAGACCTTGGCAGCCATTCCAGGGATGGACCCACAGAATGTATTTGAAATCGCAAGAGAAAATTTAGATGTTATGGGTTTAGACGGAACCAGATTTAACTTTAAGGCAGTACAGCAACAACCAGGACAGAATCCGCAATCACAGGCTAACGGAGCCACAGGTATCACCCCAGGAGCACCGCCACCAGGAGCACAGCCTCAAAAACAAAGTATGATTCAGGGGGTAGCCCCTTCAAAAACATTAGAGCCAGTAGCCAGGAGATAACCTATGGATGAACAACAGGAACAAGCAAAGATTCTGTCAGACGGCGAGAGAATGCGGCGGCTAAAGGAAAGTTCTGACTGGCAGTTCGCCAAAGAAAAACTGGACAAGATTATTACCATAATGAACTCGATTGAAACTCTGCCCAAAGGAGTCACCGCCACAACATTACAAAAGGAAATCGCTATAAGGCAAAAAGCCATCTCCATTATCTATTCATGGATACAAGAGGTCGAAGGAGACGGCGAACAAAAAGAACTAAATTCTCAAACTAACCAATTAACTCAAAATGATTTATTAACCCATTTTGAAGAGGACTAATATATGCCAGACACAAGTTTTGGAGAAACCGCAGGTGGAGCGGATTACTCCGTAGATAAAATCGGAGCTTTTCCGATGGAATTAAAAGGAAACTCCGCTGAAGGAAACGTCTATGAGCCAGCCATGAAAGGCTATGGAGCGAAAGCGGTTTTGACCCGTGACAGTTTTGCTTATGAAGGCAAAAATACGGAGCACACCAACCCTCCAGGTGCTTTTTTAGATGGCGGCAACAAGTACAATAGTGTGCCCGCCGGTTCCGCAGGACATTCGAATGAAGCTTCTACAGGATTAGAATAAGTGTTTAAAAGGTTGCTCTACTTTCTTTTAGAGCAACCGACTTAAATTCTTATTAGGTCGATTGAGAATTAATAAAGGAAAGGATTTATTATGGACGAAGCCAATCCCTCACCTGTCGTTGGGACTGCAGACGTTACTGCCCCAGCAAGTAATGAGAATGTACCTTCCGCTGTCAGTTTAAAAGAAATCATTAAAGCTGAAACGGGACGCGAGTATGCGACTGATGAAGATGCCCTTAAAGGCATCAAGGAAACATACAAAGCGGTTACCCAAAGGCATGAACCTCCGAAAGTTACTATGACTCAAAATCAAGATGTTAGTGATGTCCAGTTACTTAGACATGAACTTCAGGTCTCTAATTGGTATCAAGACCATCCTGAATACAAGGAAGTCAAAAGTATCATTTCAAAATTCGGCACTGACCCTGAAAAGGTAGTCAGCGACCCTGAATTTAAAAAGGTTTACGATTCCTTAAAAATTGCCAGTGAAACACAAAGTAAGTCTGTACTTTCATCGAATGCCCGACTTGCCAGCCCAAGACCCGATGATTATGCACAGGACTTAGAACGACTAAGAGAAGACCCTGCATTTACAGCCGAGTTTATGGCAAAGCATAAAGGTATTCCGATGCCTACTATGTAAATAGTAGAGAAAGTGTAATATGGCTATTGGTCTTATTACGACTGGTAACGTTGCCGGTGATGCCTCAAGACGTGAGGATTAACTATAAAGTCAGGTCCTCATTAAAGACCGCTAAGTCGGTGGACTCTTTTAAAAAGACAACGCCGAGCTAGCAAGAACGAAAGTTCTGGGCAAGTGTAGAGACTATACACGGTCCCCGAAAGGGAAGACATAGTCCGAACCTCATAGTGATATGAGAAAATGTCGTGCTCATCGACATAGTTACCAATATCTCGCCAAGCGAGACCCCCCTTCTTACAGGCCTCCCTATGGGACAAGCCGCAAAACAGACGCTTCATGAATATACGATTGACACTTATGCTTCCGCTACTGATGATGCTGCCGCTGAATCTTCAGGCTTCACCGCCGTAGATTTAGTCCAGCCGACTCGTGGAAACAATGTCACTCAGATTTTCAAAGAAGATATTCAGGTTTCTGAAACTGAAATTGCTGTTGCCGGTGTTACCGAGCCGTACAATTATCAGATTCAGAAGAATATGGTTCAGCACGCTAAGAACATCGAGTTAGCCTTAATGGCTGGTTCGAGAGCATCAGGTAACTCTGGTGTAGCCCGCAGACTGGCTGGTGTAGTGAACTCTATTTCTACCAACCTCTCCGCCCGTTTATCAGGTTCTTCATTGGGTCAAAAAGATTTTGACGATATGATGCAACTTATTTGGACTGGTGCCGCAGGAACTGGAACTGGATATGTTGCCACCGAAATTTATGCCGGGGCAGCCCTTAGAAGAGACATCTCTGGTTTTACTACTTCTGTCTCCCGCTTTATCGCGCAGGATGACAAAAAATTGGTAACCCCAATTGATGTGTTGACCGAAAGGTTCGTAGCACATCTAAAACTAAACTATTTGCTGGAAACCCTTTGTTTCGCATTACTTATTAAAGTAAAAATATGCAAAACTATAAAGACAATCAGCAGGAAAGGCATTGCGACTATGCGTGGCTTGCTGGAATCATTGATGGAGAAGGTTCTATCACATTTCAGACTTATTTGGTCAAACCCCATAACACGCTTAGCATACTGCCATTTATCTGTATAGTTAATTCAAATCTTAATATATTAAATCGTTGTAATGATATTATAAAAGAATTTTCTGCTGTTAGGACGATTTATAGAAAACCTGATTCAAAAGGAAATTCTTTTAAGAATAGAAAGCCCTGCCATCAATTAAGAATAGACGGTTCAAAAGCAGTAACCGCGTTAATTGAAAGAATCCTTCCCCACCTGACAGGCAAAAAACAGCAGGCTCTAAATTTACAAAAATTTATTGCTTCCCGTAAAGAAAACTTGATACAAAGAAATCATATGGGACATATATTAAGAAGAACCTACACAGATAAAGAAAAAAATTTAATGATTGATACTAAATCATTAAATCGCAATGAATCCTCAACGACTATACGTTTAGCCCTGCAAGCAGCGGGAAAGATATAGTCTGAACTGCATAGTGATATGCAGAGAAAAATCCGAAGCGGTTTTTCCCTTCTGCAAAGAAGCGTAACATACTGACGAATCGAATTTTGGACTTCACAAAATTTTCTTGCACAGGAATGTGGTATCTACTGCCAACAACTTAAACCTTGTTGCCATCAATCCGCAGTTCTTCAGAAAATCTTATTTGAGACCGACTCACCTTCTACCGTTAGCTCCTGATGGTGACCGCCGCCGCGGTTCTATCATTACCGAACTGACACTAGAATCCAGAGCTGAAAACTCGTCATTGGTTTTCACCGGTTTCACAGGATAATTACAAAATTTGTAATTTGTTATCGGGCTTCCTATTCCAATTGGTTAGCCCGATGCAATTGGAAAACAAGTTATGCCTAAAAAAGAATACTATTGGCAACATAAAGAAAAGTTGTCAAAAATTAGTAGAGAAAAAAGACTTGTTAATCATGAAAGAACTTTAAAAAAAGAACAAGACTATAGAGATAAGAATAGAGAAAAATGTCGGTATTGGTTTAGTAATTGTTGGCGTGTTAAAGCTAAGTCGAGACTTTCTTGTATGGTTTGTGGTTTTACTAAAGCATTAGATTTTTGTCATTTAAAATGGAGAAAAGATGGTGGTAAATTAAGTAAAAAAAATGTGACTATACTTTGTCCTAATCATCATAGATTATTTGACCAAAATAGATTGACCGATGAAGAATTAAGGCTTATTAAACCAGTAGAAACCATTATATGCCAGACTTGAAAGAACATTTACAATTTAATAACGGCAATATCGGCTATCTGAAAGTCTTGGCTGACAAATTTATTCACAACGATTACTGGAGCCAGATAGATGAGATTGTCGCGGACTATGTAAAAGTCCATCCCTTAGAAATGGAGATTGTTGCCAGGACAAATATTCAACGCCAGCAACAGGCATTGACTAAATGGGGAGAGGGAAAAGGAAAATCAGAACTCCGCTTGGGATTGAGTATGCCTGTCCAGTTGCTTCGGACTTTGGAAGCCTATGACCCTGACTTACTAATTAACCACCATAAAAAAGAAAAATTTGGTAAAAGATTTAAAGGACTCTGTCTATATGCCGGAAAATAAATTAGCTTTGTGCATGATAACGTCAGAAAAGGATTTAATAAAAGCACAAAAACTTTGTACTGACTTAAAACCTTTTGTAGATGAAACTATCCTAACTGTTACAGGAGGTGAAAATCCTGATTTTGGCTGGATTGATGATTTCTCTGCCGCTAGAAACTTTAATTTTTCCCAGACTAAAGCTGACTACATTCTTTGGCTTGACGCAGACGATACATTAGACCATCCTGAAAAGTTAAAAGAACTTATTTCTGTCGCTGAACAAAAAGGAATCTCAGGATATTTCTTTAACTACCAGTATTACTTTGATGAGCGTGGTAACTGCACTAAACAGCACTGGAAACTTCAACTGGTTAAGAACGACGGACATTTTAAATGGGTAGGAATGATTCACGAAGATATCCTCCCTGACCGAGCAGTGAAGTATGTCACTCAAAATCAGATTCAACGCATCCATCATACTGACAAGGAAAGAGAGAAAGAAAGTCGGGAAAGAAATATCCGCATTCTTTTAAAAGCCCAGGAGCAGAATCCTAAAGACCCCCGTTTAATTTTCTATATCGGACGGGAGTATCTTGCTAAAGGAGACACACAGAAAGGCATAGACCTTTTAACCGAATATCTGAATATGTCAGGCTGGGATGAGGAAAGATACGAGGCTAATATGCTGATTGGCATGACTCTTTTTACAGTAGGAAAAGTTGATGAAGCTTTGTTGACTTTCAATGCTGCAATCTTAGAAAAAGAAAAATTCCCCGATGCCTACATCCACAAAGGGTATTGCTACATGGCAAAGAAACAATGGGATAACGCTCTACAGAACTTTAAAATTTCTTTAACTTTAAGCCCTGATTCGAATGTTGAAAATAATCCTCTGACTTATTCACGGGAAGTATGGTCTTCAATCGCCGAGTGCTATATGCATCTTAGCCAATTAAAAGATGCGTTAAAAGCGGTTGCAGTCGCTTTAAAAGCTGACCCTCTTAATCCTGACAATCTTGCTTTACAGAAGTTTCTAAAAGAAGAAACCGAGAAAGTTGAAATAGCCCAGAAGTATACCGAGATTGCCAAGTATCTGAATCATCCTGAAAAAATCCAGAAACTTATTCAGACTGTTCCTGCTAATTTAGCGGACAACGATATGATTATGTGGCTTCGTAATACTCAGACACCGCCAAAAAGATGGAAACCTAAAACTATAGCGATTTATTGCGCTTCTTCAGTAGAGACTTGGAATCCTGATTCAATCTTAAAAGGTGGCATCGGGGGCAGTGAAACTGCGGTAATTGAACTTACTAAGAGATTGGTTAAGATGGGTTGGGATATTACGGTTTTTAACGACTGCGGAGCTCCGCCCGAAGGGCTGAAATTTGAAGGAGTTAAATGGCAAAATTACTGGACTTTTAATATCGGAGATGAATTTGATGTCTTGTGGGTTTGGAGACTGCCCGAACTTTTTGATTACAAACTAAAAGCAAGATTAAAGATTCTGGATATGCACGATACTATGACTGCTGCTGACCTGACCTATACCAGAGTAAGTTCGATAGACAAGATTTTTGTTAAGTCAAAATTCCACCGTTCTCTTTACCCAAAAGTAGAAGACTCTAAATTTGTCATAGTAGGAAACGGAATTGACCTTGAAAAATTTAAACAGACTGAAGTTCGCGACCCTTTTCGGTTTATATATGCTAGTGCTCCTAATCGTGGTTTGGATATTTTATTAGAGATGTGGGGAAAAATTAAGGCTAGTCTCCCTAAGGCAACCTTACATATTTTCTACGGCTGGCAGACCTTTTATGAGATTGAAAAAGGCAATCCTGAACGGATGATGTGGATGAAACATATTCAGGAGTTAATGAAACAGGACGGAGTAATTGACCACGGACGGGTTGACCAACAGACGCTTGCTAGAGAAGAACTTAAAAGCAGTTTTTGGCTCTACCCGACTTATTTCCCTGAAATTGACTGCATTACAGTAAAAGAAATGCAGGCGGCGGGTGTGATACCGATTACCACAGGCTATGCGGCTTTAGCAGAAAATCAAATAAGTGGAGTTAAATTAGAAGGAGATGTTTATGATCCAGAATGGCAACAAAAGTATATCGATACAGTAATAAGTTTGCCTAAGTATCCAGTACAAGATGTTTCACAATTTTCCTGGGACAATATAGCAGAAGTTTGGGACAAAGAACTCACACAGGACGGAGTAGATAACGCAAGTGTGGAAGCGGAGGAATTTAAGAAATGAAAATTGCGTTTGTTTGGGATGGCAGTCGTTTGCATTATGGCAAAAGATTTAAAGACGGATTATGGGCGGCTTTGCAGATACTTAAAACACGCCATACATTAAGGCATTTTGAGCCGAACGAAGAACAGATGATTGTAGGTTTTCAACCTGATGTGATTCTTTACTGGGGAGCGTTGATTGAAAAGGATAAAGAAAAAATTGCCGCACTGCCTTATAAAAAAGCTATGTGCTTCGCAGGAGGACCGATTACAAATGACCTAGCCACAGGATTTGATTTATATTTTACCGAGAGTGAAGTTAATGAAAAAGAATTTGCTTCTTTAATAAAACCACAGCCGTATTTAAGAGCTTTCGGAGTAAATGAACAACTTTATAAACCGCTTCCTTTAGATAAAAAGTATGACGCTATCTATTTCGGAACTCACGCCCAATGGAAACGAAATGACCTTTTTGGAAGAGCTGTCGGAAGAAGAGGTATCTCGGTGGGAATCTTTCAACCGCACGAAAAAGATTGCTACCAAATTCCGCAAGAACAAGGATGCGAAGTCCACGACGAAGTTCCACGGGAAACATTAGTTGAGTTTATCAATCAATCTCATACAGCACTTAATACGGCAAATGTCTGGGGAGGAGGGCAGCGGATGACTCTTGAAGCAATGGCTTGTAATGTCCCTCCAATAGTAATGTCAGACAGCCCTAAAAACTGTGAGTATGTAAAAGAATCAGGAATAGGGTTGATAGTTCCACCAGATGTTGAAACAATAAGAGAAGCAATAGAAAAGTTAAAAGGTAAAAGTGAAGGAAGAGATTATATTTTATCTAAATATTCTTCTAAGCATTATGCCGATGCTTTAGAAAAAGGATTAATGAGTTTATGATACAGGTATGCCGCCCGACCCTAGACCAACAGACTAAAAAAGAACTCCTAGAAACTTTAGATAGTGGTTGGTTTGGCAATGGTCCTAAAGTTAGGGAATTTGAAACTAAGTTTGCCGAGTATGTAGGAGCTAAATATGCAGTAGCAGTCAGTAGTTGCACAGCAGCTTTAGACCTTTGTTTAATGGTTGCGGGAATTGAAGGCGGAGAACTGATTACCAGTCCTATGACTTTTGTTTCCTCAGCGATTGTAGGTGAATGGCATAATATGGATGTAACTTTCTGCGATATAGACCCTGATACTCTTTGCCTAGACCCCTCAAAGCTCAAAATTAGCCCTAAGACGAAAGCAATTATAGCAGTTGATTCTCACGGACGGTTAGCAGATATACAGGCTATACGGGCTAAATTTGACGGTTTAATAATTGAAGATGCCGCTCACGCTTGTTATACACCGGGAGCAGGGCAAGGAGACCTTACTTGCTGGAGTTTTCAGGCGGTAAAGACAATGCCTATCGGAGATGGCGGAATGATAACTACTAATAACGAGGAGTATTATAATAAGTTAAAAAATGAAGGGCTTACCTGGCTTGGAGTAGTCAAATCCACCTGGGAGCGGTTAGGAAAAGCATATACCTGGGATTACGACATTAAGAATCTCGGTAAAAAGTATTACATGATTGACATTCTGGCTACGATTGGACTTGGGCAACTAAGAAGACTAGAAGAAACCAATCAGCGAAGACGGGATATTCAGGCAAAGTACAATGAGGCTTTTAAAGATATTAAAGAGATTAAAATTCCAGTTCACTCCCATACAGTTCAATACTACACAATGCAGTGCGAAAATCGGGACGGATTAGGAGAGTTTCTTTCAGAGAACGGCATTACCACTTCGGTTCATTTTAAACCGCTTTCAGAAATGACCTATTATAAAAAATGCGTGAAAGACCCCTTGCCTAATACTGAGGTTTGGAAAAAACTTTTAACACTTCCTGTTCATAACGCACTTACAGATGCTGAGGTTGATTATATAATTTATAAAGTAAAAAGTTTTTATGCCAAAAATTAGCGTCATAATTCCCCACTATCCTTTAAATGAAGAATTAAATACAAAATTAGACGAGTGTGTTAAGAGTTTAAAAGGGTACAATGAATTAATTTTGGTTGTTAATCAGGGAATAGGATTTGGTAAGGCTGTAAACTGGGGATTACGAATGGCAAAAGGTGATTATTTAATAGTAGTTTCTAACGATGATACAGTGGAAGGAAACTTAGAAGATTTATGTGATTTTCAATCTGTGACCACCCCGATAGTCAATAATATAAAACAAGAATTTTGGGGTACAATGTTTTGTCTGCCAAGATGGGTTTATGACAAAATTGGAGGCTTCGATGAACAGTTTGAATTAGCTTTTTTTGAGGATGATGACTACATTATGAGATTAAGGCAGGCAAAAATTCCAATGAAACCTTGTGAAACTGTAAAAGTAAGGACACTAGGAAGCCAAACAGTAAAAGCTATGGATATTAATCCTTATAACGATAATAGGCAAAAGTTTATTAAAAAATGGGGAGTAGATTCATCTAATCCAGTAAGATATGATTTTTAATTGCTCAGATAAAGAAAAAGGCAAGGGATTTTATTTAGAACGAGCGGCAAAACGATTAGAATTTGGGCTAGAAGATGACGGATGCGTATTAAATATAGAACCCTATAACTTTAGGAAAGGAGAAAAATGGACAGGAATTTGGGAGATAGACCTTTTGCTGGATAGACCTGAAATGAAAGCAGAAGATTGGGAACAGGCAGATACAATATTCACCGCTATTTCTAATATTCCTGAACGCTTAAAGCATTTTAAAACTCATCTGCTTTTTCAAGCTTCTGACCCTGAAATTCATAGAAGAATTCCTGAGATTATCCCTGATTATGATGTAGTATTCTGTGGTTCATTTACAAATCCTTGTTATTCAGAAAGACGCAGGGTTCACGATTTAATCAGTAAACATTGTAGATTTAGAGACGCAGGAAAAGGAAAATCAGTTTCTGATTATGTTAAAGAGCTTAATGCTTCCAAAATTCAGTTTATCAGGTCAATGAATACTTATTTAGCGGACGGAGAGTTAGCACAAAGATTTTTTGAAGGATTAGCGATTGGGATAGACGGCAGAGAAAAAGCATTAAAGTTTCATACTTACGAAAATCGGTTAAAAACTATATGCGAATTTGCATCATCGGAGCAAAAGGACGGGTAGCTAAAAGACATATAAAGGCTTGGGAAGAACTAGGTTTTGAATGGACAGGTTTTGACAAAGGCGATAAATACAGAATGGAAGAATACGATATTGTAGACATATGCACTCCGCCCTATGCCCATATCCCGTTAATCAAACAGGCGATTAAGAAAGATGTACCTGTTATTTGCGAAAAACCCATAGCTCTTACAGTTAAAGAAGCACAAAGTATTTTAAACTCTAAACATAAGATAGGAATTATTTATCAGTTTAGGTTTAATCCAAAAATCATTAAACTTAAAAAAGAGATTGAAGCAGGGAAATATGGTGATATTAAATTAGTAGTTTCACAGTATTACAGATTCAGGGGAGATGAGTACTATAAACAATGGGAAGGAAAGAAAGATACTCGTGGTGGAACAGTATTTAATGTAACGATACATTATCTTGATTTGATGCAGTGGATATTTGGAGTTCCTAAAGTAAAAGGGTTCTTTAACACAGCGAATAAAATTAAGGTTGAAGACAGCGGAGTGGCAGTACTAAAGTTTCCTAACGGTGTTATTGGTTCTTATATAGCAACCACGATAGCTAATCCGCCGAAACATTATGAATTTTCTGTTTATGGTACTAAAGGACACACGACTATCCAATTAAGGCATAACGAATATCATAAAGAAAATTTTAAAGCATTCATTGAAGACCGAAATTATGTAATCCCAAAAGAAGCAATTAAAAGCCTCAAGATGGTACTGGAGATAATCAGATGATTTCTATAATGATAATGAGCTATAATAATGAGGAACTTTTAAAGACCTGCATTTCAAGAATTAAACAGTTTACTCCGATTGATTACGAATTGGTGATTGTAGATGACGCTTCTGATGTTCCTTACCAAATAGAGAATGCTACTGTTGTGAGAATGCCTAAACGGTCTAACTGCTGCAACTTACGAAATGTCGGAATGGAAATGTGTTCTAATGATTTAGTTTTTTGGTTAGATAACGATACGATGGTTGGGGAAGGATGGTACTTACCTTTGCTAGAAACAATGAAAGATGGTGTGGGTTTAGTAGGACAAAAAGTAGATTCAAGACTAATAAGAAAACCTTTCCTACCTCTTACTCAGGCTGATTGTATGATTGAATACCAGTTTGCTTATGACTACAATCATTTAAACGGAGAGTGCGATTTTATAACTTCTTACTGTGTGTTAGTAAGAAAATCCGCTTACCGACCGACTCATTGCTGGGGAATGCCAACACCTTGCCTAGACCCTGAACTTGGAGCGGTAATAAAAGCAAACGGTTATAAGGTAGTGGTATGCGATAAACTCAATATTACTCACTTAGGTTCACAAACACCTCGCCCGCAAGGAAAAGATTACTTGTATCATTTGGCTGAGAACTTTACAAAATGGTGGAAATTTTGGGAACCTTATTCTAAAATGTTTGAAATTTATAAAGGAGATTGTTTGTTTGAACAGGATGCTAACGAACCTAATAGAATTTTGAGTAAAAACTCTCACGGAGATTATGACAAATAAACCTTTGATTTCAGTTGTATGCGTCACTAATAAACCAGGAGCGGTTGAGTATTTAAAAAAACAATTGGATAAACAAACTTTTAAAGATTTTGAAGTAATAATCGCCGACGACGGCGGAAATCCTAAACTCTATGACAAACAATTTAAACCCAGAGAAAAACAAGAAGGAGATGTCTGGAACCTTAACAAGTCATACAATGACTGTCTTTCCAGAGTGGAAGGAGAACTTATCGTCTACCTCCAAGATTTCATTCAAATATCAGCTAACGGACTCCAGCGCTTTAAGACATTATGGGAGATTTTACCGACTGCCCTCATCACAGGATGCGGACACAAGTATAAAGACGGTAAAATTACCGAAACAGATGACAGAGTCTTTGGAGAAAAAGGTTTAGTAGAAAGTGACTGGACTTACTACGAATTAAACTGGTCTTCCTGCCCGACTAAAATCGCTCCGAAGTTCGAAGAAGATATGGACACCCACTACGGAGGAGAGAATCAGATATTCGCTTTTAAGGCTAATAGACCAGTATGGATAGATAGATTAAATGAATGCAAAGGCGAGATGCACGAAGGACGACCTGATGATTGGGAAATATGCCACGTAAATAAAGATGGATTTTTAAATAAGAAAATTAAAGAGATTTATGATAAACATTTTAA